>TARA_R110001599_G_scaffold85608_1_pt1 | contig 14397 bp, 16 predicted proteins | sample TARA_R110001599 | Tara Oceans TARA_R110001599 (sample SAMEA4398360) | marine metagenome | biome: Polar Biome; feature: [MES] marine water layer (ENVO:01000295) within the mesopelagic zone...; material: water (ENVO:00002006), including particulate matter (ENVO:01000060) such as...... | reverse complement strand
TCGCCATAATGAGAACACGTTTATATTCATTCATTCGCTTTTTGGGATCAAAAATCACTGAAGATGCTGAATGCACTTCCCTTATTAATTTGCTTAGATAGTCAGCGTCTAACTGTGTTTCAAAAATCTTTCTCAAAGTTTCGCTGTCTATATCGGCAGTGTCTTTTCCCATGCCAAAGATCTCGTTGACATCCTCTTCCTCTTTAATATATTCTCGCCAATTTTCAAGTAGGAGTTTCATTTAAGCCTCCCTGTTTCAGTTTTCTTCGGGCGAGATTCCCGATATCGTAATTACCTCTTCTCTTATCTAAAACCTCTCGTGCCATAGCACTTGTTCTCTGCTGTGGATTATTTTCCGCTATATCCTCCAAAATGCTTGAAGGAACAACTTCAGTATATTTCACAATTCTTCTACCAACTCCAGGATATTTATAAAACTCTTCGCTGGCTAGCCACCTTAAAATATATGTTGGGATATTGAAGTGATCCATTGTTGCCATTTCTGCTAAAGTATTTGCCATGGAATAAGGATCTTCTAAAGAATTCAGAATTTCCCTCATTTCATCTATCAGTGCGACCATACCCGGCGACCCATCCTTGATGCGCATCGTCACCATCCTTTTCAAATCAAATATTTTGAGCTTCTCATACTTGTCCCACGCCTCGGTTTCGATAAGCATGCTATGTAACATTTCAAAAGTTTTTTTATCAACTCGGTTGTCATTCGCATCCATAAACTGAGATGAACCATAGTGGAACTGATATTTTGTTGGCGGTCGGTCAACATCATCTTGGATGTATTTTTTTTGTTGGAAGAAAAACAAAGGATCGTCTGGTTTATAATAATCTTCAAAATAATCTAAGCCGGGCGCAGCAGTACACCAATCGGTGCCTTTACCCAGACTGCATGCGGCGCCTTTGTTGTGGAGGGCTGCGATAGTCCATTCATTATCATCTCTAAATATTTCTGTTCCCGCGTCTGCATCAAGATAGTTCTTTTTCTCTTGTGCTTTTTGAATTTCCTCTTGTGCCGCCCGGGTCATGTTAGCAAGGTCTGTCATGCTCTTGACTTGCATCAGATCTTGATTGGGCATAAATCGCTGATGGTGGAAAAATGTTTCAAGGCTGTGTCTATTCTGGGCGAAAATTGTGCCACGAATAAACTCGGCAGCAACTTTCGGGTTTTCTCTTGCTAATTTTATCAGCCAGAGGACGGTGGTTCCCCTTTGATTGTCGGTTAAATCCATTGGAACCGAGTCAAGAAGATAGTTTTTGAAGTTGCGGTGGAGGGTACCTATTAAAGATGCCGACTCCTTATAAGCCGGATCAACTAATTCCTTATCGTAGCGATATGCTTTAATAATTTTTAGAGTGCGCTTGGAGTCAAGTATTTCTTTTGCGTCTGCATAAGAAACCTCATTAAGATATCTCTTCCAATTTTCAAGTAGGAGTTTCATTTTCTTTCTCCCTTGCGGAGATAATAGAATCATCGAAGGCTTTACGCAGTTTGTTGATGGCACCGTAGGCGTTACCGTATGCCTCGAAAAGCTTTCTTTCGGGCGAACCTTCTTCTCCGACTTCATCGAACAAGCTTGACGGTAGAGAATCCATCTGGTCTAAGGCGATGCTGGCATCCTCAATAACCTGATTCATCGTTTGCTCAATTTGCTCGGGGGTAATAGGCTGCTTGGCGCGTTCAGTAACTGCTCTTTGCCAATTTTCCAGTATCTTCTTCATTTTATTCATTTTCTATTCTCCGGTAATTTTGATTCCAGAAATGAAATAAGAGATCTCGCATCTGAACCAAGTGGTGGGTGTATATCTGGAGCGAAGGCATGCAAAGCCTGTCCGATAGATGACAGGAAAAGGCGAGAACTCAAAGCCAAGGCATGCCGGCAATGAGTTAAGTAAGTTTCGTTAATATCTTTTAAGTGTCCCATGTTATATAATTAGTTCGTTTTAATCAATAAATTTAAAAATTTTGAGGTATAACCGTGTGGATCATATTTAAATTGCTTTATAATTTCTTCTGCAGTATCATAGCGAAACTCAAATCTTTCATCCTCTTCATAATAATTTTTAATATTCGGGAAGATCTCTCTTTGGGTCGCTTCAATCTTAGGAGAGTAATACCGATAAATCTCTGGGTTGTATGTGTCTCTGCCGTTTCTGGCTCCCCTGATTCCTGTGTCCTTCATCATCTGCAGAATTTTAAACCTTGCCATCGTGTCTGAATAATCAAAAGCATCTATCTCGTCCTTGTCCAAATATGATATCGCCACAAGGTCTTTTCTAACTCTTCCTGATTTTTGGTTTCCAAATCTATCAGAGGGATAGAAATAGACTTTTTTAATGAAATCATCTTCCGACTCAAATAAGTCATGATCATGCTCCATGCCAGAACGGACATCAAACCAATCAATAACTCTGGATTTTTCAATTTCTTGCCTTTGTATGGGAGGGAGGCCATAGACCCCCTTGTCTTGGAATATTATAAGCTTGTTGAATTCAAATCTTCCAAGCCTCGAATTATGAGTAGAAGCCTTAAGCAGATTATCTCTGATATTTATGCTGGCTACCTTGTCTCCCATGGGAAGACGTCCGGATATTGCCAGGCCAAAGCTTATTTTTTCCCAGATTTGAAGCAAGTTTTGCTCCGTGGTGTCCAAGAACAAAGATTTCTCTTGCAGCATATCAAACCTAAAGGGAGCATTAATGCCTCCATAAATACAAGGGCAATTAGTATAGTAAGCATACATTTTAGCATTTAAGCCACCTCCAATAACTATAGTGTCGTATTGGTATGTATGCTGCTCCAAACTCAAAGCACCCCTTTATTTTGATTTAAGAATTCGATTAATTTTATTTTCTGCTAAAATTTCTGATTGGCTTCTTACGGGAGATTCCAGTAATGGTTCCCTTTTTCTAATAGCCTCTTTGATTAACTGCTTTAATAGATTGACGAATTTTTTGCTATTGTTCATATTTTTACTCCACGATTCCAAGAACATGATTTTCTAATACTAAATAGACTATACCTTGTCCAAAATCCACCTCTTCAATCATATGACTAAGAACAACGATATGATGTCCGACTGTAACAGGCGGGCGAATTTCAGACGAGATCCCCTTTACATACACCCTTTCATACCTATTTTCTGGCTGATATACATCATCTGGTAATATCACCAAAGATTCTTCTTCCTCTTGGGTGCTATTTCTCTCAACTAACAAATATCTGTTACACGGTGTAAACATTATCTTTTCTCCACGGTTGTATTTCTCAAAGCTTCTAAATATTCTGCGGGCATTTCACAGGCTCCACCTGCACAAGCCGACTCTTGACCAAAATCGATATTATCTTCTTCTTCACACATAGCTGTCCAGTCTACGTCTTTATATTCTTTTGATAGTTTCTCCCACATTTTAAGATTATAGACATCCTTTAAGCAATAAGTCATCTGCCTCACCTCTGCATTAAAGTGACTATCAGCAAATTTAATAGCTGCTGTAATCCACTCCCTTTTAAGATAGGTTGTTTGCTCAATTGGTTCGCCAATTCCCAGAAGACAGTCACAAGCAGACCACAGATCTCCGTCAAATGCAGTGAGCCCCAATTCAATAATTCCAGATGCGAATAGGGCACCAGCTTCGTATTCTCGAAGAATATCAATGGGATATGGGACAGCACAAAACGGTGCTTGTGGATAGTCCTTGTCTCCAGAATTTGGAATAAGGGAAATACCAGCAAAATATTTTCTATTCTTATAAATGTAGTCCGTAATAAGATCCCACTCATTTTGTTTGACATGAATAGTATTTGAAACATTGTGACTGAGCCATGGTTTAGTACATAGTTCTTTATTTACACCATACCGTACCCAGTTCTGCTGAGTTGTTTTAACACTCTCCAACAAAGAAAGGGCATCAATTTGATTTTTTGTTTTGGCACCAGAAGGTACTTCACATAAAAAAGTAATGACCTCAGTCACTCCATTGGGATCCCACACAGATCGTTCGACTGCTCGTGGATTAATCTTTTTAAAGTGTTTTACAGGATTCTCCTGTATATTTGCTTGAACTCTACGGAAATATCGCTTTGCGTGATGAGGGTGAATGCCACTGGCAGTTCCCAAAATACAACTTGTTGAACCAGCGGGTTTAACACAAGTGGTTCGTGCTGCTGGGTTAATTCCAATAATGGAAGATATTTCTAAATTAGTATCTTTTACTATCTTTGCGCCATTTCGTTGAATTTGAGGATCAAATAGAACATCCGGATTATCCATCATCCCAGTAATTGAGACACCGAGTAGGGCCTCTCTCTTAGTAATATTCTCTGTTGTCTCTCCAACATAAGGAAAGCTAGTATATGCTGCTTGCATAGTGCCTACGATGGCTGCTGCTCGGCATGCTTCATAAAACTTTTCCTCTGTGTTAGCACGACGGCCATTGATTTCAGCTAAATTGCAGAACTGCCAACCGGATTTACCGGTGCCGACATCTACTGGATAGAGGCCGATTTCCACACATGGGTTAAACCCCATTTCTGTGTTCTCCGCCCAAACAAATCCGGGCTCTCCATATTCTTTTACCCAAGACATTAACTGGTTAAATGTTTCTTTAGAGGTTTCATCTCTGATGAGCAATGCACTGTTGTTAGACCGTCCACGTTGTGGATTCTCGATGAACCAATTGCCGGTTTTGGCCGTGGCCATATCTTTATCCTCTGGAGAGAACAGGGCGATCGTTGCAGATCTCCTGACACCTCCAGAAATAACAGCGTCTGCGGCATGCATAATCATATCGTATATATCGATTGTACGAAGTTTACTTTTTCTTGCATTTTTAAGACTATCCTCAAAAATACTGGTAATTTTCTCGATGGCTCTCTGTAGGCCGCCTGGACCCGGTGCCTTTGCTCCTGAACTTAGAGGTGCCCCAGCTGGACGAATATTAGAATAATCAAACTTGATTTTTTCACCGATATATTCATCGAATTCTGGAATGCCTCCCATATAACTAGAGATAAGGACTCCGATAGCATCAGACCATCCCTCAATACTATCAGGTACTACATATATCTTCTCGATTATTTCGTTTCTCTTGGAAGCTGGCGGAAGCTGTGATATGTGGTGAGTTTGAACCGAAAAACCAACCCCACAACCACATAAAAGCAAGTACATTAATTCTTGAAATGCTCTAGTTCGGTTAATATGGCCAAAGGCACAGTTATATACTCTTGCATTGTGCTTAATAATTGGGTCGCCCCCAAACTGCAAAATTCTCTGAGATCCCAGAATGTCTTTGTTAAGGACAGCGGACTCAGCATACTCAAGATGTTCTAGTAACTCGGGAAAATCATTAAAGTATTCTCGGTGCATATCAAACACTCGATCGACCTGTTCTTTCCAAGTCTCTCTTCGTTGGTGCTCCGGTAAGTATCTAGCGTATTTAGCTATTCGTGTATATTCCTGCAGTGTGTTTAACGACATGTATTATTTCCCCTTCTTTTTAAATTGTGCATATTTTTCTTTGAGCTTTATACCTTGTCGTTTCCTAGCGTCTTTCTGTACTTCTCCAATAGTCTCACCGGTTGTGGCAAGAACCTTTATTGTAACATTGGCGGTGTTCATATAAATGGGGAAGATTAAACCGTCTTCTCCATTTCTGTTTTTCGCGATAAAGATTCTACCCTGATTAGTCAACTTGTCTTCCGATGTTCTAGAAATTGAAAAAATAAAATCGGCCACGAAACATTTATTAAAAGCTTCACTAATGGATTCCATTGTTATAACTTCGGCATTCAAACCAGAACGGTTTGTCTGAGAGGCGGTCCAAACACAGCATTTGTATTCTTGAGAAAGCCCGCGAAGCTGTTCATAAATAGTCTCCAGCTCATGTCTTTTCTCTCTTAAATTAGATATCGGTCTTAAAAGGTCCGCATAGTCAACAATAATAATGTCGGGCTTAAACCCACGGTTTATAAGTTTATCTACATGGTTCTTTAGTGTGGCCACAGACGAGGATTTCGTTGGATATTCCTTGACAATAAGTTTCCCTTCTAAGTCATGAATTTTTTCATAAATCTCTTCTTTGAAATCAGAGAGATCATTGAGTGGTACTTTAGTTATACAACTATCAAAGCGAGATCCTACAACAGTTTCTGATAGCTCTAAAGTATAATAGACAACATTTTTGCCATTCATTAAGGCTTGGGCACCTAAATGGACAAGTGCCATACTTTTTCCTGCACCAGTTGGAGCGATAACAACTCCTAGTTCTCCTATTCCTAAACCTTGATGAGTTATAGCATCAAGTTCATCCCAACCTGTTTTTATTGGATTGCGAGACTTAAATTCAAATCTCTGTTCAAAATCTTTAATGTAGTCGTGTCCAAAATTAGAATCTGCTCCAGCTTTCAATGCGTCGTTTATAACTTGAGATATTTCGTCAAAAGATAAATTCTCTAATAGTTTAACTGATTTGAGCATAGCACCTTTTAACTTTTGTTTTCGACAAAAGTCTAATGCTGTTGACTTAATATATTCTGAATCCCCTATCTCTGAATTAAAGATCCTTGCATAGAAGTTTCGTAACTGTTGCTGTACCGATTCAAGTTCATTTGCCAATTCGGATCTTAATACAGATTTCATAATATTTTCAGAGGGATGTATTTTGAATTTTTCTCGATAATTTTGAATTAACTTAACAAATACCTGTAAATACTTTAGTTCCAAGAAGTTTATATCCAAGACTTCGTACATCTGATCCGAAAACGGTCGATCAACGAGCATTAAATGACATAAATCTTCTTGAAAGTCCTTGCCATAATGACTAAAGCTTTCTTTTGACACAAATCCCCCTAATTAATTAATAGTATACCATTTTTAAAGTTTTTTGTCAAGCTTTACTTGTTATTCTTTTACAAGTGGCAAAGATGTCAGAGGTGTTCCACTCCCCAAAGCCATCTTCCTGCATACGTTTCATTATCTCTGTCTTATTAAATTCTGCTTCAAAATTATCCAAGGCATATTGTATTTTAGTTTTTACTTGGATCGAGATAGAGGGAGAATACAACTGCATAATTTTATAATTATCTTGGATAGTGTCTTGGCATTCGAGAATAGATGAGAAGGCTTTTAATCCTGTGTTATCATTCTCACAGAAATCAAACAAGTCTTTAAAAGTCACAGATTTTTCTTGGGCGAAAAATTCCATTTTCTTGGATATAGTTTTTAATCCTACACCACGAACTCCTTCAAGGTTGTCAGATTTGTCTCCGGCGATTGCTCGTGCCATGGCAAAGTTAGTTGGATGAATACCAAATTCATTTAAAATTCTAGGTTTGTTCATAAAGACCTTTTGGATGGGACGATAGAGAACTGTCTCCTCATCGCAGAGTTGAAAAAAGTCTTTATCACTGGAAACTATTACTTTATGCCAACCTTTATATTTTTTGTTCTGTGAGACCATTGCTATGACGTCATCGGCTTCGCTTCCCTCGCTCACTAACTGGATAAATGGCATGTAATTAAGCATTTCCATTAATCGATACTGCTGCCAAACCTTATTCTGCATTTCTTGGTCTTGAGTCATTGTTTTAACTGATCGATTTAGGCGGATAGGCTTTCGCCCTTCTTTATAATTTTTATTGGTATTCCGCCTTTTTTGGGAACCTCCGGCACCATCCCAAGCAATGATTACTTCGTCTGGTTTAAGTTCTCGGCATAGCTTTTGCAATATTTTAATGAAGCCTTTATATCCTCCAATGGGTTCTCCGTTAACAGATAGGCTTGGGTCTACGATATAAGCCCTAAAATATGCGTTTAGTGCATCGATAATCATCAGTCTCTTGGTCATTTCTACTCCGTGTCTTTTTGTTGACCTTTTAGTGTCTTAATCATAAAATTAATATAATCAGACATTACTTTTTTTCTCTCTTCTTCCGAGGCCATGATCCATTTCCACATCCATGTGCCCTGTTTGCCAAAAATCTCTCCTTTCATTTCCAAGGTTTTTCTTTCAAATATTTCTAAATTCTCATGTGATAAATCAGGAAGCTCAATGCCTGATTTATGTGCAAGAATATGTAACTTTAGTAAGTTGTCATCGTCTTTCGCCTCCAACGCTTCCAAAAACTGTCCTTCTTTATCTTTCTTTTCTTCTTCTGTCAGCCCCAATAATTTATCAGGGTGTGTCTTTGCAGCGATCTTCTTAAAAAGCTTTTCAGCCTCCTTACTAACCTTTTTTTTGGGGGTGCCTTGTACAATCTCTCCGGTATCAACTTTTAGTTTAGGTTTCGGCATTATACTGCGTTCGCCAAAAAAGAGCTTGGTCAGCCCTCGGGATTTGGCGACTTCTCGGCAGCTTGTGTCGAAATCTGGGAGGCTATCGCGAAGGACTGAATCGTGATATTCCAGATCCGCTTCTAAGAATTTTAGTTCGAATATAAGTTTATCGTATTTTGCTTTGAGTAATTTGTCATTCATATTAACAATTAGTTTCAGAAAATACTTAGTTTACTATTATTCTCCAGGCACCTCATAGAAGTCTTGGGCATTTCCTTCTCTTTTATCAAATTTCATGATCACTTCTTCATCAATAATTTGGTAAACCCTTTCTCGGAATTTATCACTTTCCATTTTTTCAACCCATTTAGCAGCTTGAAACTTTTCCGTAGACCCATCTGAATAAACTAGAGTAAACCAAGCTCCCGACTGTAAAATATTATCTGATCCCTTTACGGCCTCAAATAAAGATTCATCATCTTGGATAGATACACTATCACCTCCCCATAAAATACGGAAATTACATCGTCTGCCTTGAGTACCGAAGCGAGACTTTTCTAACTTGACTTTTACTTCTGAACCAATTCTAAACCCATTATCATCCACCACAAAGCTAGCCTTAGCCTTGCGGCCAGTGAGCCAGATGCGCAAAGAGTATGCGTAAATCATAGCTTTCCCACCGGGTGTCACATAAGGAGTTGTCATTGCCTCACTTGGCGATCTCGTAATATTCGTTTTCAGTTGGTTCAGGACGAGGAATGTTGATTTAGTATTAGCGATAGCTAATGTTAATTTAGACATCCCCTTGGCCAGAATGCGGGCCTTCACAGCCATTGATGATTGAGGATTAAAGTCTCCATCAATATCCGAGATGGCCGGTGTTAGGGCTAATGAATCCCAGATGAACAAAATTTGGTTTTCTGATCCCAGAAGTTCTTCCATAGTTTCTAAGACAAATTCTACTGAAGTTGCTTGAATATAAACGAGGTGGTCTAAATCACAACCCGTATTTTCCAGAAAACCCGGATCAATCGCAGATTCAGAATCGAAATAAACTACATCCATACCCATTTTCTGAGCATTGGCTGCAATTTGAGCTGCCATATATGATTTACCGGTTGCTTCTAAACCAGCAATCTCTGTAATTTTACCAACTGGTATGCCGGTCAGCTTTCCTTTACAAATAATTGAATCAAGCCAACGAGATCCTGTCGGAATCCACTGGGTTACCTCGGTTGGATTTGCCTCCTTAAGATTATGAGCGACTTCCATACCCGCTCTCTTATTAATCATTTTTCTCATATCAGCCATGGTAAGTTTACCGGTTGATGTTGTCTTTTTCGCCATCTTTACTCCGTTTCTAAAATTTCTTTATATGTACTCTCAATATTCTCGCATGTTAGACGAAAATATTCAGGGTCGCTCTCAATACCAATAAATCTTCTATTGTGTTTAATCGCTACGATGGCAGTAGTGCCAGACCCCATATATGGATCCAGAATTACATCACCCTCTTCTGTTGTCGGGAGAATACAGTTTTCTACCAATTTTTGGGGGAAAGTGCAAACATGCCCGTCATTTCTAGATGGTGGGATCTTCCAAATGTTTGTTAACTTTAACTCTGAGTTATCCCATTTTTTTGGCTTTCCAATTTGATAGATCCTTTCTTCTTGAATATGATAACGGCGGCTAGGATTGCCTATTCCGCATCTATCCCAGATGATCTCACACCATATAGGAAATTTATTTAACCAGTCCATCGGATGGTGAAGGTTGGATTCACTCCTAAAGAGGTTTCTTCCGTGCCATGCATATCTCACCTTGTGGTTATAAAATATACTGCTGGTAGAAACCCTTATCATCTCGTGGATCACCGACTGTTGCTGGCCCTGATATTCCCATTCAGGCAGGTCATCGGCATACCATTTATCATATTTCTCTGTCATAGACCTGCTAGTCTTCGAGTGACCACCGTCAGAGTACCTTTTGCACAGGTTGTAAGGTGGAGATGTTACACAAACTTCTACTGTGTTTTTTTCGAGAGATGCAAGGACTTCCTGACAATCGCCTAAATATACTACTCCGTGAGGAAATTCTTTCTTTTTAAACATCTCTGTTCACTCCGTGTTTCTATCTATAAAAAAAAATGAGGCACCTGTAAACCCGTGCCTCCCTGCGGTACGAACGATTATTCGGTTGTCGTTTCCGCTTCTGTTTCCGCTTCCGTATCAGTAGTGGTATCACTACCTTCTGTAACTGACACTAATTCAATCTCAAATTGCAAGTCATGACCTGCTAGTGGATGATTGAGATCAACAGACACTGTATCATCAGTGTGGTCAGTTACCCGCCCATAAAGAGTACGGCCCTCGGGAGTGCGTAGAGGAACAGGCATACCCTCTACTAGATTAATGTCGGCAGGGAAACTACTACGAGAGATCGTAGTCTGTGCCTCGGGATTAATATCGCCGTATGCATCGGCTGATAGAATATTTACAGTTTTAGTCTCACCTGTTGTCATGCCTAGTACTGCATCGTTGAAGCCAGTAATCATTTGACCGGATCCGACAGTAAATTCAATTGGCTCTCCGCCGGGTCGGGAACGAGAACTGTCAAATTCTGTTCCGTCCTTTAGAGTTCCACGATAATGTGCTGTTACTGTATTGCCATCAGTCGCCACGGTATTAGTTGTTGTTGCTGTTGTTGTATCACTATTTGTCACTTGTCTCTCCTCTGGGATTATATTAAAAGATGAGGCACCTGTAAACCCGTGCCTCCCTGCGGTTGGAAATATTACTAGTTCCCTGTCAACTCATTGAAGGCAGCGAGGACATCGGGTGTGCTGTCATTGATTACCAGTTCAGATCTATCTTCTTCACCATCAAGGGAGGCGATGAAGCCATCTAAGGCGGCCTGAACTTCTTCTTGTGTCTTGACTTGGAAGAGATTATCGAATTTTGGAATATTATCCAAAAGACGAGTACACTCCTCATCTCCGCCGACAGCCTCATCACACAGGGAACTTGTGCGACGGCGCGGAGTAAGCGTGGTCTTGGGATAACTAGCTCCCGGAGGTTTGCCATAAGTCAAGGTTAAGTCGGTACCAGCATCGACATCAGTAATATCTCCATACTCTGGGTTAAGTACCAAGTTGAGCAAAGAAGTATATGCCTCTTTACCGTAGCCCCAGATACGAATCCCTTCTCTCTCTTCTCCTCGGACGAGGACAGGTGAGAAAAATCGTTGGCGTGGAGACATGTCTTTAGCCATCTTCATTGTATCTTGGTCTTGGGTTTCATTGAATTCTTTCCAAAGCTGATCTTTGAAACTGCAAATTGGACAATCGTTGCCGAAATTCTTGTTGGGACACAAAATGCCCCCACGTTGATCAGGGCCCAGATTGTAGTGAAAGTGATAATCCTTGAAGGGATCTCCATCCTCTGTTGGAACAATTCGGATTACTTGTGTTCCATCTTTTGGTCGCCAGAAGGATCCTCCTGCCTTGCCATTGTTTTTAACTGTGTCGAGCCTAGCTCGGATTCTTTCGATGTCTAATGCCATCTTATCTTCCTCTCTTGTTGGTTGTGCCATAATTGGCTATAGTCAGAGTGACAAATTTCTCACTCTGCTGGTTGGTTGTTGAACGAAATTTAAATTTTATTTTGAATATGTGGAGTTCGGGTTATAACATATCCGATGTCGTATTCATAATCAGTGGAATAAATTGCATATGAGATATTGAGATCTTCTTCTTTTTTTGATTCAATCTGACTTCTGATTTTCTTCATAAGTTTTTTATCCGTCTTTAACTTTTCTTCTTTGACTCCATAAATATAACATTTATGACGAGCTTTGTCAAGAGAAAAAAACATTTTTTCTTCACTTTTTTCGATATCGAAGACCCCGACTGTATATATGCGATGTGTATTTTTGGGTCTTGGAATTCCACCCGAGACAGGTTTAGTATTCTGGAAGAAATTGATCATATGTAGTGTTGGTACTAAAATGTCGTTGAGAGCCTCGTGGTAACCAATAATGGGGGCGCCGCCTACTATATCATCCAAATGTGAGTTAGATACGAGACATACAGATTCAAAAATACCGGATCGGGCATATTCTTGAATAACGTTTCTCACTACTTTCTCTTGCATAATTTGGGTTTCGTCCATTAGTCCGTCATCGGGTTGAATATATAAAATTGATACTGGCAGTCTTTTGAGGTTTTCCAGTATTCTTAAGGAGGCACAAGAAATCTTGCTGGATCCTCCGACTATAAAAAGAGTCTCGCCTTTTAATTCTTTAAGGAAGGCTTTAATTTTGGGATAACTATAACTCTCATATTCCTCTGCTGTTTCAAGTATAGGTATATTATAGCACCTTTTTCCCTCTGTGTCAACACTTATTTTATATATTTTATATTGGGGATATTTGGCAAAGCATTCTGCGATCGCACATCCGGCTTGGCCGAGTCCTATAATATTCAATTCATACCTCTAGTTGTTTTAATTGACCAAAGTTTTGGCCAATACTTGTATTTACTCTAAATTTACCGAGATCTGTGGTTTGAAAGATCTCTATGATTTCTTTGAGTCTTTCTTTGTCTTCGATAGCAAAGTCCAGTACAATAGAATCATGGATCGGGAAAGCAACATATGATTTACATCCTTTTAGATAATTAGATACTTTTATCATTTGTCGCAGAACATTCTCAGCACATGTGCTCTGAATTATATAATTTAGTGCCGTGCGGGTCTCCGAGGGAATTTTCTTATCGAAAAAAGTAGTCACTTGTCCATTAGTGAAGTATTCTTGTACCACAGAATCTCTGTCATATACACGGTTGCAAAAATCATCGTGACTTTCTGGATTATAAAGCCAAGCGAAGATTTTCTTTTTTGCTTCGTCTCTCGTCACCTGCCCGTTGAAGATGTTTTTAATGTTCCAGTCATGGATATCCTCTTCAGGCTGCGGTTTTCCCTGTAGCGAGAGCAAAGTTCTTAGCTCCGCTGCATTAAAATCAAGTTCTATAAAATAATCATTCTTTGGTTCGATTGCGCAGCGTAACTCTTTATCCATGGTCAAGATTGGAAAGCTTTTGGACACTGTTGTTAAGCGGCCTGTTTTGGTACCATATATATTAAATTTACAATATGGCTCCATTGTATTTAATTTCTTTACAAACTTTCTGTGTTTTACCTTGTATAGAGATAGATTCTTCTTCTGGATATTCAACCGATTATATTTGATACTCTCGATAACCTTCGCCAGATTTAAGAGATAATCATAATTAGGTGGTCTATCATAGGTTTTAAAAACATGTTGACAAATGGCATCTTTTACTAGGCAATATTCTAAAAGAATTTTCTTGGGCACTAAATCATAAAAACAGTTCTCATTGGTTGATACACGAGCAGTGATAAATGACTTAACGAATGCTTTGAGTTTATTTTCTATCCTCTCCCAGCGGTCTCTCAATGCCTCTGGGCATACTTCACTGATTGACTTTCCCCCGCAATATAGCTTGGCATATTCAATATCATGATTATCTAAGAAAGCAGAGTATGACCAAGTTTGTGAGAGCCTTTGTGGAAGCTCTTCACCGAAGAATAAATCTCCGGAATGATATATCCCAACACATTCTTTCTTATCGTCTAAAGTCTGAAATAGCAAGCCAACCTCAATAGATCTTGTTGATCGAATTCTTTATAACTATTTTAACATGTTCAGCGAAATTGTCAAGTGAAAAATTGTTTTTCTCAAGATAGTAATTTTTCAAATTCTGGTATACTGTAGACCCCTCAAACAGATAGGGCAGCCTAAACTTGGAATTAATATATTCAATATTGCCTGAATTTAGATCGTTTGCATATTGAATGATCTTGTCTACTTCGGGCTTTGTGTATATTTCTCCCGATTCTTTATTTCTTACTTGGACATATCTTTTTATCCAATAATATTCGGGTAAAATATCTTCCAGCACTTGATCCTTTTCTACGGTATCTCTAAAAAATTTACAACTGCCTTCCATATAATATTTCTTTTTTGATACCAGTGAATTATATCCTACGATTACCATTGAAATAAGATAATCCAGATCATCTGTATA
>TARA_R110001599_G_scaffold127594_1_pt1 | contig 14408 bp, 13 predicted proteins | sample TARA_R110001599 | Tara Oceans TARA_R110001599 (sample SAMEA4398360) | marine metagenome | biome: Polar Biome; feature: [MES] marine water layer (ENVO:01000295) within the mesopelagic zone...; material: water (ENVO:00002006), including particulate matter (ENVO:01000060) such... | reverse complement strand
ACCGTATTGGATGCGCGCCTGTCCTACCGTGTGATGAAGGGAGTGGAGGTTTTTGGCTCTGTTTCCAATATCACCGAGGAACCGTCGATAGGCTATCAAGCAATACGCAATCAGATAACGGCGCGTGAAGCGTATGGCGTCAATGTCGATTTCGGGTTCAGCGCCAGTTTCTGATCCTGCAGGATCGAGCGTATGTCGTCCGGCGAGTGGTCAAAATGACCGCTCGCCACTCGTCCGCTTTCTGATTTAATTTCTGCAAGCAAAGGATCATATTGTGATCAAAGCCTCGCGATTAATGCTCTTGTTCGCGTTCCTGTCCGCATCTGCAAGCGCGGCTGGTCCGAACTTTGGCGAACCGGTCCTGCGTCAACATGATGGTAAAAGCGATCCTGCCCCGGTCCAGCTCACAGCGAAGACGCTGACCGTCTATAATGCCGCTGAAGCCCATCAGGCGGCCGCGGCGGACGAGCGCCATTTCTACGCCATCGATAACAGCACTATCGGGAAATATATGTTGTCTGATGGTTTGCTTATTGCCCGGTGGAGCGATCTGCCGTCCCCCGGCATCGAGCATCTCAACAGCTGCTATATTGAGGCAGTGCAACTCTGGTGCGCAAATTCCAATTATCCTGCCGCGCCCATGGGCTCATCCATCGAAGTTTTCGATACGAAAAAGATGGAGCACCTTGCCAGTCACAGCCTGGGCATGATGGAGGAAGGATCGCTCACCTGGTTCTCGGCCACGGAAGACGGCTTTCTTGCATCCTTTGCCCATTATGACCGGCGCGGGGTTCCCTATAAGGACCATCGCTATTCCAGCGTCGTGACTTTTGATAAACTGTGGCGGCGAACAGGTGGATGGATGTTCCCGCAAGCGATAACGGATCTCATGGCTCCCTACGCCGCATCTGGCGGCGCGATCGGCCCTGATGGCAGACTGTATGTATCCGGCCACGACCGACCCGAAATCTATGTTCTAGAGGCGCCCACAAGCGGGCCATATCTGACACATGTTGCAACCATTTCACTCGAGATCGAGGGCCAAGCCTTTTCGTTTGCGCCAGACAATAGTCAGATAATTTATGCGGTGGATCGTAAATTGGGTCTCGTCAAAGCGATAGAGCTGCCCAAAATTCCATAGTGTTGTGGATTGACTAGAGCAAAGCTGCGCACTACCAGCCGAGATACGAGACAGAGGTTATTTTGTTTAATAATAATATAACCTCTGTCCGCAGAAATGCTGAATCACACAGCTATTCGAAAAACCCATGAAAACTAGCAACCTTCTGAACGAAATTGCAAATCTAATGTCAGCTATTGGGAATTGATTCGACGAATCCCGATGACGGCATCTGGGGCGCATTTCGGACCGACCGCTTGTGGGCCGTTTGCGGACTGGCCGGTTTTAGTTAGCTGCAGAGCAAAGCCGTCTTTATTTATCTATTCGATCACGGCCATCCATATTGCATCCACAATCCTAACCTAGGTCTCAAATGGTAGTTGAACGGAAGCAGATTTGAAGGACAAAAATAGTTAGATAGATATCAGGTCAGACCTTGGGATTTTTGTCCGGAAGATTCCGATCACCCAATTTTTCGACGATCACGAGTTACACCGCAGAACAGCTGGCGCTCCCTCCCTATTCAGCTTGCGGTGGAGGTGCCGCTGCGATGGCTATAACCAGTCCCTCCCCCAAGGGCCTATGCGGCGGCACCATTTTTCCAGACATTTTGTTTTCCAGGGCGACACAGTGCCCTTTGTTCAGTCCCCTAAGCAAGCTTTGGTGATCGCAAATAGTCCAATGGGAACTGGAGCAATCATGAATAGAGAGAAAGTTCGAGAGGTTAAGAACGTGTTCCAGCAAAACTTTGTTACCGCTTTAGCAATTGGATTGACGAGCTGCATATGGTGTTCTGGCGCAGCAGCAAAATCTACCGTGCCCTTAGACACGCCGGAACGCATCAATGTTCTGGTGACCTATGGCGCAGATGAGTGTCCGGAATCGCAAGCGGGCGAAATAGTTGTTTGCGCGCAGCGCCCGGAGTCCGAACGTTATCGCATCCCCAAAGAATTGCGCGAGGTTGAGGAAGAAGAACCCGGGGAGCAAAGCTGGACATCGGTGGTAGCATCTCATGACGAAGCCGCCCGAGCCGGCCGCCCCAATAGTTGCTCCGTGGTTGGTTCGTTTGGATTCACGGGCTGTCAGGCGGCAATTATGCGCCAATGGTTTGATGAACGCCGGGACGCAGGTAACTAGAACTCACCCCTTTCTTGTTTCCGAGCAGTCGCGAACCACCCATCGAAGGCCGCAAATGAGGCCAGGGCCGCGAGAATGTTGCTATGGTCAGAACAACCGCTAAATTGCCTGCTCATAATATCCACACAAATGGCGTGCAAGACGTTGCAGGGCTTACGGGTTAGTAATCAAATATGCATTTGCGTCTGTTTCATAAGATATTTCTGCTGGTTGCGCTCACCGCGCTGCTGGCTGCGCTGGCCATGGCGGCGGTCATGTCGCTTAATTTGCGAAGCGGGTTTGATGATTATCTTGATGCGCGCGATGTGGAATCGCTCGAGGGCGTCGCTGCCGAATATAGCCAGCAGCTTTCTGCGATAGCCTCGCAGCGCAAACTCGCTCCCGATGACTTCGAACAACTGATTGCACAAAACCGGCCTAGCGATGTTCGCCCGCCACCGCCTGCACAGCGACCAGATGTTTTTCCGCCAAGCGAGCCATCGACTGAACGACGTTCGCCGCCGGGTGATCGCCGACCGCCACTGTCATTCATGCCCCGCCTAATCTATTTCGATACCAGTGGACAAAAAATCTCCGGTCCGCCGCTGCCGCGCGATCATTTCCCCGGAAAACCTATAGAACGGCGCGTTGAGGTTGCCGATCAACTTATCGGAACGATTGCGCTGTTACCACGCGGTCCGACACCACGTGATATCGATGCACGCTTCCTCCAGCGGCAGTATATTGGTGCAGCTGTTTTGACCGCTATATTACTAGTAGTCGCGGCGATTGCTGCATTATGGATTGCACGTGGCGGCGCGCGCCGGCTCGGCGCTATGCAGGACGCGACCGATGCCATCGCTCATGGCGATTTTGATACGCGCATTGAAACAAGCGGATCCGATGAAGTCGCGGCCATGGGGAATAATATCAACGCCATGGCCGAAAGTCTGGAGCAGCTTGATACCGCGCGGCGGCGTTGGTTGGCAGAAATTGGTCATGAATTGCGGACGCCATTGGCTGTGCTTACTGGCGAGCTAGACGCGCTCAAGGATGGTGTGCGGCCGATCAATATGGAGGCGGTCGTATCGCTCTCCGATGAGACGAAATTGTTGAACCGTCTTGTGGACGACCTGCATTTTCTCGCGGTATCCGATCTCTCGGGTTCCATCTGTCATTTTGAACCCGGCGATGCGGTTGCCTCGCTCAAAGGGGCGGTCGAGCGCTTCCAGCAAAAGGCGCAGGATGCGGGACTGACGCTAGTCGCCAATACCGAGCCTTATGAAAGCCTGCCGGTTAATTGGGATGACGGCAGAATTGATCAGCTGCTCAACGCGCTATTGACCAATTCGCTGCGATATACCGACGCGCCCGGTGAAATCATCGTGAACCTGTCCGTTGAGAGCGAAAATGCTATGATCACAATTAACGACAGCGCGCCCTCGGTCGAGGCCCGGAATTTTCCGCATCTGTTTGAACCTTTATACCGCGTCGATGATGCGCGTAGCCGTCAAAGCGGAGGCAGCGGCCTTGGCCTGGCGGTTAGCCAGAAAATCGTTGAAGCCCATGGTGGCCGGATTTCCGCCTGCGCATCGGACATTGGCGGTCTTTCCATCACCGTTAGCATTCCGCTAGATAAGGACCAGGTTTGACCGAGAAGCGCATTATATATGTCGTCGAGGACGATCCAAAAATCTCGCGGATTCTCGCTGACTATCTTGCCAGCAACGGGCATGAGCCGCGCTGCTTTCTGGATGGGCGCTCGGTTGTCTCCTCGGTCCGCGACGATAAACCGGCGGCGATGATCCTCGACATCATGCTACCAGCCAGCGATGGTATGACCATCTGCCGGGAGGTTCGTAAATTTAGTGATGTGCCGATACTGATGCTGACCGCCAGAGTGGAGGAAATTGACAAGCTCAAAAGCCTCGGCGACGGGGCCGATGATTATGTAACCAAGCCGTTTAGCGCGCAGGAAGTCATTGCCCGAGTCAATGCCCTGATCCGCCGCGCAGAAGGCCGGGTCACCAATAACCCGGTAAACAAGACGCATTTGATTGATGAACGCGGCCAGCGGATTGCGTGGTTTGGCAAATGGCTCGATCTATCCCCGTCCGAATACCGGATATTGGCATCGATGATGAAACAACCGGGGCGTGTGTTTTCACGCGACCAATTGCTCGATGCGCTGGGCGAGCATGCCAGCGAAAGCGGTGACCGGGCAATTGACAGCCATATCAAAAATATCCGGCGTAAGGCTGCTGCCGTCAATGGTAAGGTGCAGTGTATCGCCTCGGTCTACGGGTCGGGTTATCGGTTTGCCCTAGATTAGTTCCGTAATTCTCTGTTTTCAAACAACCCGCTGAATGAATATCACCGATCCGAAAACCGCCGCCGCGATGGAAGCCGATTGCGGAATCCATCTTGCGACCCTCTCTTGCCCGAACTTACGAAAGAGCATGATCAGCAGCAGCACCGCGCCGAGAAACAGGAATTGCCCGATCTCGATTCCGATATTGAAACCGGCGAGCATGGCGATCAGACCGCCGGTATCCTGGACCATAGCGCCGATGGCCGATGCGAAACCAAAGCCGTGGATCAGACCGCAGGCGAAGACCAGCGCAATTCTGGTCCATCCGATGCGGGCGTCGTCGCGGCCTCGATAGACGAGATTTAGCACCGCTATGATGACGATGCTCGCGGCTATCGCAGGTTCGACAATAGCCGCAGATATACTGAATATGCCCAATGTCGAGAGGCCAAGCGTGATACTGTGCGCGATGATGAAGCTAGTGATCACGCCCAGCCAGTAGCGCCAGCCCGCTCCTGCAATCACGATGGTGAGCAGGAACAACAGGTGATCCACGCCGCCCAGTATATGCTCCACGCCGATACGGACATAGTCCGCAAAAGTCGCCCATGCGCCCAGGAAAAACTGATGGCTCGACGCGCCGGGGCGGAATATCGCCACTTCGACAGTCTCGCCGTGGGTTGCCTTGATCGTTATCTGGCCTTCGCCGTCTTTGCTACCGAACAGATCGGTGGAGAGCGAAGGGTTCTCCGGAACAGACGCAAACTCCGTGCTGTGCATGATGACTAGATAGTCGGTTTCCGGTTCCATGCCGTTGATATCGGGCGGCATCACCCATGTTAGTCTGGTGCTGCCCGTTTTTCCCTCGCTGGAAACTTTAAACCGGTTCGCAAACTGGATTTTGATGATCTCGTTGTGACGATCAATTTCCTGTGCCGAGAGGGTTCCATTGCCATCTTCGTCAACGCCGACCAGTGCTGACACCGGCACAGACACGACAAAATTTGCCGAATTGTCGACAATCTTCATCGTTGCATTTTGCTTGGGCAGCAAATGGGCCTGCGCCGTGCCAGCCGCAAACAGCAACCATAACGCTGCAAATATTCGAAACTTAATCATTCTATCAGCGCGGTGGAGGCCGGTTGCCGCCGCCTTTTTTCGGACGCCCTTTGCCACCTCCGCCACCGGGGCCTGCTCCCTGTCTCTGTATCGTCGGCTCGCTGTCGATAGAGCCTTTCACGCAGCGTTGGACATAGGGATAGGCGTCCGTAGCATAATAATGATAAATGCCTTGGGGGAATTCCGGCGTTGAACCAAAGCGTCCGTTGCATTCGTCCAGATCGCCCAGTCCTTCGACAAATTCCCAATCCTGCATAAAAGTGCCCATCGGCACAATCGCGACAGACGGCCTTCCGGAATCGGGGGTCTGTTTCAACCGGTAGCTCGGCGCCATGAGTTTGAGCGCACCGAGCATCACCCCTGCTTTGGGATAACCGTAGCGCGCGTAAACGGGAAAGCCGTCAGCGGCCCAGCCGATAATTGCCATCTGCTTTCCGGTCTTCGCGTCAGCCGACAGCATGCCATCGGGCACCCCGTGATAGTGATATGCGCCGCCTGGCTGGACATGGGCATGGTTGGCATCTTCACCAAAATCAAAAAGATCTTGGCCCAGAGCCTCGATATTCCATCTCCCTCCGCCACCGGGGCCGAGGGGACATTGTGCAGGATCGGTAATATCGTCCTTGCAGCTTCCGCCCGTGCCCGGATCAAATTTGATTCCGTTAAGCCCCATCACCGGTTCCTTCACGCGGCCACCCGGCCCTGAATATTGGACTGGTGAGGTTGTCACGGTGAAGCGAACCGTTTGCGCTGAAATTTTATTTGGATTTGCTGGGTTAGGGAATTGTCCGACATCATGATCGGGAATGCCGTTGGCCGTCAATGTGCGCTGCCCCCGGGCACAAGCCCATTGCGCCTTGCTGGTCAGGCCGATCTTTGGGTTCGTCGTATCGGCGGCATAGTTGCACAATATACCCATGGTGTAGGTCTCTACGTTAGATACCCGATCCCCAGTATTCGATGCGCCCATTGGTGGGCCGCCGGCACCACCGGCTCCACCACCACCGGGAGGTCCACCATTCGGACCACCTGCTGGAACGCAGGCTAGCGGACGCCCTTGAGGAGCGCGACAAGTGCCTTCCGTTGACGCTCCACCTTGACCGCTCACACTGCAACTATCGTCGGCCTGTTTCGCAGAACAGGCTTTCAACATCGCATCAGTCGGCCTGCCGTCACCGCCCCGTTGTCCGCGCGGTGGGCCTGACTGCGCGGAAAGGCTGACTGCGGCGAAACCCAACAGACCCCCGAATGCGAGGCAGCCAGAGCTATAGTAGATCGTTTTCTTTATCATGATATCAGATAGTCCCTTTCAGGCACCGGCTCATGTAGGGGTAGCTGTCGGTTGCCATGTAGTAATAGATCCCGTTTGGAAATTCGGGAGTGACGCCAGTGCGGCCATTGCAATCATCAAGATCGCCGGAATCCGCGACATAATTCCAATCAGATCCAAACGCTCCGAGCGGCACCCATGACGTTGACGGTCGCCCGGAATCTGCCACGGCGTCCAGCGCATAACTGCCTTGGCAAATCTTCAATGCGCTGGTCGCGTCCATCGCATCGGTATAGCAGTAACGGGCATAGACCGGGTAGCCATCACCGGCCCATCCGACCAAAGTCATCTTCCGGTTTGTGTCCGACACGCCGGCATTAGTCAGCAAACCTTCGGGCATCCCGTGATAGTGATATTCGCCGGTTGGCTGCACATGAGCATTGTTCATATCTTCGCCAAAATCGAACACATCCTGACCTAGAGCCTCGACGCGCCATTGATCACTACCATTGGCGAGATTACAATTGGAAGCCTGCGTAGCTGTGCTCGGACATGTGCCGGCAGTGCCGGGATCAAATTTTACGCTATTTCGGGCATAAATAAATGCCCCGCCTGGTCCGCCAACAAACGTGTTTGAAGTTCCTATAGACGGGGTCAGGGTCATTGACGCGCTCACCGATTGTGCGGAAATACTATTGGGGTTCCCTGTATTGGGGAACGTGCCAACGGCATGGTCGGGTAAACCATTGCCTGTCAGGCTGCGAGTTGTTGCACTACACGCCCAGCTCCAAGTTGCAGTCAGCATTCCGGCAGTGCTGTAGCTTCCCATATAATTTCCGCTATACGGACAATCCACTGCAGCGGTCGAAGTGCCGGTCGGAGTGGGCGTCGGCGAAGGTGTTGGAGAAGGGGTGGGCGTTGATCCTATCGGCAAGGTGATCGTGCTGTCCGTTCCGGAACTATCGCCGCCACAACCGGCCAGCGCCAATATCAACAGGCTTGAAGTGGCCCAAAGCGGTAGTTTCCGTTCGATCACACTCAGCATATCTGCACCTCAAAAATTAGTTTGGTCAGATGAGGGTTATGCCGGGAATGTGGATGGAATATGGATGGGGACTATCTTCGGCAACGAAGTCACATGGCACGCACGCGAAAAAATGCTTCGATGTCTGCTGTTAGGCAGTGACAGGCATCAACTGAACGACCGACATTGGGCCGTTTGCGGACGGTCCGCTATTGGATGTTGGGCAGTGGAAAGCGGACCTTCGGCTAGCGCCCCAATTACGGACATTCGATGCAGCCTGCTCGAAGGTTCGCGCGGGTCAAAAGCCTGTCTGGCAGAACATTGAAGCCTGATTGAAAAACAAGTGATAGCGCGCCTTTGTATGAGCATTTATGTCAATTTTACAAAACGAGGTACAAATAAATTTGTGATATTGCTGAATCATTTTAAGATGATGGGCAAAGGTCGATTGAGTATAAAACGATCACATCTACGCACGATGCTGTTGTGTGATCAACAACTATGAGTTTGACCGGAGCGCGGCCCCCATATTGTGAATTAAATTTTTGTAGGATTGAAATTGTGTTGGATAAATATCTCCCCCTCATAGGCCTTTGTTTTGCCTTGGCACTGCCAATGGCAGTGCATGCCCAACCCATAAAGCCAATTGCAGGCAATAAAGTCTGTGCGCTTTATTCACCACCCGGTGACTCAATCTCTTGGGTGGGACAAGGCTGCTCATGGCGCGCTTTTGAAGAACGACCGATGGAAAAGGACGAGCAGCTGCAGCTGACTATCATGCGCGGTGAGCAAGATTTTATCGTGGCTAATGCGAAAAAACAGCATGACCAGATCATTGATGGCATGGGCCAATATCCTGGCGCATCCATATCTGATGTCTCGATATGCTCTCAGGGGAAGCCGTCGGGTAGACAGCTAGTCTGGCAGCCGACCCGCGAAACCAGCTTCGTGCACGGCTACGCCTCCTGCAACGGCCAGTTGATATCGTACCAAGGCCAGACCAAGGCTGCTGGCGGCCCGGACTTGGCGTCACTCATGCAAACCCTAGCTGCCCAAGCCGTGTTTTTACTTTCCCAGCCTCAATAGCTGTCTAAGCGCGGTCTGCCGCCTTGGCTCCCGCCAATGTGGCAGAGTTCAAAAGCGGGAACCGCCAATTTCGATGTGAACCGATCAAAAAAGGTATAGGTGCGCTTCCACCTGTAGATGCTGATTCGGGCAATGCCAAAATATCTACAAGCGTTGGCGACATGCCTAATCCTCTCTGCATACTGCAATAGAGGCCTGTTTATCTAACGACATTGTAGGATCTTCGTGACGTCCCCGAGGCGATGTCTCTACCAACCCGAGCCACCGCCACCGCCACCGCCGCCGCCAGACGATCCTCCACCCGAAGAGCCGCCACCGCGGCTTGGTGACGCAGACGCCGAAGAAACTGTGTTTGCAAACGAAGACCCTATATCGCTGACGAACCCACTTGGATTGTCCCAGACATTGCCATCGCCAGTGTACCAGCTCGCGGTCTGCGCGGTTACACCCGCCGCCGCAGCTGCGGCAAGCACCCCGGAAAATCGTTCCGCCCAGCGATTTTCTACATCAAGCGCGATAGCATAAGGCAGATAGCGCTCAAACAGTTCGGGCGTTTTTTCCGGCGGATGCATGGAATCAAGCCGATGTTCCTCCGTGATGGCGAGATATTGGCGAAAGCCAGCGATACGGTCCATCAACAGCCGACCCTCGGGGGTCGGCGCATACATCCACCAGAAGGCACTGATCGCTATTGGCAGTAGCAAGAGCGGCAGGAATAGCGTGTACGTCGCGATCTCGAATGCTAGGCCGATCGTGGCGAGCGAGGCCGCAGCTCCTGCTAGACCAAGGCCTGCCGCACCCGCCCACAAGAGGCACCCCTTGGTTTTGGCAGCCCTTATACGTAACCCCCAAGCTGCGGCAAGCAGCACTGCGGCGAGAAGCGGAAGCCCGACCTTCTGTCCCAGTCCAACCGACGATGCGGCGAGCAAACCAATCATCGCGGTGCCAAGCATTGCCAGCAATATCAGGAGTAACCCATAAATCGCCCAATCGCTGTTTTTGCGAAACATCGAACCTTCATAGACGACGCCGAGCCCCTTTTCGAGCTCCGCGCGCGCCGCCTGCAACGTCGTATGGTTCTCCTGCTTGAGCTCAATTTCTTCACGCCCTGAGAACAATTTTTCGCGCATCGCCTGTTCGGGTGCTGGCAGGCTGTGGTCGACGGCGGAACTGGGTAGATCAGTGCGACTTAGCGTCGTGAGGCTCTTGCTCAACCAGCCGCCTTTTTCCTGAGTGATATGCAGTTGCTTGCGCACACCGAGATAGATCAGGGCTGCCGAAAAGGCGCGATTGTCAAACTTCATATTGGCGATATAGCGCGCAGCCGCTGGGGTCAGATCGTCGGGCGGGAAAAATATCGGGACGATTGTGCCTGCCCGGGGGCCGCGCCCCGCCTTCCACCAGGCGCGTATATAATAGCCAATCAGACCCAGCGATGCGAGCAGCGAGGTAAACAACGCTCCCCAATCCTTTAGCCACCAAGAAGCGCGCTGCCCGGCATTAGGGCTTTCGAGTACGCCCTTGGGGAAAGCAACGGCGACGGTCAGGCCCTCCTCGCGGCTCAGCGGTCGTGTAGTCCGGAATGCAATGTAGCCGGGCTGTTCCTCGATCACTTCCGCGTTGTTATCCTGCGAACCCTGAGGACCAGTGTAAACCGCACGATCGCCGAACCCGGTTGCCTTTGGCAAGGTTATGCGCGCCTCAGCCATCTCAATCGGAAAGGTCCAGCCCGTGCCAGTGACATTCCAGTACAGCTCGTCGCCGGTGTCGCCGTAAGCGATCTGGCGGCTGGTACGATAACGGATCACGAAAATATGTTCGCCAGCAGGCAAGGTGACATCGGCAGAACCGATACGGATACGCACGCCGTTGGTCAGGCTCATCCGTTCCCACGGCTCGTCCTGCCCGTCACGCTGGACCGAGACAACGGAAAAGCCCACGTTGGTGCGCTGGCCTGCGCCATTGCGGTAGCTAGTCGGGAAGTCGCGCTGGATCCCGTGGTTGATTTCCTGATTGAGTGAGACCAGCCTGATCGTTTCTATAACATCGAGATCGCCATCGGGCTCCACCGTCACTGCACTAAGGAAGCTCAAGATCCGCTCCTGACTGTGGGAAAAGTCCCAAAGGTCAGCTGCCTCGTTCGGAACCTGCGCATGGAGCGCCGATGAAACTATCAGAAGCAGTATCGCAAAAGAGCAACGCAAAGCGTTCATGGCCTCAGCCCCTTAGCCGAAATCGACCTTGGGCGCGGCCTGTATCGCCGCATCAGCGTCTGCATAAGGTTCTTCCCGCTTGAAACCCAGCGGCTGGGCAACCACAACATCTGGGAAAGACTGCACCTGCGTGTTCAGGTCTCGGACGGTAGCGTTGTAGTATCGCCGCGCTCCTGCCAATTCCTCCTCAATCTGGGAGAGCTCATCCTGAAGCTGACGGAAGTTCGCATCAGCCTTCAGATCCGGATAGGCCTCCGCCACGGCTATAAGGCGACCCAACATGCCGCTGAGTGCCGCGTCTGCCTGCGCAGTCGCACCGACACCGTTCGCTGAAATAGCATCGCTGCGATGCGCAGTGACGGTCTCAAGCAATTCGCGCTCATGCGAGGCATATCCCTTCACTGCGGAAACAAGGTTCGGCACCAAGTCGGCCCGGCGGCGAAGTTGAACAGTAATTCCGCTCCAAGATTCGCGTACCAAAGCGCGCAGCCGAACCAGCCGGTTATAGATCAAGATCACATAGCACAGCACCAGAACAGCAATGCCGAGAAAAATCCAGATAGCCACATTCACTCTCCAATGCTGCGGTCAGAAATTATAATCTACCTTTAAAGACGTCTCAAAGATAGAGTCTGTTATGTATCCTAGTAGCGACCGCTTTCTCCGACTAAAGGTCGACCTTCCGTGTTCCACCCACTCGCGGTCATTCGCAAACGTTTGCTCGGTCGGGCTCTTCTGAAAGCCGTTGGTCAGCCTGTCGTGCAGCGCTTTAGCTGCCCTTGGCCACACCCACCGTCAGTTGCGCGGTTGTGCCGCTTTCGTCAGCAAGAGCACTTAATGAAAACACAGTATCGTCAGGGCCCTTGCCCATAAGTGTCTGTGCACCTTCGCTCGTGTTCTCCATACTGAATTCAACTCCGGCGGCTTCGGCTTGCTTGCGATAGAACGACGCCAGCTTTTCGGGAGGATCCTTGCTGGTCATGACAACCACCAATGCTGTGCTGTCACCCTGATCGACGTTGGATTGGGTAACAACCATTGCGCCGGGATAGAGCGTATATCCTTTAGGCATATCCACGGCCAGATCGGCGCCGATGCTGACATTCAGCGCCTCCTTTCCGTCATCGCCGTTCACCCGGACCTGGGCATCATCCCCGCCGTCCGGCGAAACACCGGAATCTGAAGAATTGCAACCAGCCAGCAAGAGCGAGATCACAGAAACTATTACCAATTTACGCATCATTAATCTCCATTCAATCATTTATCCAATGGGACGGATATTGAGTGCCGTCCAGAAGCTTCATCGATCCGCATGCTGTTGTTGAGCGTATCGCCCTCGTCCATTGCGTGAAAAGGAGCAAATTATGATTATGCGCCCAGAAGAACCGGTGCGACGTCGGGACACTCAGCCCGCAGTTTGTCACCAATCAGGTCATTAAGGCGGCGATCATAGACGGCTTTGTCTTCCCCACTATCATCCAGAAAACTGCCCAGAGAACTGCGATGGACCGTCAATGTCCTTGCAAAATCCATGCATAACGTCGGATCTTGGCTATCCGCAGAAAGCTTCGCATCGACAAAGCGCGCCATAGCCAAGACATAACAGGCGTTAAGCGCAGCGAGCGCATCTTCTCTGGGCTGACCATCTGTTGCAGTGGTTTTAAGCCGCCCGATTGCCCTGCCAAAGACGCCGGCACATGCCGATGTCGGACTTCGACCATCGCCAGCCCTTTCCCATGCGCGATCAAATGATTTGCGGTAATCCGCAGCAACAATCGAAGCGCTGCCTGTCTCTGCAGCGCTGCTGGCCTCGAGCGTTTCAGAAGAATTTTCTTCCCCGTTCCCGCCGGAGCAGGCGGAAAGGGTGAAGAGGAGAGCAGCAAATCCAAAGATAATACGCATGTTAAAACCTCAGCATTTCAGTTCCAAAATTCAGAATTTCAATCCCATAGACTCCGCCAAAAAACAAGGCGGCGGACATCCATAAACTCGATTCTGCAAACCCAACACCCAAATTGATGGCGCGGGAAACTCTGACATCCGGACTGGAAATATTCCGATTACCGGCGTTCACCTTATAAGAACGCGATCTGATCCAAAACCCCGCCAAAGCAGATAACCTTCGCTGCGCCTAGGCGGTTGCAAGAATCTCGATCGACTTGGACTGGGCGAGAAGTTATCTATCAACAATCGTGCTAGTGTCCGAAATAGCTTAATTGATATCCCAAACCTGCCATTCAGATTCCCACCCACTTTCGGTCATTCGAACTGATTGGATGGAATTCAAAAGCGGCTGGTCGGCAAACGCCCCACTTGTCGTCATTCCGAAGGCCGACACATGTTCCTGAAAGCCGCCATTGTCTGAATTCAAAACGGTCAAACCATAATGTCGTAAACTGGGTGGGTTTCTGACCAAAAGCTTTGGACGTCAATTGACATAAACGCAGATTTACTAGGAAATGCAGATGCCATGCCATTTCCCGTTTGCCAAACAGGTGCGAACTTTGCGTAAATATTTCTCGGGGGAAAGTGCGTTGCGGCATTTGTGCCTGTGTCCGTTGCAGAAGTCACAAGCTGCCACGATATTTAGAATTGAGGCCTCTCCACCCTCAGAACGCAGCTTCAGATGTTCTGCCGTGGCCTGGTAGACGGCATCGCGCTGTTCCACCTGACGTCAGCTGAAAGCCCATATCGGCCGCGACAGAACGGATCGGGATCGCGCGAATGCTTTCCATATCGAATCTGTTGCGATGGGGAAGAGCAAATCTAGCAGAATTGGCCTTAGGCATTTCGCAAACTAGTATGCGGTGAACGAATATTCAAGTTAGCAAACTACCGCCAAGCCAAAATCAGCTAACACGGCATCGCAACTCGTCTAGCGCATGATGACCAGAGTTCACGCGTGTGGCCGAGGAAGGTTGGGGCGCTTGTTTTTAGGACCAGTGATCCTTTTGCTAAAGCAGTCATATTCGTTAAACCTGTGTTTGGCGGCGGCTGTGAAGGAGGATGCCGACCGGAATGCAGATGGCGATCAGGGCAATCATGTAAATGCCGCTGATCGGATCGGCGGCAATGAAGGCGATCAGCAGCAGCACGCTGATTACAAGTGCCAGCGCTGGCAGGATCGGATAACCGACCGCGCGGAACGG
>TARA_R110001599_G_scaffold61708_6_pt1 | contig 14426 bp, 11 predicted proteins | sample TARA_R110001599 | Tara Oceans TARA_R110001599 (sample SAMEA4398360) | marine metagenome | biome: Polar Biome; feature: [MES] marine water layer (ENVO:01000295) within the mesopelagic zone...; material: water (ENVO:00002006), including particulate matter (ENVO:01000060) such as...... | reverse complement strand
GTCGACAAATTCAGGCATGGTAATGAGCTCACCCACCGCCGCGCGGTCAGTGGTCTCTAGAACTTGCACAGCATGCTCAGGCAGACCCGCTGCCACTAAACCTTCGCGAATACAGGCAGCTAACGCCTGATTGGAGTGAATTGCCTCTGAGCCACCACGTAAAATCGCGGCATTGCCAGATTTCAAACACAGGCTCGCCGCCTCGACTGTCACATTCGGGCGCGATTCATAAATGATCCCGATAACACCCAAGGGCACTCGCATTTTGCCCACTTGAATACCGCTGGGCCGATAATTTAAATCGGTAATGGCGCCGACAGGGTCAGCCAAGGCCGCAACTTGTGTCAAACCTTCGATAATGCCGGCAATACCAGCAGCATTAAGCGCCAAACGATCCAGTAACGCGGCATCTAGGCCAGAGGCCTCACCAGCAGCGACATCCTTGGCATTAGCGGCAAGAATCTCGTCACGCCGGGCATCAACAGCCGCCGCGATTGCCAACAGGGCGCGATTCTTAACACCGGTATCAGCGGCAGCAACCAGTCGGGATGCTATCCGAGCCTGACGCCCGAGCTGATTCATATACTGCTTAATTTCCATGACCCTACTAACCCTCTCACCTTTGCGCGACCACAAAGGTCAATACCTACCTATTCCCCCCATGCGAGGGAAGGAAAAATGACCGCTAGTATAACGGATTGGAAAAGGACTCACTATCGACAATATCTACAGTCAGCTTTGCGCTTAGCTCGATATGGCGTCAACAATGTCATGGAGGGCATCTAAACGCGCGAGCGGCTCGTCAATGCCAAGAATTTGATAGGCATCCGCGGCAGGCAGCGGCAGCAATTGCGCAAGGCTATTCGCTAAAGCACCCGCCGACGCCACATTAAACTGCATCCCCAAACGCTCAACATGGGGATGCTCACCCAATTGCTGCAATAAATCATGCAGCTCTGTGCTCCGCGGCGGTAAAGGCACATCCTCCTGCTCAGGCAACCAGCTTATTTTGCCCATGTATAGACCACTCTTGTCTTGGCGAGCAGACTCGATGCGAAAGCGCCGACGCCCCTCAACCACAATTCCTAGTAGGCCATCCGGCAACTGATCCCAGTCAGCAATATGTGCTTCAGTGCCAATTACGGCTAACGAGGCTTGGGGCTCGCCAGGTTTAAGCACCTCTGCACCACCTTCAGCCAACCAAACAATGCCGAAACTTCGCTGATTACGCAGGGTATCGCGAATTAAATCTAAGTAGCGACGTTCGAAAATTCGCAAGCCCATGCGCCCACCCGGGAGTAGCACCGTACTCAGCGGGAAAAGTGCTAGCTCTGCCTCACTATTTACAACTATTGCCGTCATTTTATGCTGCGGCCTTCTCGGGCGTAGCCTCAGGCCCCAGCGGCTTTATAACCAACAATAACTTAGGCAATAACAACATCGCGCCCAATAAGGCCGTTAGCATCGCTAAGCCCGTTAATAGGCCGAAATAAATGCTGGGGGTAAAATTAGACAATGCCAAGATGGAGAAGCCAAAAATAATAATACTGGAGGTGTAATACATCGCCTTACCAATACTGGCATGGCAGCGATACATGGTTGCCATGTAATTGCGGTCAGCAGGGAATTCCTGTTTAAAGCGGTGAACATAGTGAATGGTATTATCCACACCGATCCCCACGGTAATCGCCGCGATAGTAATCGTCATCATATCCAGCGGTATGCCCGCCAAACCCATTCCACCCAATACCGCACCAGCGGCCAATAAATTAGGAGCCAAGGCAATCAACGCCAAGGTAACTGACCGGAACAAGACCATAAACATAGCCATAATCGCCACAAACACCGCACTAAGTGTCATGATCTGCGACGTAAATAAGCTCTGCAGCATATTATTGTATAAAACTAACATTCCGGTTAAATGAACTTGCTCAGGCGCAAATCCCAACTCATTCACCAGGTGCTCCTCAATATCGATCAATAACTGCTTGCGATTCAGCGTCCGGCTAGTTTCTTTCACCCTTATACTGATGCGCACTTGATCAACGTCTGCCGACATATAGGGATCAATGAGGATTGAGGATATAGACTCAGGCAATGACCGCTGTGCCAGCGCCAATTGCAAGTCATCGACATTGCCCATAATAATTTGCATCAATTCATAAAAAGTCGATAGCGATAGCACCTTACCCGTCTCGGGCAGGCCGTCGACATAATCGTGAACTGATTTAATACGATTCAAACCAGCAACGGTAAACCACTCGCTCTGGGCTGCGCCACCACCAAAATCGCCGCCGAAGTCATCGCCAAAATCATCAGCGAAATCCGTACTGAAGTCATCAAAGTCATCGCCAGCGGCGCTCGCCGGCTTCGCAGCAACGGGTTCTTTCTTCGGTAGATCTAAAATAATATCGAGCGGAATGGTGCCACCCAATTCAGCATCAATCGTCTCCATACCCTGGTAAATTTCAGTGGTATCGTGGAAATAATCAATAAAACGATTTTCTACTTTGAGCTGGGTAATACCCCATACACTAACGAGCAATAACGCCGTCGACACTAGCACCACCGTACCGCCAAATCGCTCGGTAGCCACTGCAAAATAACGGGTAAACGCCGCGGAATCATCAGAGCTGCTTTTCTCTTCCCGCCGCTTCATGAGCATCAAAGTGCAAGGCAGTACGATAAACGTGAGTACCAGTGCCGATACCACGCCAATTGTCATCATCCAGCCAAAATCGATTACCGGGCGAATACCACTGACCACCAATGATGCAAACGCGACCAAGGTCGTTAATGTAGTGTAAACACACGGCATGGCCATGATCGCGGTGGTCTGAGAAACAAGACTGAATTGATCCGCATCAGGCTGGGCGGCAGCGTATTCTCGGTAACGCACCACCAAATGAATCGTCACTGATAACGTAATAATCAGTAGCAAGGCGACGAAATTTGCCGAGATTACGGTAAGCCGCCAGTCAAGAAAACTTAGTAAACCCAGCATAAACACAACGTTTAACACGCAGGTAGACAGGGGGATAAGCACCCAACGCAGGCTGCGGAAAATCACCACGAGCAAGGCGACAATAAAGAGCAATATACCCGCACCAAACACCCGTAAATCGCTTTTTACAAAGGCGACCATATCCACCGCGATCATTGGCACCCCGCCAAGAAACACCGTCGCATCATCGCGATAATCCTTAACAATATCCCGCGCCAGAGCGACTAGCTCAGCCTGCCGTTCGTGCGCCTGAGCGGTGTAATCGGCAAAGGTTTTTTCTAATGCCGCCAGCTCGGCCTGTTCCGCAGTACTGGCAGTTTGTGCAGTCACTTTCGCGCGCAGATCATCGCGCTGGTTAAGCAATTCGAAGTAGCGCTCATCGCGCTTGATATTCACTTGTATAGCCGTTGTACTGCCGTCGGTACTCGTCAGCAGAGACTTGTAAATGGGGCTGGTTGATAGCTCTTCACGAACCAGCGCCATATCAACACCCGGCGCGCGCAAGGTTGGGATATCGCCGGCCGTCACTTGACTCAAGGAAACTCGAGGGCTTTCCAGCAGCGGCACATCCAAAATAGAGGTCACCGTGGAAACATTGGGCAAAGCCGCCATGCGGTCGCGAATTTCACCCAGGGTTTGCAGCTGCTCCGGGGCAAACAAATCGCCCTTGGGCTGGTAGGTAACTAAAAGAAAATCTTCAGAACCATAGCGTTTGCTGATTTCTCGGTAATACGCCAGCGACTCATCGCCTTCCAATACCAGCGCATCCGCTGAGGCATCTAACTGCAAAGTCGGAATATAACTCCCCAACCAGCCGACAAGGGCGAGTAAAATCGCTAAAACCCAAAAGGCATTACGCAGTATTACGCGTTGATACACCGACAATAACATTGCACTCATAGTTGTCCCTTAAGCATCGTATATTGCCGGCTTCGCTAGCCCGGCTCTTTTTATAAAATCGATTATTACTCGCCCCAGCGCGGCAGCAGATCCTGCGGCACACCGAGGTGATCCAAAATTCTCGCCACCACAAAATCAATTAAATCAGCGACGCTCTGCGGTTTGCGGTAAAAACCCGGCGAGGCCGGCATTACCGTCGCGCCCATTTGCGTCAAACTGAGCATATGCTGCAAGTGAATCGCCGACAGCGGCATTTCTCTTGGCACCAAAATTAATTGGCGACGCTCTTTGAGCGCAACATCCGCCGCACGTTCAATTAAATTATTACTGGCTCCACAGGCAATGGCTGACAGCGTTCCCGTGCTCGCCGGACACACCACCATCGAGCTCGGCGCGCCACTGCCCGACGCGACTGCCGCCATCCAGTCTTCAGGGCCATGCACCTTGAGTTGCTCAGGCGTACATTTAAAGCGCTCGCATAAATATCGCGACAAAACTGCAGGCTTAGCCGGTAGCGTTTCATCCGTCTCCGTAGCGACCACTAACAGCGCCGCCTTAGAAATCATGAAATGCACTTCGCAACCCGCCGCCAATAGACATTCGAGCAAGCGCAAACCGTATTGCGCACCAGAGGCGCCGGTCATCGCCAAGGTTACCGATTTCATTCGGCCGGCTCCCAACGCTTGCGCAGTGCCGCAATTAAACGCTGATGAACACCGCCAAAGCCGCCGTTGCTCATGATGACCAAATGATCCCCGGCCGACAGGCTGGCACTAAGTTCGGCAATAGTCTGACTAAGATCCACACTTAACCTTGCACGGCTCGCGCTCGCGGCAATCACAGAGTCCAGCGACCAATCCAAACCCGGCGGCTGATACCAAATGACCTCATCGGCATGCTCGGTCGCGGGTGCCATCCGGTCCTTATATATACCCATACGCATGGTGTTAGAGCGCGGTTCTATCAACGCAACAATTCGCCCTTCGCTAACCCGGCCCCGCAAACCTTCGAGTGTCGTCGCAATTGCAGTTGGGTGGTGAGCAAAATCATCGTAAACGGAAATACCCCCAACAGTCGCCAGCAATTCCATGCGCCGCTTTACGCCCTGAAATTGATTTAATGCCTCAATCCCATCTTTGGGTTGAACACCAATATGGTGGGCTGCAGCCAAGGTCACTAGGGCATTATTCACATTATGCGCGCCAGTGTGAGACCAGTTCACTCGCCCCTGCGGCACCCCGTTATACAAAACATCGAACTGGGAGAAATCACTACTTACCACCTTCGCCTGCCAATCTGCCGCTTCGCCAGCCTTGCTACTGACGCGCTCGATCTCACTCCAGCACCCCATATCGAGCACTTCGTTTAAAGCTGGCTCGCCGGCGGGAATCACGATACGACCAATCGCAGGAACAGTACGCACCAAATGATGGAACTGACGTTGGATTGCGGCCAAATCAGGGAAAATATCCGCGTGGTCAAATTCTAGGTTATTTAGAATGGCCGTGTATGGCCGGTAGTGGACAAATTTGGAACGCTTATCAAAGAAAGCACTGTCGTACTCATCGGCCTCTATAACAAAAAAATCGGATTCCCCAAGCCGCGCCGACAAACCGAAATCGGCTGGCACCCCACCAATCAAAAATCCAGGTTGGTAACCGCAATCTTCCAAAACCCACGCTAGCATGCTACTGGTCGTGGTTTTTCCGTGCGTGCCCGCGCAGGCTAACACCCAGCGACTCTGCAACACATTATCGCTAAGCCACTGCGGCCCAGAGGTGTAGGGAATTCCACGATTGAGCACGTGCTCAACCGCCGGATTACCTCGGGACATTGCATTGCCAATAATCACCAAGTCGGGCTCCGGCGACAGATGCGCTGCCTCGTAGCCTTCCATCAGGGTAATACCCTGAGACTCTAACTGGGTGCTCATCGGCGGATAGACATTGGCATCGGAGCCAGTAACGGTATGACCTAACTCGCGAGCGAGAATAGCCAAGCCACCCATAAAGGTGCCGCAAATACCTAAGATATGAAGGTGCATAATTTAAAAAACGCCACACGAAAAAGTCTGTGTGGCATGGTATCACTGCTATGGCGCCAGCTCTACGCCGACACACCGCATTGCGCGATTACCGCAGCGAGTTAGGGCACATAGCTAATAGGGTAGTTGGGGTAGGTAAAGGTAGGCACTGATTTTGCCTCAAATTTCAGCATACGAACCCGCTGTAACAGTTTTTCCTTTAAATCTGGATTAAAAAAACTGGACGACACTATTTTAGCGTCACTCACTGAGCCATTCGGCTGAATGGTTAGGCTCACAACCACCGTACCGGCACGAATGGTGCTGTCTTTACGGGCTGCCCGATTAAAAATAGCGTAAAAGCCTGTTTTGCTACGATCAAAAGCCAGCTGAATCTCTTCTAAACTGCGCGAAGGCTTGGCATTTCCGCCGCCACCGCCACTAACTGCGGTTGAGCGCGAGGGAATCGCCGCCAGCTCCTCAGTGTTATGACTCCCAATACCGGTATTGCTCTGCTGACCGCTAACGCTGCGCTGGCCCACTGCGCCATGCCCAGCGCTATTTTTACTCGCCGAGAGGCGATCTGCACTCGTTTCGGCCGGCTCGCTGCTTACCATGCCACGATCACGTAGATTTTTTTCAGAAACAACCACGCTATCGCTGGTATCGCGCATTTGTGCTAATTGCTGGCTAAATGCCATTACCCCTGCTTGCGCTGCAGCCGCCTTTGCCGCAGCCCGGCGCCGCGCTGCTGCCGCTGCGGCATCTTCGGCCTGCTTCTGTACATTAAGCGGTTTGGGCGCCGGCGCGGCTACAGGCTTAGGCTTTCCTGGCTCTACTTTTTTAACGGCCGCGGCGGCAACTGGTTTTGGTTTGGGCTTTGCTATCACGGGCTTCGGCGCAGGTTTGGCCACGGGTAGCAGCTCTAAGGCATAGTTCGCAGCCGGCTTAAGCGGTGTTAATTCCGGTTCGTCCATTACCCAAAACGGCAGCGCGAGCAATACCGCTATCAGCACGCTTATCACATTCCCCAGAATGCGCTTAAATCGCCGATCCGCAGCTAAGGTGATTCCCCAGTAGTCCGTGCCAAGAACCGCTTGCCCTGACACTAACTGAGCTGACAACAAGGTGCTCATGCTCCGCCTCCCTGAGTAATTTCTCGCACTGCGAGGGACACACGGTCAAATTTAGCATCGACGCAGGTAGCCAGTATCTTCTTTAACAGGCTATAAGGCGTATCCTTATCAGCAACAATATTAACATCGCGACCGCTCGCCCCCGCCTCGCCGCCTAGCTCTCTGGAATCAGTCGCGCCATCGTCCTCGGCATGAGGCATTGACTGGAGTTGCAACGCCGACGCCAACAGCCCGAGCACGCGCTGCTCTGATTGCAACGCTTCCTCAACACTCATAATCCGCGTTTCATCTAGCAAAATATCGTCGGCACTCACCGCAACCGTAACGGTGCGCTTAGCGTCGTCAGTCGCGATGGAGTTTGGTAACAGTAAATTCTTATACTCAGGAATAACCTCAACAACGAGTGCGTTAACCAAAAGGTAAAACACCAAAATCGCAAATATATCGATCAGCGACACGACGTTGATAGCAACATCGCGACCCGCTTGCTTGATTTTGCGATTCAATTTGCGCTCTTGCCGTCGACTCATGGCTGAATCTCCTTTGCGCCATTACTATCAACGGGCGCATCGCCCATCGAAATTGAAGGGAACAACACGGTACTGCCATCAACAGCAACACTGCCGTCAGGATATTCGCGACTGCTATCCATTACCGCAACAATATCCGCGTAAGCAATATCCTCAGCAATGAATAAGGTCAATTTAGATTCAGTGGGGTGATCTTTTTTAATCTCGATCAACGCCCGTGTTAACCCGGCCGTGTCGTAGTCGGCGCCAACTTTCGGAAACTTTTTACGTAAACCTTCGCTGCTTACGATCTCCAAATAATCTTCAAATAAATTTACCGCCAAATCCAGCGCAGGCTCATCACTGACAAGCGGCTGCTCGGATACCGACGGCAAACTTAATTTAAGCGCATGTAATTTACTCGCCGAAACAGAGGAGCCAACCAAAAGGAAAAACACCATCACTGCGAACACATCAATCATCGAAACAATATTTAGTTCGCCATCTGGCCGCTGACGCAGTCGACGTTTCAACCGCCGCAAACGACGCGAGCTACGTGGCCCTTCATCGAATTCAGGCTCTATACCAAACATTGCACTCATTTCAGAACCTCAATGCTGTAGTGATTTACTGCGGCTAATAACAGTCACAAATCGTGAGCATGCAGACTCCAAGGTGTCGACTAACTCCCCTGCTTGGCTTTGTAAATATGCATGCGCAAAGAGCGAGGGGATCGCTACCATCAGGCCAAATGCGGTACAGCTCATAGCCTCCGAAATACCCGCCGATAATAAATTAGCTTTTTCAACCGGATCGGCGTTCCCGAGCGCGCCAAACGCAACGATCAGCCCCAGTACCGTCCCCAACAAACCAAGCAACGTCGCGGCATTCGAAAAAGTCGCCAAGTAGTGGGTGCGACGCTCAATAGCTGGCAGCAATGCCATCAACCCATCCTCAGTGGCGATTTCAACGTCGCTGCGACGGCTGTCAATTCGCGCCTGTTCCAAGCCGCAGCTTAAAATATGAGCGACGGCCAACTTAGAATTGCCAATCAAGTCTTCCGCTTCGCTGATTTTACCGGCACTTAACATCGGCCAAATCTTTTCCCAAAACCGCTTATTATCTCGAAGTGATTTATTCAGAAAAACAAAGCGTTCAATACTTATCGCAACGGCAAATGCCAGCACCAGTGCAATGGGGTACATAAAGTGACCGCCATTGTTAAAAAATTCAATGAACGTCGATATGGCTTCCATAGTTATTCCTCAAAATTAAAATCTAAAGTGCTAGAATTCGTCGTCCACCAACGTGCTACCAGTTATTACTCTGTAGCCGCCACAAGCGATATGCCCGGTGTGCCTGATGCCATTCGGCGTAGCGCTGAAACTCTTCTGGGTTAATTTGTTGTGGGCCTTCGTCTATTAATTGCGGCGGTCGATCTATATCGCTAACGGGCTCCTCACCCCAGGGCATTAGGTACAAGCCGACCGCTGCTTCGTCGTCGCCATGAATGGTCATTCCCATTTGCTGTTCGTCGCCGACAGGGTTTGCCGCTGCGACTGGTAGCGCGGCAAAAAATAGAATAAGCGGAATGATTTTCATCAGTTCACCTTCGATGTATTTACTGCGACATAATCGGTACCGGACTCTAAATTGTGAATCCATGCACTAACCAACATATTGTCACCGCCGGTGAGTTCCTGATAGCGACGGTAATGCTCGAGAGCCCGGCTACCTTGCTTTAGTACCGTCTCGTAAAGAATGCCGATATTCAAATGTGTCGGTGCGTAGTCATTTCGTGCAGCAAGTGCCTTGTTATACCAATCTAAGGCACCGTTAAAACTGCCATTCTTACTGGTCACAAAGCCCATCCAGTTTAACGCCGTTACATTTTTAGAATCCCGTTGCAGCGCCGCCAAAAAATACTTAGCCGCCGGTTCATACTGCTCCTGTCGCGCCGCAATAATACCCAAGTTTGTTAATGGCCCAGTGGATCGCGGATAGCTTTCGCTGAGTTTTAGAAAAGCCTGCGTCGCGCCCTGAATATCGCCACTTTTCATTAGCGCCAATGCCGTCTCAAATTCTGCCGGCGACGATTTGTGCGACGATTTAACTACGTGCATAGGCTGTGGACCGGAGCTACACGCCACCACGGTTGCCAGCACCAGCAATACCGCCGAAATTTTAATTAAGCGAATCATAACTATTCTCCAACTGGGGCTGCTTGCCATATTTGGCCGGGGCTAACTCTGCTAAAGCCACGAGACTCTTCCGCATACCGGCTGTCCACACACCGTCTTTTACCCGCGCTACATTGGCCTCGAAAGCAGTAATGGCCTTTTCTTCAAATGGGTAAGCTTGCTCTTCTAGGAGCAGCGCATACTCCTCTAACACATCACCACTCAAACCTTTGGGTTTTTCCGATCTCATCAGCGCGTGGGCAAAGTGACGGTAGAGATCACCCAACTCATGCCCAGCAACGGTGGTGATATCCGCAAAGCCATAGGATGCAGCCCGTGCCAAACTATCTATGGCGGTTTCCATAGCGCGCTGACGGCGAGGCAGGCTGCTTGTAATTGGGAGTCGTAATTCAACTTTATTCGCGTTTCGTACATCGAGCATGGCCAATTGCAAGCTGGCATCAGCGGCAAGTAATTGCGATGCCGGTAACGGTGTGGCGGCACGTTTATCTGCTGCAACAATCTCCCGTAGCCAGCGCAAATGCGCCGCACTATAGACTGGCGCCATATTCGCTAGACGCTGACGAAACTGCTGAGCTTCAAGCAAAGGCTCTGGAAATTGCGCAACATAAGATTCGATTGCAGTCCGTGCTTGCGCCCGCTGCCCGGCCTGATCATAGAGCTTTGCTGCCATGACACTGGCCTGACGTCGGGTCTCAATATCAGTATCGTGGTGTTGCGCAATACGAGAATAAACTGCCGCTGCCAGCGCAGGTTGCGACGACTTCTGATAGGTTTCGGCCAGTAATTTGTCACTTTCCGCAGCCATCGCATGGCCCGGAAATTCCCGCTGGAAAGCCTGTAAAACACTGGCTGTTTTGAGCCAATTTTCAATGAGGTAAAACTGCCCTGCCGCATCAAAACTGGCGTTAGCCCGCAATTCTGCATTCGGGCTTAGCTCTGCGGCGCGCAAAAATAATTTTGCTGCCAGAGTACTGTTACCACTTGTTCGCGCGGTTTCAGCGCGGCGATATACCGATACGGCTAAACGGTCAGCCGCGGTTTTACGAAGTTCAGAATCAGTCACTAACATCGGCATTAGTTGACTGTAGTAAATTTCGGCCTGGGTGAAATTCTCCTGTGCGAAATACGCATCGGCGGTAACGCTCAAGGCCTTGCGCTGCAAACTCAGCTCCGGCCACTGACCATCAGCCAGCAACGGTACACAAATCGCAATAGCATCGTCGTATCGATTAAGGCGGTACAAATCTTCTGCGCTGGCCAGCAATATGCGACTGCGTTCGGGGTGTTGCGGAAACGTTGAGGCCAAGCGTGCGCTAGCCGCAATTACCGCTTGCTGCGCGGCATCACGTTCAGCATCTGGTGCGGCGCCAAGGAATTCTCGATAAGCCTTAACGGAAGCCAATGCCGCGTCGGCAGGCTTATCGGGGCTGACTAAATCATAAGCCACTCGCGCGTACTGTTCAGCCGCGGCATTAAGCTCACCACCATCGTACAAAGCATCGGCATAGCGCATATTCGTTTTTGCAAATGCCGAGTCGTTCGGGAACATTGTCAACATCGTCCGATAGCGTGCCGCGACAGCAATAAAACGGCTATGGCGTAATTCAGAATCAACTTTCGGTGTTTGCTGCGCCTCTGCGTGACGGTAGTCCAACACATCGTTCATATAGCCATGCAACAAAGCAAGTTTGGCTGCGGCAATATCCGCACCATATTGCGCAAGCAGGTCAACGGCGTAGCGGTCAACGTAGGCTTCCTGCGCCGCGACCATTAAAGCAGTGAATCCACCCTGCTTATAAGCGGCTATCGCCTTTTCACTGTGACTAATCGCCAATTCATGTTGCGGATAAGCGCTGGCAAAAGCATCGAACACACTGGCAGCATCGGTATAGCGCTTCTTACGCAGCAGCAAGTCACCCAAGCTGTTATAAACTAGGGGATAAAACTGATTCCCAGGTAATGCGGCGAAATAGCTATTGATACTGTGGCCCTCTGGCTTGGCAGCCAAGGCCAGGGTCAATCCGCGCAAACTGTCGCGCACAAGTTCAGCCTGTGTCGGCGCTACCAGCGCCACAAGCTGGTCGATACTATTCACTTCACTGCGCATTTTTAACTGCGTCAGAATCGCTGTAAATGCGGCGATAGCCTCATCGGTATGATTTAACTGATACTGGCTCCACGCATATTTATACTGCGCCATTTGCCAGTACGGCATCGTAGAATTCTGGCTTACCAATTTTTTGTATTGCGCACTGGCTTCGTCGTAGCGCTTGCGCAAATAAAGCATTTCCGCTGAACGAAAGAGCGCATCATTTGCACGCGACGACATCGGGTAGTCGTTTGCTAAACCCCGCAAGGTATCAATCGCGAGTTCACTGCGACCAGACAAGTCGTAGGCCCGAGCCAACTGATAAACAACATGGTCGTTATTTGGGTAATCAGGGAATTCAGCCAGAAGATTTTGATAGAGTTCCGCAGCCAGTGCGACCTCGTCCATATTTATATCAAGGCCCTGACCGGCGGCCTCAATCCGCAAGTCCGCCGAGCGGCGCATGGCCTCCGCGCGCACCCCAGGGGCTGACTCCATACTTAGCACCGATTCGTAATGACTTAATGCGGCCGCTTCAACCCGCTGGCTTTCAGCATCAATATCGACAATTTTCTTCGGGGCTATTTTTTCCATCATCAAACGATCAGGATTCTGACCATTGCGATCCAACAAACCACCGATGGTTTGCGTAGTGCTTCCACCTGGTTTAACGCCTTGCTGGCAGGCCGCCAGTAAACTGCAAGCGACCAACAACGTAAGTTTGAAACGGATATTGTGGTGCTTAGATTTCGCCATTGCAGCGCTTGTCATCGTCTCGCCTCCCCATCCCATACCACATCGTTTAGTTTCCGACGGGTATTTTCATGGTTCCTTGCCAATGCAAAATTAGCCTCAGCTAAATACGCTTCCGTACGTTTGCGATGGCGACTTATTTCTGCAAGCGCCTCACGATCGAGATTTGCCGCCCAAGTCGCCGCACTCGCGTTTAATTTTAGCAACAGTGTTTCAAGCTCATCGGCTAGTGCGCCACGACGACTGTCCGCCATGAAGGTGTTCTGATATTCGCTCAATACCGTGCTGATATGCGTCAACTGACGATACTCACTGAGCGCGCGGTGAAATTCTGAACTATCGAGCAGTAAATCGAGATAAGCATCCTTGCTCGCAGTGAGCGCCGACAACCAAATATCCCAGCCACTGCGGCCACTCCGATCAGCTTGGTCAATAGCGCCACGCAAACCGCCATTTTGAATATCCGCGCTCGCGGTATCCAAGGTCTGTAAAGCCTGCTGCAATTGATCGCTAGCAGAAATATAATATTTTTCAGCGCGCTGCGACTGCCCAGCCCAGTGCGACATGGCATAGGGTAATATCAGCAAGCCCTCTTGTACTGCGGGGTCCAGCGGGTCGCGGCTAATCAATTCCATCCACGGCACCATCGCCGCTTGTAAATCCTCGGCCTTTTCGCCATGTGCTACCGCCCACGCCCGGCGAAACGGTGCATGACGGCGCGCCCATGCAATTTCGTCTTCGTTACCCGACCACAAATACGGCATGGACTTCGCTCCCACGCCAGGGGAATTCAAATCATTCTCGGCAGAGGAAGCCGCGCTTCGACTCGGTGTTAGTATGGCCCAGCCTAGTCCGACCAATGCTTTGTTAGCATAGGGGCTTAAGCGCCGAACTTTGCTAAAGTATTCTATTGATTTTTCACTGTCGTCCTGCTTTAAAAAGTGGAAGCCAAGCGCTAAATTTATTTTATCCCGAAGCAGTATTTCCTCGTGCGGATAAGACTCGCCTTCGCTCAATTCAACAAGCATTGCCACACCCTCGGCATGCTTCCCTTGTTGAATAAGCGCAACACCGGCGTTATAGCGTGCAAACATGGCGCTGAGCGGTGTCTTTTGATCGCCGCCGCTAAGCTCAACAATGCCCTGCAGTTCCGGTAGTTCGCCGCGCAATCCCAACTCAGCTACGCTTTGGCTTAAGGCTTGCTTTTGCTTGTCAGAAAGCAGTGCGACGCCAGCGCCACTTTTAATGATCGCTATGGCATCCGCCAAAGCATCAAAGGCGAGGTGACGCCTTGCATTAAAGTACGCCGCTTTTAATCGAGGCTTGCTATCACTGCCTACATTATTTTCCGGGCCGAGATCATGCACTCGTATCTCCGCCTTCCCTTGCATTTTAAACAAACCACCACGGACTAATTCCAATTTCAGCTGAGTATCATTTTCTAAGGAAATCGCTTGCTCGAAACGAGGGTATAAACGCCCAGCATGAATGCCCGCATCAACATCCATCACCACAAATTTTGCAGCAATTTTATGTTCACCAGCGGGTAATTGCAGTTCGATCAAAAGATGAAGGCCACCATTATGCAATGCCTCTGCGTCCCGCTCACTGTAGTTGTAACGCGCTGACTCGCGTCCATCGACACTAAGAATTACCGACTGTATAGCAAGGTCTTGCTCATGATTAGCAATGTACACAGCAACGCTATTGCTGTTATTTGGCACGACCTTTTCGGCCATTTTGAGTTCGCTATACAAATTCAACGCTTGCGCTTTTAAGCTGGCACTATCGCCCGCATTCACCGCCGC
>TARA_R110001599_G_C12274970_1_pt1 | contig 14460 bp, 13 predicted proteins | sample TARA_R110001599 | Tara Oceans TARA_R110001599 (sample SAMEA4398360) | marine metagenome | biome: Polar Biome; feature: [MES] marine water layer (ENVO:01000295) within the mesopelagic zone...; material: water (ENVO:00002006), including particulate matter (ENVO:01000060) such as...... | reverse complement strand
GTCGCCGCTTGATTCAGGCCCTGAACACCAGATTTGACAATAACTCAATTTTTGCTCCCAAGGAGTGTAACCTTTGTGTTCGAATCCAATTCGACGCTAGTGATCACCAGAGTTGGACTGAGTTTATCAACATACGGTCTATGCCAGATTGCCGAAGATAGATGTCGATATCGGGTACCCACTTGGAGGCCTCCAATATCAGCGGGCCCCGTATTTATGCCGATCACCACACCCTTTAGTTTGGTCATCGCACGCCATATATGTGCAGAAAACGATGGCGTAATTCTACGGCTATTCCCACTAGAAAACGTAGATAAGTAATCGATCCAATAGATGTTTATGGATGGCACTTTTTTACAGAATTCGTTTTGTATCGTATCTAAAAACTTTTGTTCCCTTAATCAGGAGAACCAGCAAGATAAATGTAAAGAAAATCTCCGTGTACGCATAAACAACAGCCTTCTCTTCAAACCTCAAGGCCCAGTAAACTGTTAGGAATGACAATGCAAGATGACCGAAACCTTTCATTGTTTGCAATGCATAGCGCTGCACTGCCCCCAGCATAATTGCGTATATCAGAATACCGAGCAACCATCCTACGAAGCCGCCGCCGAGATAGAGCTCAGAAAAGAACCCCGCTGCAGTGGCACTCCCGGCCTTTGTAAGCGGTATATTCAGATTACGAATGCGCAATGTATGTCGCGCTCCCGGCATCAAAACGGGCTTGTTTGGCCAGAACAGACGAGGAATCAGGCTTGCTGGTATCGGGCCAAAAATAGTATAGGGTTCAAAGCCCCTGGCATCAGCAATGGCAATAGTAATGGCACGTGAAATCGTCATATTTATCCGGGAGCTTATCGATTCCATACCGTCGACCAGGGTCACGTGATTCAAATGCTCCTGAAACCCCTCCAGTAACTGTACCGTTGAGTAACTGGACTCAATTGGGCCCCACGTTGTATCCCTGACGTATCGGACGTAAAGTTGCGAGTACGCCAAAAAGACGAACCCGATAATTATGGCCAGAGTTTTAAAACTGATACTGCGGAACCCGAACCAAATAATCAGCACCGCCGGGACAAGAGGAAATAAAATGGCCTCTTTCATTCCTCCGCCCAAGGCCAATATGACCAGAGGAATAGCTAAAGCTACAGCTATAATCACCTGCCCGTATCGATTTCTCTGCATTGAGGCAATGAAGAATATGGATACTACGCCTAATTGGTAGGTTAGGCTGGATATCTGTTTCAACGCACCAAAGTCCTGGCCCGCCAGCCGCGTGGCAATTTCGATAGCCAAGGCGGCGGTATATACTAATCTGGGCAACTGCCTACCAACTTCTCGATAATTATTGGAAAAGGAAAAATTATCTATTTGATTACCAACAACCCGCCGCCAAACGGACACCAATAACAGGATACCAAAATGGTTTAACGCCTCGGCTTTCAAAAAAAGCAGCGTAAGGTTTGCGGGTAGCGGTACCGCGCGGTAAATATCTTCTATCCGCGGCCCATAAACAGCCGAATCCATAGCCGCCTGCAGTTTATACAAAGCATAAAACAATAGTAAGGCTGCCCCGAATGTATCGTAACGACCTTTTCCCCAGTTGATATTTCTCCAAAAAACAATCAATGAAACCGCAGAACCAATATGAATAACTGCCAATTCTGGAGTATTGTTATTCAAACCTGAGGCGACCACATAGATCGCACAAAAAGCAAGATAGACCGCGGAAGAAACTACGAACGAAGGTGCAATTCTTGCATTCATCGGCCTGTAGGCAATCTGGCGAAAGCGAATTCCCTGCGGAGGTATATGGTCTACTGGTGGTGACATATTTTCAGATCTAATAATGTAAAATTTTGGACTATGTTACGCGGTAGGGTGTGACCTTAGCAGAGGAAGTAACGACTGACTGCAAATTGTAGCTGCGTGTCATGTGCCTTTCCTCAACCTAAAAAGCATATCCGCGGTGTAGATGCCGCCCTTGTCCGATGCCAACTCTATCATCAGATAACCCTTAATCAACATACGTATGCCTTGCCACAATACATAGCGCACCGCGCTGATGGGCGCATATGGCACAGGGCCGCACTCGCGAAAATCCACAGCCTCGCCGAAGCCAGCCATACGCGAAAGCTGCTTAATGCTACTAGGAGTAAATGCATTATGGTGCGTGATATCCCAATATCGCGTCATACTGCCAAACGGCGAAGTTGCGTTCGGCACCATGGCCACCAAAGTTCCTCCAGACTTCAGGCACCGATTGACGGCTTCCAATACTATCAACAGCTTATCTTTATCAAGGTGCTCAAGAATGTTAAGTGCAAATACGCAATCCACGCTGCCCGGTTGCAGGCTATGGAGATAGTCGCCAATATCGCTGGCAATAAATTCCGCGTTCACGTACCGGCATGCATATTCGTTCTCTTCCCTACTCAGATTCACGCCTACTACGTTTTTAGCATTGCCTTCGATTGCCAAAGCGCACAGCTGCCCTGTACCTGACCCGAGGTCCACTACATTCTTTCCAGACACATCCAACCATGAACCCAGCCGCCGCTGCAAACCCGTTAGAGACTCAAGGAAATCCTCCGAGCTATCGACGGACCCAATCGCAGATGTGCTGCGGTAGTAATCTGCAACCACACGATCGTGTGTTGATTTTGGTTTCACCTCTGTCATCTATTCAGTCCAGTTGCTTTTATTAACACTCGCTCGAGCATTCCAGCCTGTTCGGGCCAGCCATAGCGTCGCTGTAATCTTGGATCTACCTGTTGCGATTTTTTGTTACGCCAAGTTTCGAATATCCGTGCTAATGAAAATAAAACGGAAGAAGAATCAGCTACTTCCAGTAACACTCCACCAACGTCTCGCGCGAGCCGTCTTGATTCATCACTTTCCGCGGGACACGCCATTACTGGACAGTCACAAGCCAAAAGCTCAAGTAATTTGTGGTGGAAACCAAAGCGGTTCGCGACATAAGCATTAACAGCAGCCTCTCGACAATGAGCTGCCATATCGTTTACCGGCAGGTAACCCATCACTTTGGTCACAATATTCTGCGTTAGCTGGCTCGATACCTCGCTAAATCTCTGTACATCTCCACCGAGATAATGGAGCCGAACCCTGCCCCTCTCCTCGCTATCTAATGTTTCCACCCATAGCTGTATGCCGTACAAGAGTGTTTTAAGATGTTGCTCGAAGTAGAGGCCTCCGACAATATTGATGGTGAAGATCGAGTCCGCGCTTGAAGCTTCGGCAGAATGAAAGAAGGCCTCATCTACACCGCTATAAATCACGGTAGCCGTCCGGTGCTGCCATTTTTTTACTTTATCGGCGGTAAAAAGCGCATTACTGGTAACTGCAGAGGCACCATGTGTCCGCCAGACCATGAATCGACGCAGCCCCAACGGCACGTAAAGCTCCCAGTTGTCCTTTATATCCAACACCCAGGGTATACCCAAAGAACTGGCGATTCTAGATCCCCCAATTACCGCTTCCATCTGTCCAAAAGTGCACCAGACGATATCGGGCCTGAGTGGCAATTCTTGCAGGAATTTTTCAAGGGCTTTACGCACCCAGTTATGCTGAGCGCCACCGTGGCGCACCATATCCCAAACTGTTTTTATCTTTCTTGCTGCAATAAAATGCGTGCTTTCCGCTACGCTTGCAGCCTTGACCTCCATTACTAATGGCTTTGACCAGTCGTGACTATCAGCAAAGGTCCTTCGCGATTGACTACTCTTCGGTGACTCCACCGTAAGTAAAACCACTCGATGGCCGCGTTTGGCGAGTTCCTGGGAGAAACGCCACGCTCGAACCGCTGAGATATGGGGTTTGTCAGGATGAGAGGGGTTAACCATTAAGATATTCATGAATGAAATCAGCGACAGCGCGTCAACGTACTGCCATTCGCCGAGCGCGAAGGGGAACAAGGAAATGCGCCTTCCACTGCTCTATCACAAAAGGCTGCCAGGCAACCCATCCAAGATTACTCTGCCCGCCGTCTACCCGGCACATCAGTTTGTCCCACCAGGGTGCGATCCAGTACGGGCTCTGCCGAAAACTGGGAGTGCTAAACGTATCTTTAACGCATGCCTGCATTCGCTTCGATTCAAACCACTGATCCTGCGGGGGGCGAAAACCCTGCTTGTTCCAACGGGTGCGTACCTCTTCGGGTAATATGCCGCGCATACTTTCCCGCAGAAGGCGTTTCGTCTGCACTTCACCCATAAGCAGGTGAGGCGGCAGGCTGAAAACGAACTCAGCAATACGGTGGTCACAAAATGGAAGGCGCACCTCCCGTGAATGCGCCATGGAGTTCCTGTCACCATATCGCAATAGAACAGTCAGGTATCGACCGAAACTGTCCTGAACCAGAGCATTTGACAATGGATTGAAGCCGTTAATTTTTGGCAAAGCTGCTTGTACAGATATTTTCGCGGCTACCTGAGGGTCTAGTCCATACAAGAGATTGCTGCCAACCGCAAAATGCCCGGACAGCCAATGCCGCAAACGGAAAGGTAATTTGTCTCTTAAAGCCCTGGCGGGCGGCGTCAGTGCCAGTGGATAGCGAGACCTTATTTTTGGCAGTTCTCTAGCCAGCCGTGTCTGGTCGCCGTTGAGTTGAAGCGCCTCAACATATTTGGCGAAGTACTGCTCATAGCCACCCAGGCCTTCGTCTGCTCCCTGGCCGTCTAGCAGCACGGTTACACCGTGCTCACTTGCCAGCTTGAACACACACCACTGGGCAAACTGGCTAGAACTGCCTACTGGCAATTCGTTATACCACATGAATTTCGGCAACTCGTCCAGGAAACGGTCTACCGTGGGTTCAATTATATGACTCTCTACCTGATTCTTGTCGACCACCAGGCGGGCATACTCCCATTCGTCTGCCGCCGTTCCTGGAAATCGGCCGGTAAAGGTGTGATAGGGCACATCATCACCCAGGAGCTTTCGTGCAATGCCCACAATGGCACTTGAATCCAGCCCGCCTGACAGGCAGGAGCCTACGGGAACATCACTGCGCATGCGAATTCGAACCGCGTCCGTCAATAATTCACGGTACTCTTCGAAAACTTCCTTTTCAATCAGCTGTTTCCTCTCCTCCAACGGTTTGATTTCCCAGTAACGCCAGATCCGGTTCTCCAGATTATGCACCTTAACTTCCATTGCCTCTCCCGGCTGGAGTTGCTGAACGTCGTTAAACAACGTCTGGCGATCTCCATCAAGACCGGTACTGGGCTGATATGCTGCGCTTATCAGCCGCCACTCGTCGTAATCCAGCGATAATGTCGGGTTTAGCAAGATTGCCTTGTACTCAGAGGCGAAACAAAATTCACTACCTGTAAAACTGAACAGAAATGGCTTTTCGCCGTAGCGATCCCTGGCGCAAAAAAGAATTTGCCTTGGGCGATCGTATATGACGAAGGCGAACATACCATTCAGGCGATCGAGACAGGCGCTACCCCAGTGCTTATAGGCCTCTAAAAGTACCTCGGTGTCGGAGCTTGAATGGAAGATCGCACCCAGCTTTTTAAGTTCCTCCCTTATCTCAAGGTAGTTATAGATCTCGCCATTGAAAGTAATGGTATATCTTCCAGCAGAGTCCAACATGGGCTGGGCGCCAGCGCCACTGAGGTCAAGAATCGATAAGCGAGCGTGGCCCAGGGTGAGCGAATGCTTATCCGTTACACCGGCATTCCAAACCCCTGAACCATCAGGTCCTCGGTGTTGCATTTCACACAACATTGCACCCACAAGCTTACGCCTCACGGTTGGCGATAGAGTCCCAGCGATTCCACACATTAGTAAGGCATGTTCTCCTCAGTGGCGGGCAAACCAAACATTGCCGATCTAATCGCCGGCACGAGCGCCCGCAACTGGCTTGAAAGATATGACCACGATTCAATTTTTCCTGTTTTAGCTGACTCGTTTTCCAGAGATCGCTCCAGTGAGAAACCATGGCTTTCGTGCCAGAATTTCTCAATTTCCGGGTTGTCCCTCATCAACTGGATAGAAGAATCAAAATACCCCATGGCAGCCATGGTAAGGACTGCCTGTACCTGATATTCAAGCGGGCTTTCTTCATCAAACTTCCTAAGCAGTAAGAGATCACACTGAGCAACTCTGGCCTTTGAGAAAGGCATCTGATACCTGCCTCTATAGGGCGCACCAGGAATATTGCGCCTCCGCCAACGATGAATGTCGATAATATCGATAACCTCAAAATCCTTGCTAGCTAACCAGTCCACAATTTCCCAAATTAGGGGCTGGTTTATTCTTTGCTCAAGAAAAGAAACCTCCAAGCGCATGGCTACGGTGGTTTGCAGTATCGATTGAGCGCTTTTTAGAAGATCGAGCTCAACACCTTCAATATCCAGCTTCATATATGTCGCCTTGGATATTACTCCCTCGGCGTAAAGACTATCGATCGTCTTGCATGTTACCTCCAATGTTCTGTCAATTTTGTGCATAGACTCATGCCCAAACCGGGAAACCATATCTTCGTTGTGCCTGAAAAGCGACGCAGATTGCTCGCTCTTTGGTATATATAGATTTGCAGGTCCAACGGAACCGCCTAGCGCAGTGGGCAACACCGTGAGAGAGGCCCAATTACCCTGCATTTCGCTCTCCAGCTTTTTCGCCTCTATCGGTTCTGGCTCAAAACATACAGCATCTACCGCTGCAGACAGCGGCAACAGGTCTTCTGCGACACCACCGCGCGCACCTACGTCAAGAAAAGAAATGCCATAGGTTTTTGCCGCGTCTATCAGATTTTTTTCAAAAGCTCTAGTTTTCACTATCGTTCGCCTCATAAAATTTCAAAGTAACCACTGAATAGAGCAGAAATATCAGGGTACTCGCCAACATGGTTCCAGCATACCCTAGCCCCGAGTGCGCAGGTATAAGGAGAATGAAGCCCGCCAGAAGGCAGCAAAAGAACGGGACATGCAACCAAAACTGTAGCCATATTTTTCCGTCTCCCACGAGTTTTTGCATATATACCTGCGCTATAACTTGAGGTATCGAAGCCGCTAGAATCAACAAAAATATGTACTTCCCCCCGATAAAACTCTCTCCATACAGACCCAGAAGTGGTTCCGCCAAAATAGCTATAAGTGACACCACAACTAACGCGGCAACTCCGTTTAGCCATAGCAAATTTGATTGCAGATTGTGCGCCAAAGACGAATTTCCAGTGCTATTCAAGCGACTAAATACGGGTATTGCTACGCTGCCAATTGAAGACGATATCAGCAGCAACGGACCACGCCATTGAACACCTGTATTGACTATTGCAACTTCATCGAACCCTGCTGCCTGCTTTGAAAGCAAATACATACCAAACCATGTTGCAAACCCAACCAGAAGACTAGTCATCATTGAAGGAGCAGAAAAGCCCAGCACAAGTTCAGAAAACTTCACGCCGCTTCCCTGCCGGGGAAATCCGTGTACTAACTGATACTTGCGGGCAACAAAATTGAGAAGTAGATACTTGAGAAATAGAGCCCCAAGCAAAACCAAAAGCACACCTTCTAAACCAAACATTTTGGCCCCAGGATACATAACCACCAGGGTTCCTAACGAAGTAAATATTTTTACACGGGCAATCGCCTTAAAATCCTCAAAGCCTTGAACTACCCCATCCTGTACACCGGAAACTAATGACCCACCTACAAAAATACACCCTAGAATAACAGCCAGTACATATTGGTCTGAGGACAGTAGCCAGACCGATATGTAGTTAGAGAAAGGTAAGCTAAAGAAAAAGAAGACCGCAGATACTACAAGGGCAAACCTGTTCACATGCTGGACAACGCGCCTGGCTTTGGCCTTATTCACTCCCTTGTAACGGGCAATGAATACGGTAGCAGTGAGGCCCATCTGCATCCCTGTGATAGATGCAGTAAAGCCAATAGTGCCAAATAGGAGTCCGTAAACTCCGTATTCAGTGATGCCCAAAGCACGTGCTACGATAATCGTCTGCAGTAGAGCGGCAAATCTCTCCACACCTGAAAGTCCTGTTACCCAGGCCACGTTTTGACCGAAAGAAGATCCAAAAATCCTCGCAGTCTTTGCTCGAAACTTGTCTACAAAAAAAGGAAGGTCCATAATTTACAACGTAATCCTTCACTAACCCCATATTTTTTCACTTATTGAATCTCAGTGAGTTTTGTTTCGACCCACGAATAAGTTTTTGGGAAAGATACACCTGGGTTTTCTCCTCTATACCTTTTCGTGGCGAGCGCGATAGTTGGCATTATCGACCTGCGGCCGCAGTCTTGATGAGACGGTGTGACACGCATTTCTAGCCGCTAACCACATCATTGTTATCGAGTACAATCTTCTCGCCATCTACCACTTCCGCCTGCAGCTCCTCAATCTCCACTTTAAGTGCCTCGTACTCCTCCAGCTTGCGCTGCAGGAACCGCACCGAGATTTTGGCCTTGGCTTCTATGCCACGAGGTGTCAGCACATAGAAATACGCGATCTTGTTGCTACTGTTCTTGAAATTGCCGGCCTTCACCAGGCCCTTCTTCATCAGCGCCTTCAGGCAGTAGTTCACTTTACCCAGGCTCACACCCATTTCCTTCGCCAGCTCTCGCTGGCTTATCTGCGGGTGCTGCTCGAGTATTTTGAGTACCTGGTAGTGGGTGTCTTCGGTCATCTGCGGGCACGCTACCGCCCTACCCTGTCAGTTGTTTGGGTATAGGGCGAGGATGGGGCTTATAATAATACTCTTGCGTTCAATAGTTGAACGCAAGAGTATTGAAACTTTAATCTGGGGCCAGGTCCAGCTTTCTATCGTCGAAAAGCCTGACGCTCGAGAGCTGAACCCGGCCCCTCAGGCGATGGCATCAATAGCGACATCTATGGTGTTTTGCCGACCTAGAAGCTCAATCAATAGAAGCGCGCGCTCTTCACCGGTCGCAGCCTGGAAAATGCCGCTGAGGCCGGCAAAAGGGCCTTCGAGTATCTGCACGGCGTCGCCGGGCTCGTGCGGCCAGGCATCGGCATGCTGCTGATGTGTATCCGGGTTTTCCGCCTGCCTGATGTACTCGATAACGCTGTCTGGCACCGGCCGCAGCAGCTGGCCGAAGCGCACCAACCCCGCCACTCCCAGCGTGGAACGCACGGGGGCCAGGCTCTGCTCGCTCGGGTCCACCTTTATGAAAAGATAGCGGGGGAATAGAGGTTCCACCCCCCGAGTCCACTTGCCTCTTCTGCGCTTACGCAGCAGTATTTTGGGCAGGTAGCAGCGGTAGCCCTGCCGGTCGAGGTTGAGCTCGGCGATAGCTTCCTGCCGGGGCCGGGATTGCACCGCGTACCACCCTTTCATTCACCGGGCCTCATGCCACGGCCGTTGTTGCGCAGAATTGTGCGCCCGCGATGCGGTCGGGGTTCTCCAACAACAGCAGTCGCGCTCGCGCCTCGCCGTAGTGCTCGGCTATATTCTGGAAGGCTTGACTCAACACCGGCTTGCGCGCCCGGGTGTTGTGGCCGTCGCTGGCCACTACGGTTACCTGGCCAGTGTCCAGCAGATGGCGTGCGACAAACAGCGCTCTTTCGCCAAAATCACCCAGCACCGAGCCAGCGGTCACCTGCACCCAGCAGCCCGCGTCGATAAAGGGCTGTATCTGTGTCGGGTCCTTCATCACCTGTTTGTTGCGCTCAGGGTGGGCGATAAGCGGTCGTATTTTGCGTTTCAGCAGCCACTGCACCAGCTTGTCGCTGCCGGGGATGATATGGCCGTGGGGGAACTCCAGTAGCATCACCCGGTAGCCGTTCACCTCGCCGTAAAAGGGTATCTCGTCGCTTGCCACCTGCTGTAGTACCGCCTCGCTCAGGCGCACCTCGGCGGCAAAGCCCAACTTCAGGGGTATGTCGTGCTTGTGCAGCGCTCGCTGCAGCCGGGCGCAGTCCCGGGCGATAGTTTGTTTGGTATTGGGCCAGCGGCCGGGGTGGATGTGGGGAGTGACGATCGCTTGAGTGATGCCGTCTGCCACGGCTATGCGGCACAGAGCCAGCGCTTCCACCGGGCTGGCTGGGCCATCGTCGATGCCGGGCAGCAAATGGCAGTGCAGGTCAATCACCCCTGCTCTCCCCCTGGCTAGGCCTTCGCTGGTTCATCGCTCTGGTAGTAATCGGTGTATTGATAGTACTTGTTGCCATAGTAACCGCGAGCCCTCTTCCCGTCGAACATATTCAGCACCACGCCGGTGAGCGGCTCGTTGGAGGCCACCACGCTGGCGATGCCCTTCTGCGCCTGGGTAGCGCTGGTGGCGTCGGCCTTTACTACGTAGATCACCGAGTCGGCATTGCTGGCCAGAATCAGGGCGTCGCTCACTGCCTGCACCGGGGCGGAATCGATCACGATGCGGTCGAATTTTTCCCGCAGGTACTTCAATGCCTGCACAAATTTTTTCGAGCTAATCATTTCCAGCGGATTGGGCGGAATAATACCGGCGGGCATCACGTACAGGTTCAGTTCCGACAGGTGTTCTATGCAGTCATCCAGCTTGGCGGTGCCGGAAACAAAGTGGGTGAGCCCCGCGTGGTTGGGGGTGAGCTTGCACTTCTTGGCAAGGCTGGGGCGGCGCAGGTCGGCGCCGATCAACAGGGTGTTTTCCATTTGCGCCAGGGCTGCGGCCAGGTTGAGGGCCACGGTAGATTTGCCTTCCCCCGGCACGGTGCTCGTTACCACGATGATCTTCGCCGGCTCGTCCAGGCCGCTCAGCACCACCCCGGTGCGAATGGTGCGCAGGGCCTCGGCAAACTGGCTCTGAGGCTGCTGCCAGAACTGCTGGAACTCGCCCGCTTTGTTGGTCTTCATTTTCGGCAGGGTGCCCAGCAGGGGGGCGTGCAGCTTGTCCTGCACGTCGTCCGGGTTCTTGATGGTGTTGTCCAGCATGTCCAGCAATACGGCAATGCCGCAGCCGAGCATAATCCCCAGGATTAAGGCCAGGGTAACGCTCAGGCGTTTGTTGGGCTTGACGGGAACGCCGGGTACCATTGCCCGGTCGAGGATACGCGCGTGGGGCTTCTCAAAGCCGCCGGCTTCGCTGACACTTTTCATGCGGGTGAAAAAGATGTCGTACAGCTCGCGGCTGGTGTCCACCTCGCGCTGCAGTTCCTGCAACTGGAATTCCTTACGGTTGAAGTCCTGCACCTCGTTCTTGCTGGCCTCCCAGGTGGCCTCGAGTTGCCGCTCATTGCGCAGGGCAATCTCGTATTCGCGGCTGATGCCGCTCACCACCTTTCGCACCTCGCTGGCCAGTTCCTCGTTGGCGGTATTCAAGTCGGAGCGGGCAGCAATCATCTTGGGGTGCTTGTGGCCGTAACGTTTGGCCATCTCGGCCACCTTGCGCTCGGCGCTGGTCTGGTCCTTGGTGAGTTCACGAATGAGTTGATGCTGCAGCACCGCGGGCACTGTCATTAGCTGCTCGGTGGTGGCGTTGGTGAGGCCCTGCACGTCTTCCTTTATGTTCTGCGCCTCAATGCGCGCCTTGCGAGCGTCTTCCATACGCTGTGAGAGCACCTTCAGCTCGTTGCCGCCGAGGCCAGTGATACCTTCCACGCTTACCAGCCCTTCTCGCTCACGAAAGTCCTGCAGGGCGAGTTCGGATACTCTTAAATGTTCCTTCAGCTCTTCCAGCCGTTCGCCCAGCCAGCCGGTGGCTTGCACGGTGCCGCTGAGACGGGTTTCCAGGTTGCTGTCGATAAACTCCTGGGCGATGGTGTTGACGATCTGAGCCGCCAATTGAGGGTTGGTAGATTCGAATTTTAAGTAAACGATAAAGCTGTATTCAACGGGGGCGACGGTGAGGCCGTCGACGACCGCCTCGGTAATGGTCTGTATGAGTTGCTCTCGCTTTTCTTCCTCAGTGAGTTGCACCGGCGGTTCTTTCTTGCTCGCCGGTAGCAGACCCTTCAGGTCAATGTGGTACCAGGGCTTTTCCAGGTCCCCTTCTTTCGGCATGAATACGGGGTTTTCATACAGCCTGAGCTTGCGTACCACACGTTCCGCCAGGCTGCGGCTTTTGAGAATCTCGAATTGCGTCTGACTGTATTCATAATTGCCGGCACCCAGGGTGTATACCTGCTCCACGTTCACCACGTTGGCTTCTTCGCTCTCCAGCACGATGGAGGCGCTGGCCTCGTACACAGGCGCCATGCTTAGCACCATCAGGCCGGTGGCCAGGGTGATAGCGAAGGCCAGGCCCAATATTCCCCATTTGTGGCGCATGACGGCGCGAAACAGGCGCCCCAGGTCAATAAAATCGTCGTCCAAAGGCTGCTGCTGTTGCGGTGCCATCTGGTTCATCCCGGGGAAGCGCGCTGGCGGCTGGTTAAACACATCAGTCATTAAAAGAATGTATCCTGCACGGTGATAATGTCGCCGGGTTGCACGCTGTAATCGAGCTCCACCTGCCGCTCCTCACGCTCCGGGTCGTTGTCAGAGATAACCAGGGCCTGTTTCTTGTTCGCTCGCTCAGTAAAGCCGCCGGCCAGCGAAATGGCCTTGCGCAATGTTAACCCCGGCTGGAAATCCACCCCACCCGGGTTCTTCACCTCGCCGTTGACAAAGAAAGAGCGGTATTTCACCACGCTCACAGAAATACGCGGGTCGATCAGATAATCCGGCTTCAGGCCGGCAGTGAGTTCCGCCTGCAATTGGCTGGCGCTTTTGCCGATAACGGTGAGTTCCCCCAGGAAGGGATAGGAGATACGGCCGTTCTGGCCGATCAACAGCTGGTCGAAAGTGAGATCTTCTTCGCCGTAAACATGGATGCGCACCGAGTCTCCTGCGTTGAGGGTGTAACCGTCGTCATAGGTTTGGGCGCTAATCGGTGCCGCCATCAGGACCACGCTCGCCCCCAGAGATAGCATCAACAGACAAAACCTTAACATTCGATTTTTTACCTTTACTTATTGTGTTGTCTGGCCACGGTTGCCGGGGTGCGCGGGGCGGCTTTGTTTGGCGGCATTCTTTGCCGCCTCTGCCCGGCGGCTGAAATCGTACTCCAGCTCCGGCGATTCAGCCCAGTAGGCTTGCCAGGCGTGGTAGTTTGCCGCAAGCATCAAGTACCCCGGGTGAGCGGGCACTTCTGTCAGAAGACCTTCCAGCGTTTTACCCACGCGCGCGCGCGTCTTCGCGTCGGGCTGGTAATCACCGCGCCCCCAGAAACTTACTTCGGTTTCCACAGCAGTAAAAGCCAGGTCCTGCTGGAACAGTTTTGCAGATTGCCAGACGAGCGCCAACGCGAGCACCAGCGCCAAAACTGCCGCAGCCAGCGCCAGGGTGGAAGGCCGATCAGCGCTATGGATAGTCTGCACCTCTGCCATACCGCTTAATCACCTCGCCTGCTAGAGACTGAGTTTCGCCTCGAAAAAGAACACGTTCTCATTGTAGTCAAATACGTCAAGGTCAGAGTCCCGGTCTTCATAACGGTAGCCCGCGCCCAGATCGAGCCAGCGACGAAAAGCGTAATCGTAGCGAGCTTCAACACCGTAGGTGTTGTCTTCGCGTTCGCTGCCTTCATAGTCGTCCTTCGTGTAAGCCCAACCCAGCCTGGTGCTGGAGCGCTCGTCCCAGTTATGGTTCCAGGCCAGCGTGGCCTCGCGGGTATTGATGCCATCACCCAAACCATTTGTGGCCTGATAGTAGCGACGGGTTTTGAAGTCCAGGTTAGAGAAACTGCGGGGCTCCCAGAGCACGCCCACTTCCCATAGGAAACCGTCCTCGTCATTGCGGGCATTGGAATCGTAGTCGCGGTCGTAGCCACCCACCTTGATGTGGCCTGTTGTTTTCGCAGTGGCGTCCCAAGCGACACCCACCAGATAATTGGTCTCATCATTGCTCAGGCTGCCGGCCGGGTCGGCGGGGTCGCGCTGGTCATAGTTATTGTCTATGGCGCGCACTTCCACCAGGGCGTCAGTACGCGGGGCTATCTTCCAGAAGAAGGTTGCGCCCAGTGTGTCTTCTTTGCGGTCGTAAAAGCGGGTGAAACTCCGAAAGTTCTGGTAATCATAATCAACCGACTTCGCCGCCAGGTTGACGCGGCCTTTAGATTCCGCACTGCCGTAGGTGTAATCGCCACCAAAGGTCGTACGCTCATACTCAACGGGCTTGTCTGTGATCAGGGAAAGATTACCCTCGATAAAGCCTGTACCCCGTTCTTCATGTCCGTCGTAGTACTCGCCAAAAATATTCACCGTGTTCCTGGCAGTAAATTCCTGGTGAATGTCCAGAGTGGTGGTGTAGTCGGTGTAGTCGTCGTCGCCACTATCGTAGTAGGTGCTGTCTTTCACCTCAAAGCCCAGGGAATACTCACTGGGGCCGTTCTGCATCCAGGCCTGCAATTTGGGCGTGAGAATAGTCGCCCAGGTATCTTTCTCCTGGGTATCGCCGTTTGTCAAAGTAGTTGTCGCGTCCATCTACGCGGCGAC
>TARA_R110001599_G_scaffold42891_8_pt1 | contig 14463 bp, 15 predicted proteins | sample TARA_R110001599 | Tara Oceans TARA_R110001599 (sample SAMEA4398360) | marine metagenome | biome: Polar Biome; feature: [MES] marine water layer (ENVO:01000295) within the mesopelagic zone...; material: water (ENVO:00002006), including particulate matter (ENVO:01000060) such as...... | reverse complement strand
TGTCGGTGAAATGCAGGACAGAGGCTTTGGAGTATTATTGGCTTTTAGTTTCCATAAGCCTGGAAGTATTGGGCAGGCTAGGGGGGAATTGAAAAAGCTCCTGAACAAATGAATTGGACAGAAGCTTAATGAATATTATATTAGTTAATAAGCGCCTAAAGTAGGTTTAGTCGCCTCATTAATTCTGGTCTCTTAGATCTACTGATTGGAATCACATTTTTCTCAATTAGAATGGTGTTGTCTTCAATGTCGACAATTCGAGAAAGATTAATGATGTAAGATCTATGCACATGGAAGAAAGGATCGTTCGGTAGCTTGTCCACTATCTTCTTCAAAGTTGAATGCACCTTGTATTCTTTCTCACGGGTTTTAATTAATATATAGTCTCCTTCAGCTTTTATGAGGTTGATGGAATCAGTTTCGATTTTAATCAAAGTTCGATCAATATTGACATACAAGGTTTTTGTCGAATCACCCTGCTTTTCATTGTTTGAGCTTTCTACTGAAGCAACAGCTTTTGGAGCTGCTACAAATGATTTTGCCTTCACTATTGCTTTCTCGAAACGGGGTCTTTCAACAGGTTTTACCAAATAGTCGATTACACTGTCATATTCAAATGCCGTAAGGGCTAGACTTTGGTCTGATGTGGTGAGGATAATTCTTGGAGGGTTTTTTAGGGATTGAATAAAGTCGAATCCAGAAAAATCAGGCATGTGGATATCCAAGAATATGAGGTCAATATCGTTTTTGTTTAAGAATTTAATTGCGCTCATGGCATTTGAAAATTCTTCGATCATATCTAAGTCAGAAACTTCGGAACAAAGCTGATTCAGAATCACTCTGGATGTCTCTTCGTCATCAATAATAATACAGGTCATATTCGGTGGTTCTCAATGTGATTTAAAAAAGTAATCATTTTTTTTAGAATTTGAGCGAAAACCTTGTGTAAGTCTAAGCGATTATTTTTTAAGTTCTCTTCAAAATCTTGTGCTATCAAGTAACTTTCCTGCATTCCGAGCAGGCTTATTTTATGTTTGATTTTATGAACGTTACTAGCGGCATCAGTCAATTTACCCGAGGCTATATTGTTTTCAAATTCCTTGATTTCAATAGGTAACTCTTTGGCCAATACGCCAAGAAGTTTGTTCTCGAAGGCTACATCACCATTCGAAAGTTGCTTAATATAGTTGAAGTTAGGTTTAGGCATCGTCTTTCAATGTAAAATAAAATATTGTTCCTTCATTTAATACAGACTCTAACCAAATGTCTCCAGCATAATAGCTTACGATTTTCTTCACTACAGAAAGCCCAATACCTGTCGATTTCTCGTCTTCGCCTAAGCTTTGAAATACTTGAAAAATCTTTTCATGATGAGCCTTGTCAATTCCTTTTCCGTTGTCCCTTACAAAAAACTCAAATCCATCTTCAATTTCTCGCGAACCAATTTCAACCAGTGGGGCAGGCTTATCATTGTACTTTATAGCATTCTCAATCAAGTTTTGAAAAAGCTGTTGTAGCCTAAAGGCGTCACCATTGATCACGGGCAGATCACTTATGATTTTGACTGCCGAATGCTCAGGTAATACGATGGTTTCTATTGTTTTTTCCACCAAGTCATTGAGGTTGATGGGGTGCTTCTCATCAACTGTTTTATCTATGGTAGAATACCTGAGGATCCCATCAATCAGGTTGTCCATTTTTTCAAGGTTGTCACCAATTAAATTGAAGGTTTCTATACCTGATGAATCTATAACTGATTTGTAATCTTCTTTGATCCAGCTGGTTAAAGCTTCGATGTTTCTGATGGGCGACTTTAAGTCATGAGAAACTATATGTGCATAGTCACTTAACTCTTGATTTTGCTTTTCTAAGCTGACCAGTAGCTCTTCTCTTTTAGAAAATATGAGAGAGCCCTGTAAGGATAAAGTGAACTTATCGATAATTGGGCTCAGTTGGTTAAGTTCAATTTGTGAGAATTCTTTCTTTTTTGAACTGTATAGGAATAGAAGGCCTTGGTCTTTAAGATTAAATATGGCCACAGCCCCACCTTTTAACTTTAGTGGAGCTACCACTTTAATGTCTTCAGTAATTGGGTGCGATATATGTTCGTTTCGATTATGAATTTCCTTTAGAATTACTTTGTCGCACTCTAAAAGCTTTGGGGTGCGTGTAGCAGGAATGGAGTAGGATACTCGACACTTCTGCTCAGCATAGGAATAAATCCAACAGGCCTCTAAATCTTTTCTAGACATGATTAGTTTGAGTAATCCGTCACAGTTTTCCTTATAATTAAAGGACTTGCCTATGGCCATAGAGAACTCATAAAGCTGGAGAATGTCGATGATATTTTTATTGATAGGGCCCATATTTTCTATTCAAACAAACCTATAACCACTGTTTTATTAAATAACTGAAGGTAACTATCCCCAAAAGAGGAGATCTCTCCTAAAGTAAGTGCTCCTTCAATGGGGATAGACTTATTGTTTTGTACCAGCTTATCAGAAATGGTTTTAAGCTCTAGGTTGAAATCATCTTCTAAAAAGATGACCCGTGATATACAATCGCTTATATAAGCTTGCTTTGGAGATTCAAGCTGATTGATTACTTGAGATGCGGCATCTTCTGCAGCCTGAATCAATGTTTCATTATCTCCGTTGAGGATATCTAATACTGTATTTTCCATCATTTCCCCCACACAAATGATTTCCCCTTTGTCGTTTAGGCTAACTGGATCACGTACTACATATTCAGAATTATCTTTTAAGATACCGAAGGGGTATGCTTTTGCAATAGATATGAAGTTATCGTGATTAATTTCCTTTTGGCTGTGCTCTTTAATAATGCTTTTGTATACCTCAAAAGCGGGTTGCCAGTTAATTTCTTGGATTGTGTTTTTATCTGTTTTTGTGGCTACATATGGGCCCGCTATTCTCTTCCAGCCATGCTTTACACCTAAGGCAATTTTGGACTTGACAATAAGACCAACTGCGGCATCTTGGTGGATTCCCGATTCATCGAATACACATGGACTTTGTTGTAGACTTAAGCTTCCAGTCCCACCTCCAATGTAAGATGCTTTGTTGCCATAGTTAGTGTAAAGCTCTGATAAATAAAGTGATAGGTAGGTGGTGAGTCCATCCACAAAAGTGAATAGGAAGTAGTTTTCATCGTCTTCTAAATCAATTTTTGGGATTTTGAAGGACTCCGTATCTAAGCCCTTCACCAAATAGGTTTCTACCACATTAGGAAAGCTGGTCAGTATCATTCCTTCATCATACACTTCTGTTCCGGAAATTACTTTGGGGAAAATGCCTCCAATGAATGGAATATGGTGCTCAATCAAACAGTTGATCAAGGCGTTAATGTCAATTGCAGAATGTTCGGCAACCGAAATAATAACGGTCTGTTTACCGAAATTATTAATGATGCTTTCCGCAACTTCTTTAGGATCAATTGTTTTTATATACATGTTGGTTTTTTTCTATTTTCTGAACTTTAGGAAAAAGGTGGTTCCAATTCCTTCCTCGCTCTCTAAATATATTTCTCCGTCATACTGCTCCACTATTTTCTTAACAATGGATAATCCAATGCCAGTAGAGCCTTTTTTTGGATCAGTATTGAGGGATTGGAATATGCCGAAAATCTTTTCGTGATACTCCTTGGCTATGCCCACTCCATTGTCTTTAATGGAATAAATCCAATATCTGCCTGCATCCTGGTAGTCTATCTCCACGGTGCCCACTTCTTTATCGATGTAATTAATAGCGTTCCCTATTAAGTTCTGAAAGAGCTGCTGCATACGGGTAGCATCGGCATATATACTCGGAAGGGGTTTGACAACGGTTACTGTGATGTGATTTGGAACATAGAGTAGGGCGACTATATTCTCTATAGTTTCATCGATTGAAACAACCTTTTCCTCATCTTCTGTTCGTTCAATGGCGGAATAGGTAAGAATCCCATTGATCAGGCTTTCCATCTTTTCCACGGTGAGTTCAATTAAATTCAGGTTCTCATGTCCCTTATCATGCATTATGTCATTGCAGTCTTCTTTGATCCAACTGACCAATGCCGAAATACTTCGGAGAGGAGATTTTAAATCATGAGAAACCACATGGGCATATTCCTGTAATTCGTTATTGCTTTTTTCTAGCCTTTTTAAAAGGTTTTCCTTTTGTTGCTCCGCTCTTTCTTGTTCCGAAATGTCTTCGATTACGATGACATGGTATTTTATTTTCCCTGAGCTATCTCTTACTACACTTAAGCTTGATTTTGCAGAAATAATGGTGCGGTCTTTTTTGATGTACCTTTTTTTAAGAATTACGGTATCCTGTTCTCCATTCTGAATTTTTTGCATTGTGCCTTTCGATGCCTCTAAGTCATCGGCATGCGTTATGTCTTCAAATCGGAGTGATTCTAATTCTTCATGGGTATAGCCCAATAGGTCTAGTAGGGCTTTATTTACTTTGGTAAGTGCTCCATTATCGGATAATACAATGCCCAATGGTGAGTTGTCAAATATTACCTCGAGCTGCTCTCTTTGATCCTCTATCAGCGCATTTATTCGCGCTTCTTCCGTAATGTTTTCTAAAATTGATAACCGATATTTAGGCTTATCATGGTCGTCATAAATGGTAGTAATATTTACCCTTACTTTAATCAGTTGATCTTTTTTCGTTTTAATGTCCTGAGTGAAATCTATTCGATTTCTTTCGCCCGAGTTCAGCTGAGTCTGTATTTCCTGGATCTTCGACATGTCCTTAGGAAGTATGAATTCCATGGGATCGATACGCTGTAATTCATTGGCAGAGAAGCCCATCATGTCTTGAAAAGCCTTGTTCGATTTAACGATTGCGCCATTTTCCGTCAGTATGATTCCAAAAGGTGAACTGTTGACAATTGTTGATAGCTCGGCACTTTGCGCCTCTATCAGCTCTCGGGCTTTATTTTCTTCGGTAATGTCTCGGATGATGCCTTCCGCAGCTATGGCTTCTTTTTGGTCATTGTAAACCAAGTTGGCATTGATGTGTACTAACTTGTAGGGACCTTCTTTGGTATATACTCGCGCCACATAATCTGTAAAGGCACCATTTTTAACCAAGTCTTTGTACGAATTCATGGCATAAGTGAAATCGTCTCTATAAATAAGGTTTATAATATTTAAAGACTCATTCTGAATGTCATAGCCAAAGAGTTCAATGGCCGCTTCATTCATTTCTAGTGCATTCCCAGTCATGTCCATTTTTAAGTAGGCATCGGCTAAACTAGAATAAGCCCCGTTATCGTCCTTTAGTGGACTGGGTACTGAAGCTGTATTGGCAATTTTGAGTTTTTGATTCAGTTCATATAGTTCGAGCGACTTTTCTTCGAGAATTCTTTCCGCTTCTTTTCGGGCCTGCTTTTCTCGTACGCGTGCTCTTTCCAATAAGGCTATCTTCTCATCAATCATTATGGGTAATATTGAATTTCACTCTGGTTCCTTCTGGGTTTAGCTTCTCATAGGTAATGGTGCATTCTTGATGAAAATGCTCGAAAGTTTTCATCATTAAAGCCTCTGCTAATTTGTATAGGGCACGCTGAGAAGAGTAAATCATCTCCATGGAGTTAGGGCTTTTCTTAATGACCTCAAAAGTGGGCAGTTCAGCGCCAGGGTATATTTTGCGTACTTGAACATGAATGTGTCCTTCCACAGAATTAAGGAATTCCATTGGGGATTTATAAAGCTCAAAGATGTTGGGGTGTGTTTTTTTCAGGTGGTCGAAAAAATGAATTCCGAAAGCATGAATTAGATCATCAACCGGAATGTCTACTTCATCGCTCAGGTTTAATATGAGCTGAAGCATTTCGTTAAAATCATAAGTACCAATTGCAGTGTATGCGCCACCTGTTTTTAACTCAGCCCTTTCTATTATTTTATCCACGGTTTCAAGACCAAATTTGCTCTCCACCATTTCGAGGAATTCTGTAAATACTATGCCTTTCATATTATGTAGTTATGAGTTGATTTATTTCCCAATAAGACAATAACTTAGCTATTTTATTTACATAATCATCGTATTTCAATGGTTTTAAAATGTAGCCAGCGATTCCAATTCGGTAACATTCGAGTAAATCTTTTTGATTGTTTGAAGTGGTAAGTACAATGGTAGGGATGTACCTGAGTCTGTCGTCATTTTTTAAACGCTTCAAGAATTCAATTCCACTTATCCTTGGCATGTTGAGGTCTAGTAGAATGATTTGAGGAAGGAGGTCAGTGCTTTCTAGAATTTTTAAAGCCTCCTCTCCGTTGTTGGCTTCAATAATTTTGTTTTCATAATCTAATTTAGAAACAGTTCTGTTGAACTTCATTCTTTCAATCATGTCGTCCTCTATAAAGAGAATAGATGGTGAGGTTTTTTGAGTCATCTTATTAAATGGTTGGGTGCTTCTGTTTACGAATATCCTCAATAATCGCTTATTATTATCTCGGTTGCCGTTGAACGGGCGGGCTTCCTTCGGTGAAATGCGTTTAACTATAGACGAATGGAAATAAGTGGTTGCCCACTTATTTCTTGATTTTTATCTCAACCCTTCTGTTTAGGGCTCTTCCATCTTTAGTAACATTACTGGCCAAGGCTTTCTCTTCTCCATATCCAATCACTATGGCCCTGCTTACATCTACTCCTTTAGAAAGAAGGTAGTCACGTACTGCTTCAGCTCTTTTTTGTGATAGGGCATAGTTCTCGTCCTGTTGCCCTATGTTGTCTGTATGACCATAAATAGCCACTTTGAATATTTTTAATTCGGCCATTAGTTCCGCAAGATCATCTAGCTTGGCTTGGGTCGATGCATTTATTTCTGCTTTGTTAAAGTCGAAGTATACCTGGTAGAGCGGTAGTTTTATTTCTGGGCAACCACCTTCTGCTAATGATCCAGCATTGTTAGGGCATTTGTCCAGCTTATCAATCAGTCCGTCTTTATCTGTGTCAGGGCAACCGTTTACAGTACCTGCAATGTTAGGACAAGCATCTTCTGAATCTTTCACACCGTCACCATCGGTATCTGGGCAGCCTTGCATTTCAGCTTTACCGGCTAACCTAGGGCAATTATCATCTTTGTCTGGAACCTTGTCTCCATCCATGTCTGGACATCCGTTGATTGTACCAGCAATTAATGGGCATTCGTCAAAGCGATCTTCTACACCATCGTTATCAGTATCTTCATAGGGACAACCTAGATTTTCTGCTGGGCCATAAACCGTTGGGCATGCGTCTTCTTTGTCTATGATGCCATCCTTATCAGTGTCGGTATTGTTTTTTAGAGAGAAAGAGAAGCCTGCTGAGAACCTTCTATGGCTCACCTTATTACTTTCTACATTCGCAACTCTTACCATAAACTGCATATTTTTTGTGAAACGGTATTTGAAACCTGCAGCCAATGGAAATACAACTCCAGGGCCAGATTCATTCTCAACAGCCGCTTCATTAAAATTGGCAATCCCAAAGCCCGCCTCAATAAAAGGAGTGATTTTGGATGTTGTGGGCAATATGAAACCATTATTGAATTTGAAAATAGCCGTTGCTTCCAAAGCAGCAATATTTACACGCATGTTGTTCATATTGCTCAAATCAAGTAGGCCACTATTATGGTCTGTAATTTTACCTACCGCTATTTTGCCTGAAAAATTAAAGCTTTTTGAAAGATAGTGTTCTATCCCTATGCTGAATGATGGTTTCTTGATTCTTAAGGCATCATCAAATGACTCTTTGAAAAAAGAGCCATACTGATTGTTGTCTGCTGTAATCACTAACCAAGTTTTGTCGTTTTCAAACTGCGCTTTGGTGGCGAATGAGATGAGTAAAAATGTGAGTATAATGAGTATCCTGTTCATAGCTTTGGATTGATAATGTTCTCAAACTTAGGGCATATAAAAGGCTCAGAAATTCACTTTAGGTGAATGGCACTTAAGCTTCGGTGAAATTGATTTAAGGGTGGGTAAGGCTAAGTCTAAGCCTGCGGATATCAGTTAAAAAGTAGGCCTCGCCTTATTAAAGACGAGGCCATAGGTAGAATGACACACAAACACACACGTTTTCACCTACCTATAATTTCCTTGATTATAAAATTGGATAAGGGGCGCTATTCCGTTTACGAATAGCATTTGCTCGTTCAAGCAGCTTTTAGTCGCTTAAAAATGGTGTCGAGCGAATTGCTCGTGAGGGGTTTTGCAACAAAGTCGATTACAGAAGGGTAGAATTTAGCCTTATTAAAATCAGCCTTGTCAGTAGAAGAGGATAGTAAGTAGATGTCGAACTTCTGTTTGAAATCAATATCGAACTTATCGAATTGGTCTAAAAAGTCCCAGCCGTCAAATTGAGGCATGTTAATGTCAAGTAACAGATTGATTTTGCTAAACTGAGCTCCCTCTTTGGTGATATAGCCTATGGCGTCCAAAACATTACCGAATGAAATGACTTCAGCATTATTCACATTCTTGGTGATTATAACTTTTGAGAGAAATTGGTTGATGGGGTCGTCATCTACCGTGATAAATACGTTGTTGTTCTGCATCTTAATAATTATCCAAATGTTAGAAAGGGATAAATCCCAATTTGGAGTACAGCACAAGTGTTTTGTTTGGGTAATGTGAGGCTGGTTTGCTTTTCTAAGCCCTTGGTCTCTAGTGAACGAAAGCATAAGTATCTTTCGTGTCTTGCAATGATACGTCATTAAAGCCTTTTACCCTTCCTTTTTTTGTTTTTCTTTTTTTATGCCAAATAAAAACTCTGATCAGGGTAAGCTGATTTTACAAGGAATTGATCAGGTAAAGAAGAGTGCCAATAGCCAATGCCTAGGCAACCCTTAATATCTTCTCCATCTTACGGCCTTTTGCCAATTCATCCACCAGCTTGTCTAAATACCTTGCTTTTTGTGTCAGTCTGTTTTCGATGTCTTCGATCCGATAGCCGCAGATTACACCAGTAATAAGTGGGGCGTTCGGGTTTAATGAAGCATTTTGAAAGAACTCTTCGAAAGTTACTTTTTCGTCAATGAGTGCTTGTAGCTGTTTTTCGTCATAACCAGTGAGCCACTCAATTACTTCGTGCAATTCTTCTTTCGTTCTGCCTTTCTTCTCCACTTTTGTAACATAGTGCGGGTATACCGAAGCGAATATCATTTTAGCAATACGCTCATCGTGGTGGCTTGTGTCGGTCATGTTCTGCGCTTTAGGGTTTGTATCTCAAGTTAATCAACCTTTCTGGTTGGCTTTTGATTATTTTTCAGTCCGTCAAATATTGGATGTAGTTATTTATTCTACTTTCCCTTTTAATCCACTCCAAGTCAGGGTTTCTTTTTCGAATTTTGAAAATTCACGAAATAACTGCCCCAAGAGATTCAATTCTGCAGGATAACACTGAATTGAAAATTCTGAAATTGATTTTTCAATTTCGTCACGATTGTTGTTTAATCTAATTCTGATAACACATATGCTAGAATGCTTAATCAAAGAAAACTCGCATTTGAAATAGAAAGCAAAATTGTCTTCAGTTTTTTCAGAGCCTAATTCCCAAAGAAATGTCTTTGTCGATTTGAAAGGAAAATTTTCTAAAATATCAGCCAACTCTTTAAGTCGGTCTGCAATATCATATATCTCAAGTTGCCCTGAACTTGCTCCATTAGATGCTCTAAATATCAAGTTGATATGATTTGGCTCTTCGTAAGGGTTTCGTGTTATTTTAATTGATTTCTCCACTTATGGTTAGCTGGGTTTGACTAAAGACAAAATTCATTTGTAGAATGAAGTTGCTCAAAACTTCAATGATAACCTAAGAGGGGATTGATTTGTGGTGAACTACTGTGAGGTAGTCTGTCATTGGTCAGACCACTCCGAGTGGTCAGACCAATAGATAGGGGTTTTACATAAGCACAGCTAATTATTAAACCGCAAAGCACGCTGAGAAACGCAAAGAAAGTTAATTGAGAGGTACTGAAACACTCCGAAAGTTCGCGGGCACTATGAAAAGGCAGAGTTAAGCGTAAGCTATTTAAACCATTAGTTATTTATCTCTGTCTGCTGGGTTAGGGCTAGTCAATTGATTTATCATTCCTTGAAAGATGAATCCATGAAACGGAAGCACTGAGAACCAATATAAACGTCCAAGTAAGCCCAAGGGCCTGAACGTAGCGGTTTGAATGAGTTTATCTCCAACGACTCTGAATTCAAGCCAAGCATCACCGGGGAGTTTCATTTCAGCGTAAAGGAGTAATCGGCCTTCCTCTTTATCGGCATATAAAACTCTCCAAAAATCTAATGCATCTCCAGTGTTTAAAGAGTTTTCAGAAGTACGCCCCCTCCTTAAGCCTACACCACCAGCAAACTTGTCTATAAAACCTCTGAATTTCCAGAGCCAGTTTCCGTAATACCAGCCGTTTTCTCCTCCAATGCTCCATATTTTATGAATACACTCCTCCCGGTTAACAATGGCTTTCTCTTTAATATCCCTAAAGCAGCCAAAAGTGGGAACCTCGATAAAATCGGATATTTTAAATTTGAAATCACTACTGATAAAGGCATCTTTCCAGCTAGATACGACTTCGTTTCTTTCAATTTTGCTAAACGCTCTTTTCAAAGCCTCTTGGTAGTTCAGGGGCTGAATCTCTAGTATTTTATTAATTTCATCATTTCGGCAAATCACCTCTATTTTCATGCTGTTGACTAGCGCAGTGGCGAGCTTGTAGGAGGTAGATGTGACGAAATACAACCAGTAGGAGGAGAGTTTTGGGGTCATTACTGGGATAGTGAAAACATAACGTTTGAGGTTCCGCATTCGACCAAACTCAATAAGCATTTCTTTGTACGATAAAACATCTGGGCCACCTATGTCAAAATCCCTATTGTAGGTTTTAGGGTTGAGAAGAGTTTGAGAGAGTATTTTTATTACATCTGAGATTCCTATCGGCTGACATTTAGTGTTTAGCCATCTGGGAGTAACCATAATGGGTAGTTTTTCCACCAAATCCCTCATGATTTCAAACGAAGCACTGCCTGAGCCAACAATGATTCCTGCTCGTAGCGTGGTTAAGTTGTACTTGCCTTTACCTAGCTCTGTTTCAACATTTTTTCTTGAAGCCAGGTGTTTTGATAATGCTGATTCATTCACAATCCCACTTAAGTAGACTACATGTGTTACCTGGGTTTTATTCATGGCCTCTCTAAAATTAACAGCAGATTCCTTTTCTAGCGATTCATAATCAGAAGATGCTGACATGGAGTGTACTAAGTAAAATGCGCCATCAATGTCTTTTGGAATCGTGGCTAAAGAGGCTTTGTCTAGCAAGTCAACTTGAATGATTTCAATCTTTGACTTTAGAGATTCCGGAGGGGTGAATCTTTTTACGTCTCGAACACAACAAATAACATGATGTCCAGCATCAACCAATATGGGTAGAAGTCGTTTTCCGATGTATCCAGATGAGCCAGTCAGTAATATTCTCATGTACTTAATTAAACACAGCGGTTTGATTTAACTTCTGATCTCCTAACAACATTAACTAGTCGCTAGTTGTTGTAAAATCAGTGATATTCTTTCTTCCTTGTCTCGCAGCCTCTGAGAGAATGGACAGAGTCCTTGATTAATAGATGGTCACAGGTTCGGAGAACCTGCGACAGGGATCAGTATTTATGCTTTATCCCTGTTTCTTCACTTATCTTTTTCCATTTCTCATTATCAAATTTTTCTGAATTTTTAAAGTGCTCAATAGTTTCTTCATCGGTCATAGTACCGAAGTCAACAGGTGGTGTTTTTAGATAAAAATGAGCTGTTTGAATATTCTCGAACTCCCTAAGCTCATCTAACAGTTCATTAACATAGGTGCTTTGAAATGACAGGTGTTTTAAAGTCTTCATTTTCTTTAAGCAATCAGGAATGGATGTGATTTCTCCTCCTATACGGAGTTCAACTAATTGAGAGCAGTCACAGATTTTTGGGTTAATTGCTTGAAGATTATTATCTAATAAATTTAAGGTTTCAAGTTTGGTCAGATCTGAAATATTATCAGGGATAGATTCAATACTGTGTCCTTTTAGATTCAAATGTTTGAGCTCATGTAATTCAAATACTTCTTGGGGAAACTCGGAAAGAGACTGATTGTAAGGACTTATTGACAATGTTTCAACTTGTGTGGGACTTTTTAGTGCTCTTTTTAAAGACTCAAATTCACCTGTTTCTTCTAGGGATTTAGTCTCTTCATACTCAATAGCACGATAACTAACTATTGAAAAAGCATTCGGTAAAATGAAGGCAAGCAATAAAGATGAGATTAGTAGTATCGAGTTACTTCCCTTTATTCGATCTTTTCTGACAGTTCGAATTATAATGAAAGACTGAATAATATAAAGTACAAGAGCAATTCCAACGATACTGTACCCTTGACGTTCGAGAAAATTACTCCCAAACCCGAACATGTTCCCTAGAGTAGAGTAACTTCTTGAATCGTCAAAATCCATTTGAAATAGTAGGATCGAGGCAAATAGTAGGTGAGAAATTACGATTCTGAGAACATTTCTAGAGTTACTCGCAGCTAGGTTGTTCATGCAGTAGAAATGGATAAGGAAATGAATAAGACCAAAGAGTATTACAGAACCAAAAGCAAACATCATTAACCATCCAAGTACCGCTAACCTAGCTGAAGCAGCAATTGAGAAAATTAAAACCAAAAGGAGAGCTTGAATTCGTTTGTCCATAATTAAGCCTGACATATTCGTGACAGAAATTTGCCCAAAACTTCAATAATAACCTACTGAATTGAAAGGATATAGAGACCGACTTGAATAATTCCTTGGGTGCTACCCCTTCTTTCCATTCACCAAACCCTTGGTAAATTTGGCGAAGTCTTTAAAGCCTACTTTGGTGAAAACAGATTTCATTACTTCCCAGCGGTTGGTGGGTTTTGTGGGTGTAAACTTTGGCGCTTTATTTTCTGTTTTAGGCAGCGGATTGGTCTTGGTTGGGTCGTAGCCCACGAGGTCGTTTGAGCGATCAAAACTTTGCTTTGCTTTGTCTTTATAGCCTAACTTTTCTTCTACCAAACCTTTGTTGTTTAAGGCTATGGCATCTTCTGGGTCCATTTCAACGGCCTTTTCATAATCGGCAATGGCGCCTTCTAAATCACCCGTTCTATCTTTAAAAAAGGCACGACTAGAATAACGGTAGGGGTTGGTAGGCTCAAGTTGAAGTGCTTTCTCAAAATGAACTAAGGCCAATTCATTTTTATCGTTGAGGTGGAGAGCAACGGCATAATCGCCAATAAAAGAAGCATGGCTTGGGAAGAGCTGGGTCAGTTTTTCAAAGTCAGCTAAAGCAGCTTCCAGTTGGCCAATTCTAGAAAGTGCCCTGGCGCGGTTGTGTAAACCTGTGGTATGATTAGGTTCTTTTTCCAGCACCTTATTAAAGCACTTTACGCCTTCTTCAAACTTTGCATTCTCGCAGTGTTTAACCCCTTCTTTGATCCACTTTTCCATCATTTCTTTGATTTTGTGCTGCAAATATAATTAGTGAACTTATGCCTGCCTAAATTCACCCCTTTATAAGGGTTTTTTCAAACCGCAATGTATTACTCTGTGTGGGACAGTAAAATATTTAGCTGTAAAATGTCCCCTTAAAAGAAGTGCTTTCGTCAGATAGGTGATCGAGTGCTTTTGCTTGACTAAATTTGAATAGTTTTCTAAACAACGAAACCATGAAAAAAACACTGCTATTTTTTATTGTATTCCTTTTTGTTGCACTTCAGACGAGTGCACAAAATCAGATGACTGACGCTGAACGAAGTTTTGCGATCAAGTATTTAAATGAAACGAAAGATGACATGATGAAAGTGATTAAGGGGCTTTCTGATGAACAATTAAACTTTAAGCCTGATGAAGAAAGTTGGTCGATTGCAGAATGTGTTAAACACATTGCGCTATCAGAACAAAATATCTGGGCGGGTTTTGTAACGGCAGGCTTGGCATCACCAGCGGATCCTTCAAAAAGGGCAGATGTACAGATGACTGACCAGCAATTGATGGGGGTAATTGAAAGCAGGGAGCAAAAAGTAAAGACTTTTGCTCCATTCGAGCCAGCGAACAAACCAGAGCCTTTGAAAGAGGTGCTTAAAGAGTTTAAAAATTTAAGAGATGAACATATTAAATTTGCAAAGAACTCCAATGATGACCTCCGAAACCGCTATGCTCAGTTGCCTTTTGGGACTGTCGATGTCTATCAAGCCATGTTATTTATGTCGGGTCACACCAAACGGCATACTGACCAGATGAGGGAAGTAATGGCAAGTCCGAATTTCCCTCGTTAGTTTCATTAACTGAATTATAATATCTAATCCCTGACTCTAATTGAGTTGGGGATTTTTGTGACCAACCGTCCTTTCTGTGTTTTCTTTCCTTTAAAAGAAAATTTGATTGAATGGGCTAACATACTCCGTTTTGGT
>TARA_R110001599_G_scaffold138731_3_pt1 | contig 14477 bp, 16 predicted proteins | sample TARA_R110001599 | Tara Oceans TARA_R110001599 (sample SAMEA4398360) | marine metagenome | biome: Polar Biome; feature: [MES] marine water layer (ENVO:01000295) within the mesopelagic zone...; material: water (ENVO:00002006), including particulate matter (ENVO:01000060) such... | reverse complement strand
ATGAAAATAAGTTACGCAATTACAGTCTGTAATGAATTTGTAGAAATTCAACGTTTAGTTAATTTTTTAGTTAAAAATAAACAAAAAAAAGATGAAATAGTTATTCTTTATGATGAAACAAATGGCGATAAAGAAATAGAAAATTATTTAAGATCCCACTCAGTTAATGGTGAATTTAATTGGCATAAAGATAAATTTAAAGGACATTTTGCAGATTGGAAAAATAAATTAGCATCATTTTGTACTGGTGACTATATATTCCAAATTGATGCTGATGAAATGGTATCTCCATATATGGTTGATAATTTATCAATGGTCTTACAATATAATGAAGTAGATGTTTTAAAAGTACCTAGAATTAATACTGTAGAAGGTCTAACTCAAGAACATATTCAAAAGTGGGGATGGAGAGTAGATGAAAAAGGATGGGTTAACTTTCCAGATTTTCAATGGAGAATTTATAAAAATAATGGTAGAGTAAAATGGAAAAATAAAGTACATGAAGTACTTGAAGGTCATAAAACTATATCCCATTTACCTTTAGAAGAACCTTGGTGTTTAAAACATCCAAAAACAATAGAAAGACAAGAAAAACAAAACTCCTATTATAATACTTTATGAAAAATTTAAAATCTACAGTTAATGAACAAGGAGAAACTGTTACTCAAATTATTCATTTTATAAATGGTATTAAAAGAACTTATCATGGTATTTTATCTAAAAGTATTAAACAAGGACAATTTACTAAAATGAAATGTAAAGATGGAACTATGTTAATGATAAATGATAATAATGTATTATGTATAGAAATTTTTAAAGAAGATTAATATGAAAATAAGAAAAACAATGTTACCTGTTCTTCGTCCTCATGGGGGAAATGAAGAAATTAATGCTTTAAAAGAAGTAATTGAAAGTGGATGGTGGGGAAAGGGTCCTAAAGTTACTCAATTTGAAAAAGAGTTTGCCAATATGGTAGGAGCTAAATATGCCATTGCTATTACTAGTAATTCTCATGGTCAAGATTTAGTAATGAAAGCTTTAGATATTAAAGATGGGGATGTTATTAACCCTACTATATCTTTTATGGCTACTGCAATGATTCCCTTATGGCAAGAAAACATCACAACAAATATAGTAGATGTAGATCCTATAACAATGTGTATTGATCCAGAAGATGTACGTAAAAATATAACTCCTAATACTAAAGCTATTATAGCAGTTAATCAAGCAGGTGTTCCAGCTCCAATAGATGAAATTAGAAAATTTTATAAAGGATTAATAATTGAAGATTGTGCTCATAGTTGTTACACACCAGGAGCTGGAATGAAAGGAGACATAGCAATTTGGTCATTCCAAGCAGTTAAAACAATGCCTTGTGGAGATGGTGGAATGATTACATTGGATGATGAAAAATTATATAACAAACTTAAAGAAATGACTTGGTTTGGAGTATCTTCTACATACTCTAGAGTAGCAAAAGAAGATACTGTTACAGGTAAACCTGGATATACATGGGATTATGAGGTTGATAAAATTGGGTATAAATGTTATATGATTGATCTAATGGCTGCTTTATGTTTAGAACAAATGAAAAAACTACCTAAAATTTTAAAATGGAGACGCCATGTTCAAACTAGATATAATAATGAATTATCTTCTATTATAGAAAGACCTCCCCATTCAGAAACAGTTCAATATTATTGTGCTAAAGTTCCTCAAGAACATCGAGAAAAATTAATTGATTATCTAGCATCTAAAAATATCCATACATCAGTACATTTTAAACCATTACATAAATATAAAGTTATTAAAAAACATATGACTTATCCAAATAGAAATTTTCCTATAGCAGATAAAGAGTGGTTAAAATTAATATCTTTACCTGTTCACCCGGCTATGACAGAAGAAGATATAGATTATGTTATTTATTGGGTTAATCAATATTTTAAAGAAAATAAATAATGTTACATATACTAACTATACATTTTAAAGATAAGTGGGTTGATATTCAAAAAGAAAATTTAAAAAAATATATCTCTGAACCCTATAAAGTATATACTAGATTAGGTGAAAATTATGACAAACATAAAGATAAATTTGATAAAGCTATAGAAGGTCAAGGCCATTGGACAGTATCAATGAAATTATTGCTTAATTTTATTAAAGAAAATGCCCAACCAGAAGACAAAGTATTATTATTAGACTCAGATGCTTTTCCTATTTCACCTATAACAGAATTTTTAAATAAAAAATTAAAAGAATATCCTTTTGTCTCTTGTCAAGAACCACAACATGAGTGGGATACTAATTATAAAATCCCACATCCTATGTTTATGTTATTTAAAGCAAAACATATTTTACAAGGTGATTTAGGTCATTATTTATCTAATATAATAAAAGATAAATATAATAATTGGTGGGGAGGAGTAATTAAATGGATGGAAAAAAATAATTATGAATATTATCCTATAGTTAGATCTAATAAAATTAATCTACATCCTTTATATTTTGGTATATATGAAAATTTAATATATCACCATTGGGCAGGTTCTAGAAGAATGATTACAAGACAAGATAGAGTAAAACATCAACAACTTGGTGGAGATGGATTTAAAGAAGATAATTCCTTAAAAAGAATAGCAGAAGAAAACCACCAAATATCAAATGAAATATTTAAACAAATATTATATCAACGTAAAGATATTATGGATTATTTAATGGGTAAATATAAAGGTAAATTAGAATAATGTTAAATAAAATTAAAATAGTAAGTTTAGATACTATAGATATTCATAATATGACATCTATATATGAAAGAGCTAAACATTATGGTCCTTATGACTATAGTAGATGGGTATTTAAAGATGAAAGTACTAAACTTTATTATAAAATATGGAATGAAACCTATGTTAAAAGTAATAACATTATAAGTGGGTTAATATCAGGTCTTTATGATGAAACTACTGTACCTGCTTTAAAAGGTTTAATTTTTTGGGAAGGGCATTGTAGAGGTTATATTATGGATCATTTAGGAGATGTAGCTAATAAAAATGATATGATATCAGACAAAGATTATCCTATTTTTTATAATTATTTACTAAAAAAAATAAAAAAAACAAATTATTTTCCTTATGATTTTTGTCAAAAGCATGTTAGAAAATATAAAAATGGATTTAGTCTAATGGATTTAGAGGGAGTTCATCATTTAGATGAATATGAATATAGATTAAAGGAACATAATGATAGAAGAATAAAAGGTAAATTTATTAATATTTCCTATTATGAAAGAGATATTAAAAATTTAATGTATAAACCTTTAGATGAAAAAGATTTTCTTAATATGGAAATGCATATGGGAAAAGGAGGAAAAGAAGTAATATTAAATAATTATAAATTAAAAACTGTTAAGGATGTTATAAATTATTTTTCTAATAAAGAGAATCTAAATACTTCTATCAATACTTTACATTCCTTAAATTGGCAATATTTTAATTGTATGTTAGCTGAATTTAGGCATAATGTAGGTGACCATCATGTTTTAGGTTGGGAAAATATGACTAAAGAGTATTATGAAAGTTTAGACCCTATGTCTGATCAAGAAATAGCTAAATTTTTAAAAGATAACCCAGTACCTTTTGAGGTAGGATATATAAAACATGGTTTTCATAGAGCTTGTTCTATGATTGGAAGACTTATACAAGGTAAACCTTATATTCCATTTTATATGGATCTTAAAAAATATGGGGGTCATACAAAAAATCCAATAGAAAATATTAATTTTATTAAAATTTTAGATGACTTTGGTATACCAAGAAATGAATATAGTATATCAAATAGTGCCATATTATCTGTTATGGGTATAGAATCTAGAATAAAAAATAATGGTGATTTAGATATTATTGTATCATCTAAAGTAAGAAATTTTTTAGAAAAAACTAAAATGAAATTACCTAATATAGTTCATCCATTTGGAAAAGATAGTGGTAAATTTAAAATATTTGGTTGTAAAGATGATGATGACTTGGTTTATAACTATAGTATTAATATATTAGGCTTTAATTTTACAGAACCTAGATTTTATTTTAACAGAATGCATAGAGTAATGAATTCTCAACATAGATCTTTTAAAGAAAATTATAAAATAAAAGAATCAGGTAAAGTAGGAGTAGAAAATTTTAAAAATAAACAATTATATAAAAAATATCCTTTTAGAAATATAGATTATGATAAATGGGGGTTTGAATTAATAAAAGAACTAGAAATAATACATTAAATGAAAATATTAATAACAGGTACAGCAGGATTATTAGGTAGTAGATTAGCAGAATGGATATTAACTAATACAGACCATCAAGTAATAGGTATAGATGATCTATCAGGGGGATATATTGAGAACATACCTAAAGGAGTTGATTTTTACAAATTTAATCTTACAGACCTGCATGCATTAGATGGTTTATTCCAAAGTGTAAAACCTGATATAATATATCATTTCGCTGCTTATGCTGCAGAAGGTTTATCTCCTTTTATTAGAAAATATAATTATGAAAATAATTTAATAGCATCAACTAACTTAATAACTTGTGGTATAAAATATAATATTAAAAGATTTATATTTGCAAGTTCTATGTCAGTATATGGTGATAGATATGAACCACCCTTCCATGAAGACTTACAACAATCACCTATAGATCCATATGGTATTGCTAAATTTTCAGTAGAACAAGATTTAAAAGTAGCATATGAACAACATGGTTTAGAGTATACTATTGTTAGACCTCATAATTTTTATGGACAAAATCAAAACATTTGGGATAAATATAGAAATGTATTAGGTATATGGATGTATCAAATTATAAATGGTATGCAGCCTACTATTTTTGGTGATGGTGAACAAGTAAGAGCATTTAGTTATGTTGATGATTCAATTGTTCCTTTTTGGAATGCATCTCAAAGAGATGAATGTGTTGGAGAAATTATAAATTTAGGAGGTATTAAAGAATATACAATAAATAAAGCATGTAATACTTTATTAAAAATAACCCAAACTAATTTAAAACCCTTATACCTTGAAGGTAGACATGAAGCTAAACATGCATGGTCAACTTGGGAAAAATCTGTTAAATTATTAGATTTTAAACATTCTATTGATTTAGAAGAAGGATTAACTAAAATGTGGAAGTGGGCTCAAACCCAACCTAATAGAAAAAGATTTGTGTGGTCTAAATATGAATTAGAAAAAGGTATATATGAATTCTGGAAAAAATAAAATGATAATAGCTTCATGTCCTCTAAGAGTCTCTCTATTGGGAGGCTCCACAGATTTAGAAGATTTTATTTCTTATTATGGGTATGGTCAAGTTATTAGTTTTCCTATAAATTTATATACTTATGTTTCTATAAATAAAAGATATGATGGTAAATTTTTAATTCAATATTCTAAAACTGAAAGTGTTAATAAGGTTTCTAAAATTAAAAATGAATTAGTGAGAACAGTATTAGAATATTTTAATATTAATACTCCAATTACTGTAGCTCTAAATGCTGACATTCCATCACATGGATCAGGGTTAGCTTCTTCTTCTTCTTTTATTATAGCTATGATTAAAGCTACTTCAGTATTCAAAAACCTAGAATTAAGTGACTATGAAGTATGTAAAATAGCATTACAACTGGAAAGAAAATTTAACCCTTTAGTGGGAAGACAAGATGCTTATGGCTGTGGGATTAAAGGATTTAAACATCTTTATTTTGAATCTAATAAAGATATAAAAACTACCTTATTTAGTAATACTTATTTTAATAATTTTGATTTATTTTTAATTCCCATTTCTAAAAACGGTAGAAAATCTACTAAAATTTTAAAATCTTTACAATTAGAAGAAAGAAAACCAATTTATGATAATGTTAAATATGGTATAAAATGTTTAGAAAGTGAAAATTTTAAAGATTTTAATAATTTAATTTTAAATACTTGGGAAAGTAAGAAAAAAACTTCACCTTTAATAGTTACTTCTAATATATTAAAGTTAGAAAATAAAATTAAAAATATAAAGTATCCTTTATATTATAAACTATGTGGTGCTGGGGGTGGTGGTTATTTTCTTTTAATTAAAGAAAAAACAGATGATTTATCTAAATTTGGCTTATCACAAGAAGATTCATATATTAATATTACAGTAGATAATAAAGGAATAAAAACCTGGCAATTAAAGTAATATGGATCTAAGTTTATTAAAAAAAGAAATAGATATTATTAGTTCTAAAAAAGAACAATTAAAACTACTAATTGATAAGTTTAATAAAATTATTTTAATAGGAAATGGTGGTAGTAATTCAATTTCATCCCATATAGCAATTGACTATACTAAATTTTTAAATAAACAAGCTTTTAGTTTTTCAGATGCTCCTAGATTAACTGCTTATATTAATGATTATGGTAGAGATAAAGCATATAAACAATTTATTCAAGAATTTGCAGATCCTAATACTCTTATTATTTTAATTTCTTCTTCAGGTAATTCTATGAATATTATTAATGTTGCCAAATATTGTGAAGAAAATCTTTTAACTTATGCGGCATTATCAGGTTTTAAAAAAGATAATAAACTTAATAATATGAACGCTAATTTTAAATATTGGGTTAACACTGAATCTTATGGTGTTGTAGAACTAGCCCATGAAATATTATTACATTCAATAATAAAAAATTAATATGCAATCAATTAAAAAAATAATACCTCATAAAATAGGATTTACTTGTGGTTCCTTTGATCTATTACATCCTGGTCATGTTATGATGTTAAAAGATTGTAAAACAGTTTGTGATTATTTAATAACAGCTGTACAAATTGATCCTACTCTAGATAGACCAGATAAAAATAAACCTATACAATCTATAGAAGAAAGAGTTATAATGGCTAAATCTATAAAATATGTAGATAAAGTTAGAACTTATACTACAGAACAAGAATTATATGATATGTTATTAGAAATTTCCCCTGATGTACGAATAGTAGGTTCAGATTGGAAAGGAAAATCTAACTTTACTGGAGGAGATTTAGATATTTTTATTTACTACCACAATAGAGATCATAACCATTCCACAACTAATCTAAGAAAAAGAATATTTAAAATAGAAAGTAAATGATAAAACTAAAAATTATAAGTGGTAAAGGAAAAAACTATGATGATATTTCCGATATAGGTTCATTAAGAAGATGTTTTAGTACTTGGGTATATAGTGCAGATATGCTTCGTGATTATAGTATAGAAATAGTACGTGATGGCTCTAATGATTATGATTATGAGTTAATAGATAAAAGATGTTGGCAAGATCGTAAATTGGGATCTTTAGAAAAAAGTATAGAAAAAGGAGTTGATTTTTTATCTAAAAGAACGGGAGACTATTTTTTAATGGATGGTGGTGATTGTACTTCATTAATGGCATCTATAGAAGTATTAAGAAATAGTAATGCTAAGATGTTGCTTAAAAAACATGTTATTGCTCGAGAAGATTACGCTAAACCCTCGTTTTTAGGTAGATGGTGGTTTGGTGTTCATGAAGACCAAAAATTAAATATGTCTTATGATATATCAGAAGAAGAATGGAAGAAAATAGGCTTATGTGGTCATAATAATGGACACGAACATGTTTATGAAAGAACCCCACCCCAATTAAATAATATACCTTATAACCCAAACGGAAGAGATATTGATATATGTGCTATCTGGCAGGGAATTCACCCACCAAATTTAGACTATGGTGATAAAAATGATGAAGCTACATACACCCACCATAGAGTAGGTTGCTGGGATGAACTGAAAAAAATTGAAGATAAAAGAAAGATAGCAAAAGATTTTATTCCTTATAACGAATATTTAAATATAGCTTTTAGATCAAAAATAGGAATATCTCCTTATGGGATGGGTGAATTATGTTTTAGAGATTATGAATTAGTACAAGCAGGATGTTTATTAATTAAGCCTAACATGGGTTCACTTATTACAGCTCCGGATTGGTTAATACCTAATGAAACATATGTTCCTGTAAAAACTGATTGGTCTGACTTAAATGAAACTATTGAAAAAGTATTAAATAATTTTAAAGATTATGAGCATATTATTATAAACGCTCAGAAAAAATTAAATGAAGTACATAAACTAGAACATTTTTGTATGCATCAATATAACTTTTTTAGTAACTTAGAAGGAATAACAAATGGATAATAAGAAAAACTTTTTAACAATACTAATGAGAATGAGAAATGAAAACTTATTCTTAGAATCTTTTATAAAACATTATTTTGCTGAGGGTGTAGATGAAATACATATTTTAGATGATAACTCAACACAACCTTTCCCCGATATAGTTAATGACCCTAGAGTCTTTATATATGAAGCAACCCATTTTAAATCGCATAATGAAAAACTTATAGATGCCCAATTATTATACAGTCATTTATTAAGGGATAAAACAGAATGGTTTATGTTTGTAGATGCTGATGAATTTATAACTACAAGGCGTAACTCAGAAAAAACAATAAGAGAAGAATTAGAAACAACATTTAAGGATGCTGATTTAATAAAAATACCTTGGATAATGTTTGGTTCAAATGGTCAAGATGCTAATCCTAAACAAGTACTGACTGAAACTACTTGGAGATGGGATCATGATAAAAAGCACCCACACCCAGAAGAAGCATTAAAAATATGGAAACATAGATGTTGTAAATATGATAAGATAGAAGTTAAATCTATTTTTAAAACAGAAGCTTTTTCTAAATTAACTACACATTGCCCTTCATCCCCAACATATAAAATTAATATAGTTGATGGTGTTGATAATATCCCTAATTATGCTAATGTAGATGAAAAAGAAATATGGTATTATAATTTAAGAGAAGAATGTATTAATAGAGCATATTTAGCTTGTAATCATTATAGAAATATATCTAAAGAACAAATGAAACAAAAGGCAGATGATTCACATTTACCTTTATATAAAGTAAATAATTGTTATGAATTACAATTAGCATCTGATTTTTCAGATATTGAAGACATATTTTTAAAAGAAAAAGCAATAAAAAGAAAATATTATGAAAACAATTAATCTAAAAAACTCAGATTTAGATGAAATAAGTTTATCACATTTTGATCCATATTTAACACCTTTATATAAAATATCTTGTAGAAAGGGAGGATATGGATTTTATGATAAAAGTGGTGTAGAACATTATTCTATATTAGCTTATTTATCTACTTTATATAATAATAAAATAATATTAGATATAGGTACTTTTCATGGAGGATCAGCTTTAGCTTTATCTTATAACCAAAATAATAAAGTAATATCTGTAGACATAAAATACCAAGTAGAAACTAATATAGATTTACCTAATATTGAATTTTTAGAAGGAAATATATTATCTAATAATTTAATAAACCCTGAAACAACAACTTCTATATCTAATATAAATGGTCCTGAATTAATTAAATCAGCAGATTTAATACTATATGATACTATACATAATGGGATTATTGAAAAAGAATTTCATAATTATTTAATAAAAACAAATTGGAAAGGAATATGTGTATGGGATGATTTTAAATATAGATCAAATGGTCAAATAAGACAAGGAATGCAAACTTTTTGGAATTCAATTGATAATAAACAAAAAGTAGATATTACTGAATATGCTCACTGGACAGGTACAGGTTTAGTATGGTATGGTAGTGAACCAAAAATAAACTTACTATAAATGAAAACACTAGCAGTTATATATAACCATAATATGCCTGAAATTTCAGATTCATTGTGGGAAAGTCTTAAACCCTATGAACAAGATGATTATGATCTTATATTAATAGATAATGGATCTAAACTAGAAGGGAAAAGTAAATATACCACACATGAAACAGGTCAAAATACTTATTTTGGTGGAGCTTTAAATATAGCTTTACAATTTTTCTTACAATCAAATGAGTATGATAGTTTATTATCTTTAAATAATGATTTAATACTGCAAGGACCTAATTTTATAAAAACTCTTAGAGAAGAGATGTTTAAAAAAAACTATAAAATAGTATCACCTTGTGTATTACAAGTAAATAATCAGTGTAAATGGAAATATATGCATTGTTGGAATACTAATGGTACTCGTGATGTTAAATGGGTTGATTTTCAAGCACCCTTATTACATAAAGATTTTATAGAAAAAGTTAATCAATTTCCTGATGAGTTAATATATGGTTGGGGTCAAGATGTGTTATCTGGTATAATATGTGAACAAGAAGAATGGAAAATAGGAGTTGTTGATAAATGTCCCTTAATACATCACTCAGCACAAACATATAAATCTGGAAAAAGTGATTTAGATTTAACAACATATTGTAGAAATGCTGAAAGTGGTATGTTTAATTACTTCCAAAATAAAGGATTAATAGAAAAATTTCATGAATTTAGACATCTATCAGCAAACTATGAATTTAAAAACTAAAGTTAGTATTATAGGATTAGGTAAATGGGGTAGTAAAATAAAAAACTCCATAGAACATGATGTTGAATTAGTAGATCCTAGTGAGGCTAATTGGATAATTATATCTACTCCTAATGATTTACATTATGAACAAGTAAAATATTGGTTAAATCAAAATAAAAATGTTTTTTGTGAAAAACCATTAACTTTAACTTTAAATACAACAAAAGAACTATATGACTTAGCAGATGAACTTAAGGTTAAATTATATGTTGATAATATATTTTTATGGAGAGATGATATAAACCTGAATCCTATAGAATTCATATGGAATAAAAAAGATAATACTAATTTCATAGATAGATTAGCTTATCATCATTTTTATTTATGGATAAAAGATCAATCAAATATAGAAATAGACAATATAGAAATTCTATCAGATGAATCTTTTTTTATTACCTTAAAAGATGGTTATAAAGGATATTTTAATTATAGTAAGTCTAAAAACAATAATATTCATATTATTGATAATAAGGAAGTTAAAGAAGTTAGTAATAATCCTTTAAAAGAAATGTTACTAAGTATTTTTAACAATAAAGTAAATTACCTGTTTAATAAACAAATAACTTTAAATGCTACTAAAATATCTGAAGAAGTAAAAAAGAAAATATATCCTAAAGTATTAGTTGTAGGAGGAGGGATATTTGGAACTACAGCAGCCATATCTTTATCTAATACAGGATATAATGTAGAATTACATGAAGAACTTGATGATATAATGAAATGTGCTACAGGTATTAATCAATATAGACTACATAAAGGATATCATTACCCACGAAGTAAAAAAACAGCAATTGAATGTAAAAAGGGATTAAAAACCTTTAAAAGAAAGTATAAAGATAGTGTTTTAAACGGAGATATAGAACACTTATATTCTATAGCATCAAAAAACTCATTAGTTTCTGTAGATGAATATATTAATTTTTTAAAAGATGTAAAATGTGATTATAAAACAGTAGAATCTTTACCCAATACAGATTTGACAATAAAAGTAAATGAAGAATTATTTGATGTTAAAATATTATATAATTTAGTTAAGTCAAAACTTAAGAGTAGTGGAATCAAAGTTATATTAAACAAACAAACAACTAAAACAGATTTAAAAAATTATGATATAATAGTCATAGCAACATATTCAAAGTTAAATAATTTATTAGAAAATAAAAGAGAATATCAATTTGAAGTATGTGAAAAACCTGTTGTTAAATTACCTAAACAATATAAAAATAAAAGTATAGTTATTATGGATGGTCCTTTTATGTGTTTAGATCCTTATGGGCAATCAGAGTATCATGTATTAGGTAATGTAGTACATGCTATACATGAAACTAACACAGGTTATGAACCTAAAGTTTCATATTTAAAAGAATATTTAAATAAAGGTTTAATAAAAAATCCAAAATATACTAATATAGATAAATTTATAAAAACAGGAAAACAATTTTTTAAGGATTTTGATAAATTAAAACATATAGGATCATTATACACTATAAGAACTGTTCTTAAAAATAGAGATTATGATGATGCTCGCCCTACACTAGTTAGAAAAGAAGGTAAAAATATCTATAGCTTATTTTCAGGAAAAATTGATACTTGCTTGGATGCCTCAAATCAATTAGTTAAATTAATTCAAAATAAAAAACATGAATAAAAATATAATTGTAATAACATCAATGTATCCTAATGGTGAACAAGCACCTGGGCAAGAATATTGTATAAATACTTGGGAATGGTGGTGTAAAAAAAATAATGTTGAATTATTTATTTTTAATGAACCTATAGCAGATATTGAATTTATGAATCCTATATGGCAAAAATGGTGGGTAATGGATGCCTTAGAAAATTCTAATATAAAATTTGACCAAATAGCTACTATAGATGCTGATACTATGGTTAGGTGGGATACACCAAACTTTTTTAATATGACTGATAGAAAATTTACTTGTATTATTGATAATGATAATGTTAATTGGTTATATAAAAGTATAAATATCTATCAAAAGTTTTTTCCTAAAGTAAAATTTGATTGGACTTCTTATTTCAACTCAGGATTTTTAATTTATAATAAAGATCACAAAAAATTAGTTCAAACTATTAAGGATTTTTGGGTTAATAATGATCAAGAATTATATCAAATACAAAAAACACATAGAAAAGGAAATGATCAAACTCCTGTTAATTATATAGTAAGAGATTGTGGTTTTGAAATAAATTATTTAGATAAAACTTATAATATGACTCACTTGCAAAGAAAAGAAGTATTAGAGGATTTGATGTTTATAGATTGTGGTTATATGTGGCATTTTAATGGTTTTGATAAAAATTGGAGAGATCCTTTAATGAAACAAACATGGGATAAAATAAAAGAAAATTATGTCTAAACCTAAAATAGCAATAGGATGTATAGTACAGTGGTATGAAGCTGAGATGTATATGGAGTATTTACAAAGTACTATAAATGCTATAAAATACTCAGATAGTTTAGATAATGTTTTTGTAGATTTATGTTTTTATTTATCTGAAAATATTGAACAATTAGATACTGATTTAATATCAAAAGATAATTTAATCAATAAGTTTAAAGATGGAGAACAATTTTTAATTAATAATAATATTAATTATAAAATTAACTATTATAAAGATGAACAGATATACACTATCGCTGATTATAGAAGAGAATTTAATGATGTTTATTGTCAAAAAACAGATATATTAATGTGGGGTGAATCAGATGCACTTATACCTAAAGAAACTTTTCAAATATTAGAATCTTTACATGATAATAATATCTCTAATAATCTTAGAAAATATATAGCATTTTTTGGTACTAATAAAATGTGGGATGATTCATGGAAAGGTATAGAATATACTAAGCTAACTGATAAACCCTTTATACATGGTGATAATGACAATTGGTGGAGTATTAATTATGTAACATCTTTAGATGAATTATATGATATTAATGGTGAAATAGAAGAATTAGAACTTTCATTAATCCAACCTTATAAATTTAATGGTTGTGGTTTAGTTATTTCTTCTGATATTATTAAATCAGGAGTTAATATCCCTAGATCAATAATGTTAGTTCATGAAGATACAGCCTTTCAAAATAGTTTAATAAAATATTTTGGTAATTCTGTTCCTCAATTTATTGTTAAGAATGTTTATTTAGTACATAATAGAAAACACTCTAAAAAAAGATTATATGTTAAAGGAGAACAACATATTAAAGGTGCCTTAGAAAAAAGAAAACATAATGAATGGTATCAGAAAGTTTGGGATGCTGATCATTTACAAGCTCATAATTCATGGGGTCAAAATGAAATATTAACATGGAAAAATATATTAAATAATGAATAGAAAATATTTACCAACACTAGCTGAATTAATAGATAGACTGTCTATTATTCAACTTAAAGAAGTGTTTATTATTGAACATAAAGAAGAATATTCTAAAGAAATTCAAGAAATTATTCATGATATAGATTTAATTATTAAAGAAAAAGACATCCAACTTTCAGGTGAAGATGTTAGAGCGCTTATTGTTTTATCTCAAATGAATCTTCATATATGGCATAATGAAACTCAATACCGTCAAGGAACAGGAGATGGTAATTTAGGACTAACTCATGGGTTAAATGGAATTCGTAATACTGCTAAAAATAAAATACAAGAAAATGTAGGTGGTAGAAAGGATTATAAAATAGATTGTATAGCAGCAGAATTTAAAGATTGGGAAATTAGTTGGTAATGAAAATATTAGTAATAGGAGATAGTTGTATTGATGAGTTTATTTATTGTGATATTGAAAGAATATGTCCTGAAGCCCCTGTCCCTGTTTTAAAACCTATTAGAAGTCAACAAAATCCAGGAATGGCTAGCAATGTAGTTGCTAATTTACAAACATTAGGAGTTGAAGTAAATTTAGTTACAAATACA
>TARA_R110001599_G_scaffold562_3_pt1 | contig 14498 bp, 18 predicted proteins | sample TARA_R110001599 | Tara Oceans TARA_R110001599 (sample SAMEA4398360) | marine metagenome | biome: Polar Biome; feature: [MES] marine water layer (ENVO:01000295) within the mesopelagic zone...; material: water (ENVO:00002006), including particulate matter (ENVO:01000060) such as...... | reverse complement strand
GACCCCAAACGTTTTCTTCGCCAGTCTGTCCAGTACCAACAACACCAGTAACATCAACGTCTGCATCGGCGGTAGTGGAAACCGTGCCGAGAGAGGACGTGGCTGCAACACCTGTGACATCGAGGTAGTTGTTTGTAACCAACGATATGCTGCCAAGTGCGCTCGTTCCAACATTGCCTGTAGGGGAAACATTAGCTTCTGCGACAACGGTAACCGACCCGACTGCTGATGTTCCTGCCACGCCTGTGACATCGACATCTGCCGCTGCTGATACCGTTTCTGACCCAAGAGCAGACGTTCCTGCAAGCCCTGTAACTGTGACAGGAAGGTCACCCTCACCCCATTCAAGTTGGCCCCAAGTGCCTCTACCCCACCCATTAATAATTGCCACACGTTATGCCTACGCGATTCGTATAATTGCGTTTGACGCATCGGCTGTTGGAAATTGAACTGTAAAGTCACCGGCGGTGCTAGTCTTGTCTCCACCAAAATCTAAGACACAAACAGCGGGGTCACCACTAGCAACCTCATTAAATATTAACGCCCCTCTTGCGGTAACTGTGGCATTTGAAAACGTTAAATCAGAAAAATCTGTGAACGCTGTAGTGCTACTACTAGTTGGTGTTACAGAGGTTAAAAAGGCACCTTTTGCTGTGTAATTTGTACCACTTACTTCGTTAGAAGACGTATATGCGGTTGTGCCAGCCCCTAAACTAGCAGAGCTTGTATATAGCGCAAGTTTGAACTGGTCGTCGTCAGCGGTAAAATTGTGAACTCCTTTTAAAAGCTCTACCTTAAAACTGGTTGCCATAGCTTGACTTATAGCCATTATAATCTCCTTAAAATATCAGCCATGTCTTTATGACCATTTGATTCCAATTGAGCAATTAAAGTTGTTCTGTCACTTTTTATTGCCTCTCCCATATAATACTTAGAAGCATGAAGAACTTGAGCTTTAAAAGCTTCTGCTTGTTCTTTAATTAATGGGTGGCTGTTATCCGCAACTGAAACAATTGTATTGGTTACTCTTTCCGCCCAATGATCAATTGAAAGGCCAATATTATTGGTAGTGACTACATTAACCGCTCCAACACTACTAACACCTACCTCAAACATTAACGCCTTGCCTGTCTAACTGATCCAGATCTATAACTGTCTGTTGTGCTGTACCCTTCACCAAGAACTTTTAATTTAGCTAAAGAATCTTCATATCTTGAAAGATACAAATTAAGCATATCTGCATCTCCTTTTAAAAATGTATAAGCTTCAACTAAAGATCCATAAAGCAATGTACTTTCTGCATTTGAACCAAGCCAGCTTAAACCTGTGCTAGAAACTGTAATTGATTCCGGTTCGTAAAAATAATGCAGCTCTACTGTAAGGTTTGCATTTGGAGTAGGGCCTAAAATAAAAGTTGATTCATCAAATATTGCATAATATTTTGGTATAGATTCTGTTGTTAAAACGGGATAAGCCTCTCTAATAAAAGCAACGTCTTTAAACATTAAAAATTCATAACCACTGTTATCTACAGCTAACGAATATGGAGCTAAAAAATCTGAAGGAGATTCTAAGTAAGGATTTCCATCAGTTAGTGATCCAGTAACATTTTTTTTAAAATCAGGAAGTTGTACAGATTTAAGTATTCTATCTTCTGCTTGTCTAATAATAACCGGCAAATTGTTAACAAATGTTGTTTCTGTTGTTTCAAGATAATCTTGAATTGCTGATTTAAGTGTTGTGTATGTCCATGCCATTAGTTTGTCACCACTGTAACTTTTCCAGACTCAGCTGCCATATTCAAACCAACTGTTCTGCTTCCAAGACTTGTAACTCCGCCGCCAACTGGATTCCAAGAAAATAACTCTCTGCTTTCATCAAGAGATTGATCTGGCCTTGGGTTTCTTAATGCTTGCGGGTCATTAAGCCTTAATCTGCCTAATTGAAGTTGTGGTTGATCTGGACTTAAAACATCTTTTCCAACCCTAAGTCCGGTAGGTTTTCCATTTTTTACCTGAGGGACAAGATCTTTTATTGGATATCTAAACCCAGTTAGGTCGCAAAATCCAAACGCATATTTTCCACTAGCAAAACTCAAAATTTATATCCACCTGGGGCAATAAATAATGATGCTTTTTCTCTTCCGCCACTTGAGGCAAGCTCCCACTGAGACTCGTATTCAGATTTTAATACAGGAACTCTATCCATTGCAGACGGGTATTTTAATGCAAGCCTGTAAGCTAACCCAGCAATAAGGCACGGAAGATATCTAGCTGGTATATCCATATTATTACTTGCTGGTTTTCCGGAATCTTCAATTCTTTCCATGTAATAATAACCAAAAGTATATGTTTTTTGATCATCAGGAGAGGGCCAAAGATTTACAACAATTCCGGTTGGAGTTCTTTCTACATAATACTGCAAAGGTTTTGATTGACTTAGTTTATTTGAAAGATGGGAATATTGACTAATTGAAACTCTAGTTAAGTTTTGATCAAACTGATTACTAACATTCCCAGAATCAGTTCTAATAAAAGCCTCTACAATGTCAAATATCTTACCATCCAATGTGTAAGAGCTGGTTCCTGCGGTTAAGGCTTGTGTTCCAAATTTAACGGTCCACAAGTTTAAACCACGGTTTTGCCACTCAAGAGTAAGCAAGTCAATGCTGCGCCTAGCTGTTTTATAATCATATCCAGTTCTAAGCTCTACCCCGATATTTTCAAATGCCTCTTCTATTGCTTCTCCAATATCAAGATTAAAAGCAAAAGTGCCGCTAGTGGCCATTTAAATAATTCTGCCTTTAGTTTTTCCCTTTACTGCTTTCCCGTCAATAGGTTTTTTAGTAACACGACCACCAGCAAAATAACTAGATGATTCTATGTTTCGCTTCATGGCTTCTAGTTCTTCTCTTTTTTCTTTTAATCTTTCCTCTTCTTCTTCCGCTATTTTATTTTTATTTGATTGATGCCTTCCAATAGCAGAAATTTTACTAAATGGTCCAACGCCTTTAATAGCTCCATAAGCCGGACTTAACGCTGCAAGTATTTTAGATGGCATACAATCTCCTTAGCCGTGAAATATTGTTAAAGTAAGGAATGTTGAAACTGTGTATTGAACATAAATTCCAGCCGAAAACAAAACACCGTTCTCAGGAATAACAACATCCCTGGTAGCAGTAGCAGAAGCAACAGAACTGATTTTCATTAAACTAGTTCCTGTTGCAGAGGTATTTAAAAAATCCAAGTTGCCAGCAGTTGCCGTACTTGTAAGAAAAGCTCCTTTCAATCTAGATCGTCCAGCAAAAAGAACATCAGCAGCAGAAGCGTTAACTCCTGCTGAAACGTTACCCGCAGGATTGCCTACTGCGGATATGCCAGAAATTGTTAGAAAATACTTAGATCCCGTAGCTGTACCAGCATTTGCACCTGTGATTGATTCCGTTTGAGCATCACTGTTTATATCAGTACCAGTAACCGTAAAAGATTTAGCGGAATCATCTCCAGCAGAAAGAATAGTAACTACCCTCCCATGACTGAGCGCAACAGCCCCGCCAGAAGCTAACGCTCCCCCTATTACGAGGGCTGCGTTATTTCCGACTGCGGCTGCTACGGATATCCCATCCGCGTCTAGAGCAACTGTGTCTGCGGTTATTGTTACTGCTTTAACATCCGATATTCCTGACATAAATTACTCCCTTACTCGAATGGAGTTGCTAATGTACCATCCCCGTGTAGGAATGCTTCACAATGCCATACTGCTGCTGTAGTTGCTTTTAAGCGAATAATGCCACCAACTAACCAACCTTGTCCGGCTGACCCTAAATCAATGGTATCGTCATCACTGGCGTCGGGGATAAAGGTATTATTATCGGTAGCTGTTGCTGGATCGAATAGGTAAGCAAACCCAGAAAATAAATCACTACTATTGTCTGTATTGATTTGTCCTGCGCCTGAAAATGTTGTACCAACTATAAACGTATAGTTTAGCCCTGCTGCTGCGGTAGGCAATGTTACAACAATACCCGCTGCTCTATTCAACGTATAAACTGTACCTGAATCGGTTGATTCGACGTTGTGTGTAGCACTTGTAATGCTCTCTATTTGTGAATAAGCAGAAACATATCCAGTAGTGGTAATGTTACCGCTACTATCTACATCTAAGTTTGTGGTAATAGCACCAGTAGTACTATTTTTTGAGATTTGCTCAAATCCGCCTTCTGAACGGACTGGGCCGTTAAAAGTAGTATTAGCCATATGTGTCTCCTGTCGAGGCTAGTGTCTAATGTTCCATGTGGAACAATTAGTCAGGAAAAGAAAGGGGGCGCAAGCACCCCCATATCCGTTAGCTAGATCCTGGTGATCCGTAGATTCCAAGTGGATCGGATACCCCGAAAGAGTACCTTTCTCTACTTTTATACCTTACGTTACCAGTATCAAAGTCTCCATCCATTGATGTCTCTAACGGAGTACGATTAAAGTGCTTCATACCGTTAGGGATATCAGTAATGACAAAAAATGCATTACTATCGGTTAGATAATGATTAACTGCATAGCCTTCAGGAATTGCTCCCATATTGCGAATTGCATTAATATCATTGTCTGCTGTGCCAACACGCTGTGTAGTTTCAAGCAAACGATCTGCTGTAAACATCAAAGCGGGTGGAACAATTAAACGTCTTGGTCTTGCAGCAATCAACAGACCACGCTCATCCGTAAATGCAGCAATATCAATAACCGCATTTTCTAAAGATGTTTCGTTTAAATCTGCTGCTGTAGCAGGACGATTATCGTTTTTACCACCGTTAACAAGCGGGTGTCCGTCACCGCCAGTTACGCCATCACCAGATGCAGTAAACAGGTTAACCCCGTCACCAGACTGATATGAGTTGGTGAAACCGTTGTTAAGAGGATTAACCGCCTTAACTTGCTTAGTGTAAGCCATAGCCCGTGCCAAAGCCTTGGTATAACGAGCAGATAGCGAGTCATAGAGGTTGTCCTCCATCGCTTCTTCTGTAATCGCAAAACCCATAGCAATAGTTTCGTGGTTGTATCTGGCTGTAAAAGACTCTTGTGCTGAATCATAAGCGATTGCAGAACCTTCGTTTTTAACAGGAGCAGCTCCAAACCCGCTCAGTTTTACCTCTTCTTCGAAAGAACGGTCAGAGCTTTCTGTCTCATAAATGAGATCATGCTCGTCATCGTATTTTTCGTACTCCAAACCAAACAGAGCGTTAAGCCCTGGCAGGAGTTCTTTAAGCATTTGTGCTCTTGAAATAGCCATACCTTAATTCTCCTTAAACGCCTAGTTTAGTTTCGTATGCATGACTTAGTGGCAAATATGTCACCAAGCAATCCGTGTAGGTATCACCAACTGTGCTAGTTGGGCCGTCTACGAATTCTAGAATACGAAGTGGTAGTGTATTAGTAGTAGCAACAGAACCTCCATCAAGAGCATTCTTACTTCTACCGATTGAAGTTGAACCCGCTGTGTTAACCGCTGAAACATTGTTTCCAAGTCCAGTTTGAGCAATAGCCTCATCTCCCTGCATTCGGAAAATAAGTTTAGGATCATCAACAACATACGCCATAATGTCGGATGCTGCTGTATCAGCCGGAAATTGCTGGTTAAAAGTTAGCTGACTAGTGCTTGGATCAGTGTAGGAACATCCTACAAATATTCCAAGAGTGCCAGCGACAACAGCAGTTGTAACTGCTGATCTTTCGATTGTGCCAGAACTAACTACTTTAACGAAATCGCCATAAAAAATAGCTGTATCGTAAGCACTTGCAATCTTTATGTGTCGAACTTTGCCTGTAAAAGATCCGCTCGCACTTAAAGTGTCAGTAGGTTCCGCACCCATTGGTGTTGCTGTGGTAGCCATAATAAGGCCTCCTTGCTAACTAAAGCTAATCCCCGCAACAGGAAATTTAGCTTTTACCAAAAGTTGTCCTTGTATTACGCTCTGGTTTCATCAGAGGCATACGAGGGTCGTTTTCGCGCAAGTAATTTTGATCTACAGATTCCATTTGATTGCTTGCAACATTCTGGAAATGCCTGTTTCTGGATTCCATTTTTTCTTTTGGAGCCTTGCATAAAAGCAACCCGCCAAAATGAACATTACCTTCAAACCTAGAACCTACGTCAGACATGATCTGAAGCTCAGGGTGGTCATCCACCTTACAAGGTTCCCAACCCTCTCTGAACGATCTTGATACATTTGTATTGTCTGCTTGACCAAGTATATCAGTTCTTACCCACCTGAATGTCCACCCAGGTTGGGGCAATGGATTGGGCAAAATAGATGCCGGTATCCAGTCATCAGAAGCATGATAAACTTCATTTTCTCGCGTCTCTGTTTCTCTAGGGGTGCGCTCTTCTGCCATATCGGTTCTCCTTATAGCATCTCTGCTGATCGGGCATACTGTTCATTCGTTAACCCAAGTCGTTTAGCGAGTGCTACTTGAGTGGCGGTCAGCCGTACTTTGCGCGGTTTTGCACCATTATTCCTTGCGGAAGGTGCTACCACCGTCGAGGGTCTACTGGTCGTCACGGGTGCGTCACCGCCATCTGTGTCGCTTTTATCCGGCCAGTCGTATTCAGGAAATCGCTGTCTCATTGCTGTATCAATGAAAGTAAAATAATTTTGTGTGTTAACCGGAATTCCCTGTCGAACCGCTGTTGTGTGCGCTCCGTAAGCGAGGGAAGTCATTTCCTCATTACCATCTTGCATAAACCAATCGTTATTATCTGCCCAGGTTTTTGCTTCTGGAGTAAGGGCAACTTGTTGTTGTTGTTGAGCCGCAGCATTTTGCCTAGCAAGTTGTTGATTATATTCTTGTTGCTGCTGTTGCTGCTGAGAACTTTGCGATAAGTTATTTTCATAACGATTTATATCGCTTAACTCAGTTTGAGCTTTCATCATTTGCCCTTGAGTTTCAACAACAGCGTCAGTGTCACCTTCTTCGTATGCTTTTTTGTACGCATCTTTTGCCATAATTAAAGATGCTTCGGTGCGCTGCTTTATCTGCTCAACTAAAGCTGATTCTCCGCGAGAAATTAAAGATTCTTGCTCTTGAACCTTAGATGCGTATTGTTGGGCAACTTTAACCGCCTCCTCGCGCATACGATTAGCTTCTTCTTTTTGTCTTCTTTCTTCATGGAAATCAAACTTTAAGCCTTTTAATCTTTTTTGAACTTTTTCAGAATACTCATCAAGCTCTTCATCAGCCAACTCTATTGGCTCGTTTTCTCTTGGTGGCCTTCTATCTTGTGGAGGCCTATCATCTACAACCTCAAATTCAAACTCTGATGACTCAGGTTTTTTTTCAGGTTTCTTTTTATTAAATGTTGTTTTTACACCAAAGAATTTATCTTCAGCGGATTGCAAATCTTCGGTTTCTTGAACTAATTGATTTTCACTCATGCTTTTACAATCCCCCTTGGGTCTTCCACAACAGCCTCGACACTATCATCGTTGATTAATCGAAACTCTTGACCGTGAACCTTGAACCTAGTTCCAGAATAAGACCTCATCATTATCCAGTCTCCTTCCTTGCAGTAAGCCCCACTGGGAAATCGTTTTGAATCCGCATAGCAATCTGGTCCAATTTTAAGGACCGCGCCAATAATAGATCCAATTTCTTCGTCCTGAAGTGTTTTATTTGATTTTAGTATCCCGCCATCAAACTCTTTATCAGGATCTGGTAGCGCAATCAGTATCTTGTATCCAGTAGGATCAGGAAGCTGATTTGCGTTTCGAGCCGCTTTAGACTCTTTTATTTGAGCTGTTTTGCTCATTTTTACTCCTTGCATGAGGTTCACGCCCCAAGTCGTTGCACTAGGAAAAACGCCTAGAGTCGTTATTGTGCCTGCTCGTAGCGGGCTTTTGCAGCCATGATCTCCCTATTAGCTATACGGAGACCGTGGATGGTTCCAGAGTATTTACAGTACTCTGCAAAATCTTTACAGGAGCCATCAGAAATCTGAACGCTAAGACTGTCTATCTCTTCTTGAATATTTGATCTTAAATAATCAAAGATGTCTAGTTCTTTTATTAGGTATCTCCCATAGTTTCTTTAGCTATTTCAATACCAAGCTTAGTTCCTGTGAGTTGTTCTTGAGAGGCAATCCTTGCAGACTCAATTTCTTTTTGAGTGTTTGTTTCTGCTATTTTTGCGCCAAGCTTTGCTGTTTCAAGTTTATTGTCTTGAGAAAGCTTTCGATTATCAAGATCAGTCTTGGTTGCAAGCTTTTGCATATCCAATTGTATTCTTGCCATCTCAGCTTGAGCTTTTCTTTGAATGTCCTGCTCTTTAATTTTTAACTCTTGCATCTGCATTTGAATGATTGGATCTTTCAATTGCTCTTCATTTTGTTTCATTTGTTGTTCTTTTGCAGACTTTCCTGATAATTGTGCTGCAGCAGGAGCAACCAATCTTGATATCCTAAACTCAATATCTTCAGGTAAATGCTCATCAGGAGTTGGTAACTCAACACCAAGTTCTTTTTCAATCTGCATTCTATATTGAAACGCTAAATGCTCTTGAACATGAGCAGCCATTTCTGCTTGCGCTTTTTGTGCGTTAGGGCTTTTACCCATAATTTCCATTACTTTTGGATCTTGAGTTAATGCCATGTGTGTTTGTATATGAGCTTCGTGGTCTTGATAGATAAATGCTTTAACCGGCTTACTGTTAATAATATCCATATTTTCGCTAACAGGATCTGTAGGCTTCATATCATGCTCTGTTGGAACAATCTGCTCCGCATCATCTATACCAAGAACATCAAGCATTTGCCGGTGCAATAATGGCATATCGTACATTTCAGGTGCTTGTGCAGATAACTGTAAAGCAGCTTGGTACTGCATAATCCTTTGGGCCATAGTTCCTGCATTAGGATCACTAACCGGAATAATATCTACCCTGTCATCAAAATCTTCAGCGACAATAGGTTCGCCATCAAGCATATATGGGTATTCTTCTGGTCCAAAATCACGCACACAATGACTTAAAATGCGAAGCTCAACGCGCATTGAGGCGTGTAAACGAGCTTGAATTGCGCTCATAACTTTCATTGAACGCTCTAGTATAGCTAACGTTGTACCAACAGGGGCTTCTGCGTTCATATCTGCAGCTTTTACGTCAGCAGCGGAAGCAAATCGCCTTCCTTCTTCCACAATATCGCCTAATAACTGGTATAAAACATTACTTGGCTCTTTATAGGGGAGAAAACTAATATTGTCTTTAATCGCTCCACCAGGAACGTCCACATCCCGAAACTCCCCTGGCATGATTGGGGTGTCGTCGCCTTTAATTCGAAGGCCCCTAGCCTTTAATCCACCAGGTAGGTTGGCTAATGTCCCTGCGTCTACCAATTGTCTAAGTAAAGAAGTCGCTGACTTAGCTAATCCCCCGATCATATGGATTAAACCAAACCCATAAAATCCTAAACCAGGTATATATTGATAATGAACAAAATGTTCTCGTTTTATTTTTAACGGATCGTCTTCATACCAATTTCTGCGTATAGATAAAATGTTTCTAGAGCTTTGATCAATAGACACCACATAAGGCAATTGAATCTCTGTAGGCTCTCCTTTGTCTGTATCTTCAAATCCAATAAGATCTAAGTTAACGTGCATCTCAAGTATGGTGTGCCTTGAGTCATACTCGTAACTTGTGTTGTCTCCAGTCAAACTGTTGTATTTTTCTTCTACACGATCAACGTCGGGCGAAGAAGGCTGTAACTCAATATCTTTGTAAAACCCAGAAAACTGAAGCTTCCTAATTTCATTAGGGCTGCGCTTCATTATGTGCGTTGATCTTTCACACGTTGTTAGGTCTGATGCACCATAGCTAACAACAAAATCTTCTGCTGGGACAAACATACTGCACGGTCTTCCCATGCTTGGGTCGTAATAAACTTTTCTAAATGCACTTCCTGCTAATGGCAATGAAAACAGCATTTTTTCTGTCTCAGCCCTATACTCGGTCATTTTTTCAGTTAAAAGATAATTTAAATAATCTTCTACTCTGACTGATTGCTTTTCTTTTTCATTAGTCATTTTGCCAACAATAGACGTTTTTACAGGTCCACCTGCTGGAAATATTTCTTGTATAGCTTGAGATTGAAATTTAATGACCGAGTCTGCGAGTATTGGATGAAACACTCCGCAAGCACCATCCCAGGGAGTTGTTCGATCTTCGTGCTTTAACCCAAGGAGATCTAACCCATCAATGTAAGATCTTTCCCAGTCAGCACGGCTTTCTTTGTCGGAAGAAAACAATCCAAGCAACTCTGAAGATATTGTATTTAAATCTTTATCTTCTATTATTTCGGCTAGGTTTGCATCGTGGGGCAGTTTTCCAAGCTCATTTAATGTTGCCGCATCTGGATCAAAATCAATAATTACGCCACCATCTTCCGTATCAATTGATACGGATTCTGGGTTTTCTATTTCAATCTCAAGTTCCGATTCTTCGGAAAATTGAGATGGATAATTCAAAGAGTTTCCCCTTATTGATTTATCAATAGCCATTTAGCCATTTTTCCTAAAATATTGGGTCCTTGCTGCTCCGCTACCTCTGGCAATTGTTTTTGGAGCGACAGAGGCACCACTTGAAACAACTGTTTTTCCACCTTTGGCCATCATTTTAGCACTCATCTTTGTGCCCATTTTACTTTTCATTTTGCCGCCAGCGGCATAACCTTTAGTTTTCTTCTTCATCAGAACCCTCTGCGTATAAATTATCAAAAACCTTGTTTACATCCAACGTGTAGTCTAAATCAGACTTACTGTAATGGATGTACTGTGATGGCCTAAAATCAGGCGCACCCTCTCCAAGCTCAAACCATGCAGGATGTGTGACCCTAACACGATTATTGGGTAGTGCCACGATATTACCTGTCCATTTGCCAGCATCTAATAACTCTAATACATGAGACTGTTTGTGTTGAGCGGGATCATCCGCTATCTCTGAGTCAGTATAGTCTACTGTAAAGTAGTACTTGGCTGGATAAAACTCATTATCAATTTTGGCAAGCCAAGGACACGGGGTCGCTCTGTCTAGGACATAAACGCTGTGTGTCCTTGACGAACAATCCCAAGGCTGCGCTGCCCAGACCGGCATTGGCTCTGGCCATTCCTGAAGCGGAGTGTCTGCCACTAATCCTGTAATCGGCATCCTTGCCCACATAGCACCACCATGAACATTTGACTCTTCGGTGTCGTAGGTTTCTGCTCCAGTAAATATTATTTGGAAGCTTAACGATCTGCAGGGTATAGAGGTTACCGCAATAGCCATCGCATGGATAAACTCACCATGATATTTCTGGTGGTTGTGAGTGTATTCTTTCCTAACCCAGCATTTAAAATGCGGGATATTGCTTTGAAGGAAAGCCATCAGGCTCCTTATCTTGGTTTTGCTGTACCGTCCAACCTGACTTTACCGCCTTTATTCATTCTTGGCGGTCTTTTAACTTCAGTAAAAGCGGGTTTTGATTTGGCTATTGCTGGCATTTTAAGGCCACCATGCAGCTTATTAGTTCCACTCCCTCTATTGCCTCTTTCATTTTGTTTTTCCCAAGCATCATCTCCTTCAGACCACGGTAATGATCTTGCGCTGGAGTGAGCGTACACTGTAGGCTTTAAGTCTCTTCTACTTTGCTTGGTTCTACCAGCAGCCGCTCTTCCTGACGCCGTTAATGATTGGGTGTTTAATGATTTAGACTTATCGCTTTTTTCACGATCTAGCTTTACGCCTTTTAATCCACTAGTTGGAGCCGTCTTAGCTGCTTCTTTTTTAGCTTTAAGTCTCATTAAGCGAATTGCTGCAGATTCTTTTTTTACATCTTTTTTTACATCTTTTTTAACGGACTTATTTTTGTAAAAATCCGCCATCTCTTTTTTTGCTTGGGCTATTTCTTCTTTACGCTTGCGATCCTTCATGGACTTTATGTACGAAGGCCCTTCTTTATAACTTCCTTTGCCACCAAGCAAGGCGTCAGCCATTGTTCTTTTTTCTTTCTGCATATCAGTCCTAATAGTAATTGGCTTTTCTGGGGTACATTGGCTCGTCTTCTTCGTCGGAGTTTAATTTTAAAAACCCACCCTGCCTAAACCTTAATAAAGCTTGAGTTGAAGAGTCAACCAAGTCGTCATGTTCTCCGGCAGGAAATGCCGCAAACTCCTCAATAACTTCTTCTGCGTATCGAAGCTTTGGTGCCCAAACAATACCGGATGCAAAAAGATCTGCCACCGCATTAACGCGAGCTATCTTGTCATTGCCCCTGGATGGTGTGTATTCACTAACAGGAATACCCATTGCTCTTAATTCAAAGATTAAAGGGGTCCCTGCCGCCTTAGCCTCTACAACAAAAGCATCTGGTTGCCAGTCTTTCCAAAACTCATACGCTTTCTTTTTAAGCTCTGGGAATTCTAATCGTTCTTTGTGTGAGTCCATCAATATAATGTTGGGTTGGTTTAACCCATCATCATTAGGCATATAAAAAACACCCCACGTTGTACACGCGGAGTAGTCTGCTCTCTGGGTTTTAAGAAACGCAGTGTCCCAGGACTGTATAATAAACTCACAAGTAGGCGGAGCATCCTGTTCCCAGACTCTCCACCACTCTCTTTTGACTATCGCACCCTCTTCTGAGGTTGGATTTTGTTGATATTGCGCGTTCCATTTAGGTGATGGAAGCTCATTCCTTAATGACTCAAGTTCCTCTTTTGGCCAGAATTCAGGCCATAAAGGCTCTCCAGAGGGCATAATTGCAGGAAATTCAATCACTTCCCACTCATCAGTGCCTGATCTTTGCAGTGAGGACTTTAGTATTTGACCCGTTAAATCCCGTTTATGCCAACGAGTCATTACCATAACAATGGCTCCCCCAGGCTGTAGGCGTTGCCTTGGACCTGAGGTGTACCATTCATAGGTTTTATCAAAAACTGATGCGTCTGCGCTTTGGCCCTCTTGTTCACTATGAGGGTCATCTATTATTAATAGATCTGCACCCTTACCAGTTACGGCACCGCCAACACCTATGGCGAAATACTCCCCGCCCTCATTAGTGCTCCAGCGTCCAGCAGCCTTTGAATCCGCTCTTAATGCAACTCTAGAAAATATACTCTTAAAATCCGCACTATCCACCAAATTACGCACCTTTCTACCAAAGCCAACAGATAACTCGGCGGTGTGCGCTGTCTGAATAATCTTCTTTTCTGGATACTTGCCCAGAAACCACGCTGGAAGCAGGTACGAGGCGAATTCAGACTTAGTGTGCCTTGGAGGCATATTAACGATTAAACGCTTTAGAGAGCCATTAGCGACTCTATCAAAGGCATCTCCCATAATCTTGTGGTGACGGCCTTCTATAAAAGCTGGCCATGCAGTCTTTACAAACTTCATAAAGGAATCACGGGCACCGGCTTTCTTTTCAGACTCTTCAAGCTCTTCTATAAGAGAAAGAATCTCTTCTTGATCAGATATTGGGAGCTTATCTATATTTTTTAATAAATTTGGGTCAACACGATCTTTTAAGGGCATAGATTTCTCTAAGTAGTCTACTAAGTCTTAGTGAATATAAAGACTTATTTACCTCTAAGGTCATGCCCGTCAGGGCAATGATCAGTGTCTACTAAGACTAAGTTATGCTAAGTCTAAGTGGACTCCTAAGGCATAACTTTAAACTAACAGTTTAGCATACTAAGGGTATTGACAAGGAAAGCAACAAGATAAGTGCTAAATTTTTAAAAAAAATTTTAAATATGGGACTACTTAGGCGTTTCCTGAGAAAAAAAGGGTAAATGATTATTGGGTTAGGGCACATTTTTGGAAAAATACCAAATTGCCTGTGCAAAACACTATGTATATAAATTTGTGACGGCCAAGCGTACAGGGGGGGTGCCCTCCCAGGTTGAAATCCTCTGGATTTCACCCAGGTAGACGCCTTCAGTGCAGATTTTCGGGCCCGTCATCGTGATCATCGACGCCTTCATTGGACCCAGTAAGCGCAGCAAGCTTTCGTTGGATCTCTGCAGCTACCTCCGTTGGATCTCTCTCTTTCGTTACCACGTTGACCTCCGTCGCGAACAGCCCTGAGGCCTTGCCAAGCAGCTCAGCTGAGCGCAGCCGATTGGAGTCTGTCTCTTCGAGGCCGTCCATCCATTTTCGAAGGTGACTTGTGACTTTCTCTCTGTCCGTCACCCCTGAGAGCTGTACTGCCCGCTCTCTGGCCTTGATAAGCACATCTACCCTTGACCTAATCTCAACCTCTGCCATCAGCCTCGATGCCAGTGTATGAATACTTGCAGCGGTCGTTGAGTCCTTAGGATTGAATGCCTCTCTGTAACTATCTGCATAGGTCATCCCTGAGGCAACGCACCTTGTGAAATGAAGACGTTTAGGGGTTAATTTTCTTGCTGCCATGATCACTCCAATGGATACACATACAGACACTCTATATGGCTGTCCGTCTTTTAAAATATC
>TARA_R110001599_G_scaffold102802_1_pt1 | contig 14512 bp, 25 predicted proteins | sample TARA_R110001599 | Tara Oceans TARA_R110001599 (sample SAMEA4398360) | marine metagenome | biome: Polar Biome; feature: [MES] marine water layer (ENVO:01000295) within the mesopelagic zone...; material: water (ENVO:00002006), including particulate matter (ENVO:01000060) such... | reverse complement strand
GTATTCCAATTATCGCACGAAAACAAGGTCTGCCCACCTAATTCGAGCACAATTTGCTTAATACAACTCGGGAAACCACCACCGCAAAAATTAATCGCAGATGCGTCGTTGTTGGTGATAGTCGCCTTAATGTAAGACGACTGGAAATCGCAGAAGGTGTTGTTAAGATTGGCGGGGAGGTCAAAAATAATCTGCGAGTTCATAGTGTAAGAACCACCCGAATTGGTCGGCACAATTTCATTACGGATTGCCCTTGAAGAAGAAGCACGAGGCGGGACTTGGGAATAATTCAAACGTTGCGTTGAGGCACTCATTATATACTATACTAATATATAAAAAATTATCTCATTTTATATTTTAATATTTGTTCTAAAAGGGATTTGGTTCGGGGAATGCGGGTTTATAAGAAACATCATAATTAATTTGGTTTTCAATAACTTCGTCGTAATAATCAAATCTCAAAATAAAAACCCCGTCTTGGTCGGGAAGGTCAAAGTTATAGTAATTTTTATTACCTTCAACGAATGATAAAGTAATCTTATCGGGTCGGGGGGCGGTTACTAATTTAATCGGTTCAGCACCCGAGTTCCCCATAGTCCAAGCATAACCGCCGCCCGAAATATACCGTAAAATACCTAATGTTCCCGCATTATTTACAATCTTGGTGGTGAATAATTGCTCGTTAAGACCGCCCGTTAATGTTCCTACATAGTTAATCGCTATATTTTGGTCGCCCGACCCGTCTGTTTCAATCACCGCATCTGCTAAACTTACTTTACAGAGCGTCCCCTTATCCTTATAGTAATAAGCGTCGGGGGGGATTTTCCAAACCAAACCCGCAGAGGTTTCTTCATATACATCTTTTATGTAGCACGTCACGTAGTCGCTATAAACAGGAGAAGTCATTATATATTACATTATTATTTTATTTATCGCATTTTCTCTATTCCTTGCGAAATAGCATTAGCAGTCGCTCCCGCCGCTAAAAGTTGAGGCGACCCCGTCATCGTCCCCGCCGCAAACGCCAAGCGTCCGCCATTCTTCAAACCGAACATACCCGCTTTCGCAAACTTAGTCCCAAACCTCGCCAGTTTTTTTGTTTTCATACCGAAAATCGCCATCTTATATATTTACAAACTATTATTATTTTTCCTCTTCTTTAATTTCGGGATTATAACTTTCTTTTATTTCTCTCAATAAACTATTTCTAAACTTCGGGATTCTCTGCTTAACATAGTGAATTGTTAAAGTAAGATTAAAGTTCGCACCGTTCATTTCCAATAATTTCCCTTCTTGGTCTGTGAGTTCTATATCTAAATGTGAAATGTTCTGTTCTGTGATTTGGTAATACAAAACTTCGGGTGGAACAAAAAAGATATATCCACCGTAATTTGTGTTATTCACTATACTCGCTATTATATTATTTGTCTGCCCCCTACTGTCTATATTATTCATCGTAAGGTTTCGTAATCTTATGTAAATATTTGTTGTGCCGCCTAAATCACATATCCCAGTTGCCGAATATGTTGTTGCCGCAGGGTGGGTCGGCAATTGTCCTGTTAATCCTAATTGACGAGTGAGAGTTGTGCCTTCGTCTATCGTTTCGCTTCCAACAAATGTAAATACATATTTATTATCAGCACTCGCAAAAGCAACAGTTCCTACAGCCCCGAGAGCAGTATCTACGGCTGTCGCCAAACTTTCAGCACTATAATTTCCTACATCTATTGTGTAGGTTACGCCACTCACTACTATTATATTATTATTCGCAGTCACATTAAACATACTATTCGGCATCGTCATATTTGTTAATCCAATAATTACCCTATATCCACTCGGTGCTATAATTGCTTCATTTAAATAAAAGATTTTCTCGGCATCGCTTATTGAAACCACAGCGTCGTTGCTGTGTAAAAATATAGATTGACTACTTCTTTCTGTATCGTTCAAATGGTGGGACGGCATATATATAATACTTTTAAAAAAAGTATATCAAAATCCAGTTTGCGGGGATTGCCGCATTAAAATGCTAAATCTCTGTTTTGTGGTTGGAAATAAATATTTGTGTTATTGTAGGTATATTGGTAAGGATTATTAATTTGGGGGTGGAAACCTTCTGGGGTCTGTTCTGGATAAACCTTCGGGCGAGTGCCGAAAGTGTTAAAAGGTTCAAGGGTGGGGTCGTATGCGTGGGGAAGGACGCTGTCTAAATATACTTGCTGTCCTTCTCCGCTTTCTTCGTAATAACTCGGGTCGCTAATATCTTCAAAACCAGCATCTTCCTGATTGGCGTATTGTCCGTCAATTGTGTCGCTCATTATACAATATCAATATATTTATTTATTTCTTCTTTTTCCTTTTAAGAGGTGGTTATTTGTGTCTATGACTTTGATATTTAATATCTGCTAATATTTTCGCCGTTTGTATCATTTTACTATTAATTCCACCTTCTTGTGCGGTAATTTTTATTGGAAGGTTTAAAGGTTTAAAATGAAGTGAAAGTGGATTTGAAGCACCCTCGTTTGTGGGTGCTACATAAAATGATGGTGGTGTTTGGGTCGGTTGCTGCGTTGGAACAAAATTACCCATATTTGCTAATATATTTGCTGCTTCTCTATCGCTTCTATCCATTATATATTTAAATGAGATATTTTGTAAGACGAAATCCTATATTTGCGAAAAGTGCGAGTTGTGGTTTTGTAAAAAAAAATTGATTTGGATTGACGCCAACAGTCTAAGAGCATCAACAGCAAATATGAGCGACAGCGAATACCACACCGAGAGCGAGAGCGAGAGCGAGGACGAAACCGACTGGTATGACCCGCCGAAGTTGCCGAAAGAACCCACAATTGACGAATATACCCGGGTAATCGGGTATGAGAGTTGTTGGGTAGATGTGAAGGAATACTCACACAATCTTATCGGGTTCTATCTGCGAGAATGTGCTACAAAATACGGAAAAGAAGAGGCGAACAATATTATCAAAAAGACGGGTTTGGAGAAACTTGGGTGGAAGACGCATTAAAAAAATAGAAAGTCCCAATAATTGCCCCACAATAACTACATATTTTTTATTTGCGAAAAGTGCGAGTTGTGGTTTTGTAAAAAAAAATTGATTTGGATTGACGCCAACAGTCCAAGAGCATCAACAACTACAAAACAGCAAGTATGACGGCGATTAACAAAACTATCACTTACGACCTCCCCGACGAACTCTGGAAAGAAGTCAAGGACTACGCTGGGATATTTCCCGTTAATACTAATATTGCTAATTTTGATAAACTGACTTTTGAGGAACTTGAAGAAACCCTTGAAGATTATAATAATGAGTATAATAATCCATTTTCGTATGTGGCGTGTGGTGATACCGTTTATAATATATTAGTAACCAAACACCATAACGAATATGTATGCGGAACTGGTAAATATTATTATTGTAATGGGGAAGTAATTAAGGCAACCGAGAAAAAAGAGATGGTTGTTAAATATCTTAAAAAAAAGTATCGTCGTATTAAACATATATGGTCTGATGAGAGTGGGTGGGTTTGCGCCAACCATCACCGCGATAGGGTGGAGTTTTGGGAATCTGTAAGCAGAATGATTACATACCATTTTAAAAAAAGGGACGAAGCAAAAGCGGCGGCAAAGAAGAAACGGGCGGCGGCGAAAGCAGTAAAAGAAACACCAAAAGGTATTATTGCCGAAATCAACAAGATTGAAGGCGAGAGAAGAAGACTGATTAAAAGAATGAAAGACGACCAAGAAAAACTGAATAAACTGACTACAAAAGGGCGGGAATGGAGAACTAAATTGGATAATTCTAAAAATCAACACTCATAGAAAAATCATCATCAGTTTTCGTCGTAGTGGCGAGAGCATAATCGCTCACCCTCTTCTCGAAAAAGTTTGTTTTGCCTTCTATTGAAATACTTTCCATAAAATCAAAAGGATTACTCGTATTATATATTTTTTTTATTTGTAGTTGAATACACAGTCTGTCGGCGACAAACTCAATATAATTACTCATCATTTTTTCATTCATTCCCAGCAATCTACACGGTAATGCCTCACAAATAAAATGCTTCTCAATCTCAACCGCCTCTTTGATAATCTCCTTTAATTTTTCCAAACTCGGTTTCTTCTGTAATTTGTGATACAAACACACAGCAGTTTCCACGTGTAGTGCCTCATCTCTACTGATTAATTCGTTACTGAAAGTTAGACCATTCATAGCAATACCCCTTTTTTTCAACCAATATATCGCACAAAATGCTCCCGAAAACTGGATACCTTCCACACAAGCGAACGCAACAAGACGACTTCCGTAAGACCTTTTCCGCTCACCAATCCATTTTCTCGCCCAATCTGCCTTCTCTTTTATTGCTGGAAAGTTTTGAACCGCATTAAACAATTTGTCTTTTTCCTCCTTTTCTCTCACAATTGTATCTATCAAAAGTGAATACGTTTCGCTGTGTATTTGCTCGATAAAGGTTTGTATGCTATAACACGCTCGTGCTTCGCTTAATTTTACTTCCTCCATAAAACGTCCTACAATATTCTCCATTACAATACCGTCACTCGCAGCAAAAAAGGCAAGAATACTTTTTATAAAATGCTGTTCGCCTTCGCTTAAAGTAGCAAATATATCCCTATCTTTACTCATATCAATCTCATCTGTCGTCCAAAAACAACCTAATTGTTTTTTATACAGAGCATACAAGTCTTGATGTTGGATTGGGAAAAATGTGTGGCGGTTGTTTTCTTCTAAAAGGATTGGTTCGGTCATTCTGTATTATATGATAAGTTTTTTCTTAATGACATCTGTCAATTTTGTATCCTTAAAAACAACCTTTACTCCAAACTTTTTCTCGTATTTTGTGATGCCTTTTCGTAAGGTGGGTTCGCTCCATAATATTAAATCGCTCATAGAACTCGGGTTATGAACTCCTTTCGGGTCTTTCTTGTGACGATTAATATAATTTTGTCTTATTTTCTCTCTTTTAACTTTATCTGCTTCATAGAACTTTGAGGATTTGTCGTTGAGGAGAATGAAGTCCCGATGTGCTGACGAACCGAAATGATGAATATGATTATGTGACGGCATCACCATAACAAACTTTTTTGCTGGTTTGTTGCTACGAAATAGGTAGTATGTATCCTTCATATATATAAAACAATATTATTTTTATATGATGTTATATAAATGGACGAAGACGATGGCGTAACTCCTCCCGACGGCAGTAGCGGTGGCGGACGAACAATAGTTAATAGCACATCAAACCGTAAAACCTTTTTAGAAAGAAGATACACACAAATTGAAGACCAACTTAATATTTGGGAACAGCAGCAAGTTGTCGGTGCTAATCCAGTATTAGACGCACAAATAGCCAACGCCCACGCCCAACTAACCCAAATTACATTAGAACTTGATTATGGAAGCGGTTGGGACGCGTATGACCCAGACGGAGTGGTTGGTGAAGGTGGGATAGAAATTGCTTCACAACCACCACACCCACCACCGCCACCGCCACCGCCACCGCCACCACCACCACCACCAGACGTGGCGGCAGCACAACAAGCAGCAGCAGAAGAACTTGTCACGTGGTGGGGCGATTTAGAAGGTGGTGATTTTGTGGAGTAAATCTCGTAATTATATATTTACATATCAAGAAAAAATATCTCATAGTCTATTTCGTCCATTTATTATATTAGACAAATATATATGTATAAAAGAGATTTAGATTTCGGTTTCCAAAAAGAAGATGACTTATTTAGTAAAATAAAAGACAAATATGGAGAGAATATCTGTAAAACGGCAAAGAACTGTCGAGTGGATTACGAGAGCGAAGATGTATTGATAGAATTAAAAAGTAGGAGAAATACTTACAGCAAATACCCGACAACGATGATAAGCAAAGGTAAAATAGATTATATGCTAAAAAGTGGTAAGAAGTCAATTTGTCTTTTTAATTTTATTGATGGTCTTTATAATATAGAAATAACAGAGGATATTATAAACCAATTTGAGTTGCGAGAGGGTGGTCGCTGGGACAGAGGTCGTCCCGAACTAAACCAATATTATTATATACCGATTGAAATACTTACCGAACTCAATTAACTTTCGGCTTATACTTGGAATGACTTTTGGGATATAAATATTCCTTACCTTTTGGGTAATGAACTTGTATTTCCATCTTCGGTCTTGTTGATTTTACGGGTTTCTTCTTGACTGGTTTTCTTTTAACAGGTCTCTTTTTAAGAACGGGTCTTTTTTTAAGAACGGGTTTCCTCTTCGGCGGTTTCTTCTTCGGCGGCATATATATTATATCATTATATAATCCTTTTCCAATTCCATATTCCAACAAATCCATAAGGTGTAAAAAAGACATTTCGTTCTTACACCTTCTACCTTCTCATAATCGTATTTCTCTCTTGGAATGATTAACTGAAACCCGCCCACCCTATCGCTTAACTCTTTAAAATATTTTGTTTGGAGGCTTGTAGATGGTAATAAAAGACAAAATGGTTTATTGAGAGAAATCAGTCTTTCCATTATTTTTAATTTTATTTTTACAATACCTTTGATTTTGTAGGGCGGATTATCTACCACAACCTCACCCTCGTTGCTCTCCCAAAAGTCATTATCATTATGTATTATATTAAATCCCTTTTCTGTTAAATATTTCCCCGAATATCCATCATTATAAAAAGGCAACCATATGGTCTTGTCTTTTGGAATGTAAGGTATTATTTTGTCCCACACATACGAAGGGGTGTTCCAATCATTATCATCAGTCCATTTGGTATGAGGCATATATATTAGCAAATAAAAAATATTACAGTATATAAGATGGAAGAATTAAAAAACTTATTAGACAATTTGTCTTTTCCAACACAAAAGAGGAAGAATATATCCAAAGATAAGTGTGAGGGATTTGTATTAGGTTATATTATTCCACGGGGGAAAGGGCGATGGAAGGGGACAGAACCCCGACTATCCAGCAAATCCACCCAGCAAGAATATGAAAAAATATATGAATTGTTGAAACAGATTGCCCCACCCGATTTTGAATACACCAGCATACAAGTCAATAAAAATGTGAAATGCGGGAAACATATTGACCGATACAATAAAAAAGATAGTGCGATTATTGGACTGGGAGATTACACAGAAGGCGAGTTGAGAATATACGATAAAAATAACTCGTTTCAAGATGTGGATATTAAAAATAAGTTTCATATTTTTAATGGGAGTAATTACCACGAAACGCTGGATTGGACTGGGACACGCTATTCTGTGGTCTATTTCTCACTTAAATGAGAAGACCTAAACACAGGATTAACGATGCCGTTTTTCTGTGTATTCAAATAAAAATAATGTGGATATTTATTGAATAATATATTCGCACATTCGTTATTTACTTTCTTACGAGTTTCAAAGTCGTAATCTATTCCACCTTCGTTTTTCCAGTATTTGGTTTTTATCGCATATTGTCTATTTTTATAAATCTCCTTATTTTTATCCAAAAATATCGCACACCTTTCATAGTCTTCTTTTTCGGGGATTGTTAATATTATTGACTTGTCGTTGGTATATCCACAAAAAGCATTACAAATAAAATAACTACCAAAAGCAGACTTACGATGACTGCGTGGATTCACAGCCCCGTTTATTCCCCATAATCCATTTGTCTTTTCAAACAAACTTTCAACCAATATTTTTAAGTCTATTATAGGTTTGAGGCAAGATAAATCAATAATATCTTTCACATCATCGTCAATCTCTACAATCTGTTCTCCCTCCTCAAAATATTCAATAATATAATTACGTTGGTTCAAAATACCGTCCTTACCCTCTACGAGGTTAAACCCCCACTTTTTCTGTATCTCTAAATATTTTGAGAGTTGAGATTTAGAAACAAAGACAAAAAGGGAAGCAAAATCAAACTTGTGTTTCTGTAATAATGGTAATGTATGAGTTTGTATGATTTCGCATCTATTATGTGAAGGTATAGCAATTATCATAATATTTAATATTGTAATATAATATATGAGTAAAAAATTTATCGTAGATGATATTCACAATTATATAAAAACAATTAAAACTGATAGTATCGATTTTATTTACACAAATCCACCTTTTGGAACTACACAAAAAAAATGGGATAAGCCTTTAGAATGGAATGTTTTATTTCCTGAAATGTGGAGGATTTTAAAACCTAATGGTGTAATTGCTCTTCATTCTTCTATGCCTTTTACTTACGATTTAATTAGATTTGAAAAGCCTAAATATCATTATACTTGGAAAAAGAAAAATCCAACAAATCCTTTATTATGTAAAAAACAACCATTAAGAAATATTGAAGAAATATTAATTTTTTATAAAAAACAACCTACTTATAATATACAAATGATGGGTGATGAAGAAATATCATATAACAGAACTAATAAATATGAAGGTTATTATGGTAATCAAACACCAAATAGTTCAAAACAAAAAGGGAAATATCCAACAACTTATTTAGGCGAATTTCCAAGAATATTACAAAAAAAATCACCCAAAAGTATTAATGATGAAATAACTGAAAAGATGATAAAAACATATAGTAACGAAGGTGAGGTGGTATTGGATATGACTTGTTGTGATAAAAGTAATGGAATTATATGTGAAAAATTAAATAGAAATTATATTGGGGTTGATATTAGTGATGAATTTTTTTAAAATAAAAATTGAATGAATTTTTATTTTAATCCAATAATACAAATGGACTTCACAAAATGTTCGGGAAAACCCGTAGCGATAGAATATAATGAAAAATATTTATGGAATGCGAAACTTGCGTGTTATTGCCCGTATTGCTGTCTAACAACCAAGAGAGAACCTACGCCATACAAGATTATACAAACTGATAATGGTTATATCGAAACATTTGATAAAACCTGTTATGAAATAAAAGACAAAAAGTATGAAGAAATACCAAGTTCTAAAAATCCACACGACCCTTTTGGGGATTTTCACCGCTCCCCGAATGAGGTTTTGTATTATTCACATAATGTAGAAAATGAAGATTTGTAATTACAAATGTAAAATATGTAATATTTGGAAGATTGGAGGATTGAATATTTATTCTATTTTCAAGAAATACAAAAATAAAAAGTAAAAGTTTGAAATATTCTTAAACTACTAACTTATAAATCACAAATCATATATGAACTATGAACTATGAACCATCTATTTTAAAGAAATATTGAAGAAAACACCCTTTAATTTTTTAACTTGCTTTTGTTCGTTATACCCTACCCCATAATCAGTTAGTATAATATTTAAATATCTTATATCTTTTTGACTTTTATAATCCAAATCCAGCAAATTACATACAACTCGTTTGGGTAAATAATCACTTTTATTATTTGTAAAACCAAAGAGGGTATTAATCTTTTTAATAAATAGTTTTTTGTCTATTTCTTCCTTTATCAACTCTGTATTCTTTTTATGTTCTCGTTTCGCTTTTTTATTTTGTAGATACTCTTGAATGTTCTCGTGTGTTTCGCTGGTTCTAAAATAATCAATATATTCTGTGCTACGTATTCTGTTTATAAAATCATCATTATAATATTTCATATAAAATTTCCAATCCCATTTTTTACCCCGTTTCTCAATCAAATACATAGACTGCGACAACCAATAATCAAACGGATTATGTGAGTTATAATTTAATTCCTCAATATTAAGAACAGTCAAATCATACATTTTTTTTGATTTTTTTTCAACATTATTAAAATAATTCACAATTTTATTATGTATAACATTTTTAGTGCTTTCCATACCATCAACAAGAGCAGTTAATCTACCATTTCCAGTCATTATAAATATAGTGGTGCTTTTCGTAGTTAAATATTTTTTCAACTTATCACAATTCAATCTGTTATTGTGAAAAGCAAAATCAATAATAAATTTTTGATAATGATAATCCTCGTTTAACTGGTCGCTAATCTTATCCATTCTATACTATACAAAGAAAATAATTTTCTAAATCAATTTTTAATTAATTGTTTTAAAAATTATTTTCCTAAACCTTTCAAGAAAATACGAAATTGGCGGCAATATCTTGAACGAATATTCTCCACTCGCAATCCAACCTCTCAATATTAATATCTTTTCTTAACTTTATCGCATCTAATACCCAGCGGATTTTATTCTCTTGATGAAAACACTCCTCCTCGTCATACCAATCGCTTAATCCGTTAATTTCCTCTACATATGGGTAGGTTGGTCTGGCGAACATTATTATATTATTTTGTAATTGTAATTCAAGATTTTCCATATATATTGTCTAAATATAATAATTTTACTCAACGAAAGCAGCACCCGCTCCCGCATAATTGCCCGACGCAAATGCTGTTCCCGCACGGCGTGCCTGGTCGGTGACCCGCATACCACTACCGATGGCTTTGCGACCAGCCCGTTTCATACCTTTACCCGCCTTTTTCGCCTTGCCGAGCATTTTGTCGCCACCAGCAACATCGCCCTTCTTAAACTTACGCTTCGCCCGCTGGAGTTGCTTACCCGCACGGCGTCGCTTTTTCTCCGCTCGTCCCGCCATATCAATACCTTTACGGATTTGAGAGAATACGTCTTTACCCGCCATTTTATATATTATAGCAACAAAAAGATTAATCTTTGTTTTCATTTTTGTCTTCTTCTTCAAAAACCAATTCGTTGTAATTCCTAAAAAACCGAAAATCAGCACTCGTCCTTAATGATGTATCTATCAGTAGAAAATCGTAGCGAGATTTATAAGTAGCGTTAAAAATCTCTTCTGCTTGTTTTTTCGGCATAAGCATATACTCCTCCTGAATTGCTGTTACTTCTTTATTGGTCTTGGGTTTGAATAAAAATATCATATTAGCATTTGACCGCAACGATGGAGCGAGGTCTGTAATTTTGTGACCGACAATCCACACCGATAGATTTTTATGGCGACGATTCTTAATGGTTTGATTTAATATTTTCTCATTTTCTCTACTGCGTAATTGCGAAGATACGTCGTCTAAAATTAACAGATTATGTTTATTATCTTCCACAGCGTCATCGCCAATCTCTTCCAACAAATCAAATACTTCGCTATTTAATTCATCAAACTTTTGGTCGTCTGCTATTTTCTCCAACGGACTGTCTTTAATTGTCCCCGCAGAAGGTGATACAAATATGACCTTATCAAACATTTTACGATAAGATAGTTTCGCTTTTTTATCCTTGGTAATTTTGTTTGACTTTAATAATGATACAATTAAATTACTTTTCCCCATTCCACTCGCACCATTAATGATATAGAAATGTGAAGTATTCATAAGAGGGTCTGCGATGCCTTTCCCCTTACTGTCCTTTATACATTTATCACAATCCATCTCTACTTTATTGACTTGTAAATCTTTATTCTCAATCTCCTTGATTTTCATTTATAATATAATAAGAGAATAATAATAAGCGACTTTAATAACTCTTACCCACGCGACCAAGCCGTCTATTCGCCGCATTATCCACATACACTTTCCCACTTTTCCGCCGCGCCGCCCGTTCGCTCTGGGACGCTCGTGGTGCGAAATCGCTCTCTGGTTCTGTTAAATCCATAGGTTCTCCAAATGTGACCTTTTTAAAACCGCTTATAGGGGCTGCCGAAGTTAAATCAAAATCACTCGCATCGGTCGTCATCTCGGGTTCTGTTAATCGTCCCGCTCCCACACCCGCTCTCTTAAATAAGGTGGAAGGCGTATCGCTTTCGCTTGATTGATACATATCCCCAACAACTCTTCCCAAATCTGCGAGATGACGTTCAATATTTCCAAAACTTACAGTAGAATTAGAAGAAGTCGAAGGGGTATAATCGCTGTCGGGTTCTGCGGCAGTTGTCCCCGATGAAGAAGATATAACAGAATTAGAATCGTCGTCAATACTCGCCCCGTCAAAAGAACCAACATTTACACTTGCTCTTGGGTATGCTACATTAGTTTTAAATGCTGTTTGTTGTTCTTGGCGGTATGCTGTTAAATCTCCCCTCAATCTTTTTAATTCGGCGGTATTAACATTTTGATAATTTCTTAAAGCCCCTGCGATTGCCTTATCAAACCCGCTCTGTTTCGGTTGCTGATTTATAATGGAGGGGAAGGGGGGGTAATACAACGGTATTTGATAAGGTTGGGGATTACGTGCGACATCTAACGCTGACCGCATTTTAGGTTTAGACGCTTTCCGTTTCCTCTTCTTCTTCGGTTTCTTCAAATCCCCGAGAACCACTTTTACAATTTGAGTTACATTCTGTTTTTGATTTACAACTTTTCTCGTCATTTAATATAACGTTAGATAAACTATCCGTCAAAGTCACACTTTCATTTCGCATTATAAGAGGAGGAATACGAGCGTCTTCTAATTTTTTGTTCTCACATTCCGCCATATATTTAAGAACCTCGTCATCAAAACCGTTAAACTTTTCCTTGTAATCTTCCAGCGAAATAAAATTAGGGTCTAACATATTCATATTAATATCGGCTTCGTCAGTCTTTTGTTGATAGTCGGTGAATTGTTTAACAAATAAATTAATCTCGTCTTCCGTCCAATCTCTGCCGTCATCATAAACAGCATCATTAATAATTTTATCAAGGTTATTATTTAGCAAATTAAAATCCGCCGTATTCTCTAATTTTTTTATATTATCCATATATATATATGGGGAGAAAAAAGATTGTTAGAAAACCTATTGAGAAGTTAAGCGAGAAAGAACAAATAGAAGTAATTGAAGATAGTTCCAGCAGCGAAGAAGAGTTTGACGATATCCCCCCTCCTCCTAAATTGGTGAAGGAAAAACCGAAAAAGGAAAGGAGTGCTAAACAATTGGCGAACGACCAACGATTGCGAGATGCGGCGGCGGCACGAAAAGCGGGAAAAGCAAAACCCGCACCTGAACCAAAACCCGAAATTACTCTTGATACAACATTATACAAGGGCGAACCAGTTAAGCAAACCCCAAAAGAAGACCCCGACGACAAACCGCTTACGATGAAAGAATACAAGGCACTACTCGCTTCTCAAAAAGCGGAAGTAAAACCGAAAAGGAAATATGTGAAAAAGGAGAAACCCGCAGCAGCACCGACGCCGACACCAATTAACTCCCCCACCCCACCTCAAAAACCTAATATGATGTTTGTATAGTCAATAAATATTTTATTTAGCATATATAAATGGTAAATAAATTATTCATAGTTGTGATGTATAGTGATTACGAAAAAGAGAGGATTGGGTATGTGGGGTTATTCCCGACGAAGCAAGAGATATTAAGACGCATACCAATCCTAAATTATAATGATTTAGTATTTAAGAAAAAAAAATACAAAACCCCGAAAGCGTTATTTGACTGTATAGAAGTGCCGATGAAATATAAGATATGTTTTAACTCTTACCATCTCGCAGACTATCGCAGATTTATTCAACCTCCACAATTTGCTTAACTTCTTGTTTCTGTGTGATGACTTCGCTCGGGTCTTTAATATTAGAAACATCGTATTCAGTAAGAAGGACATTAACACCAGTTCCACGATTCGCTGATATTTTTCGCAGCATATCGTATGACCCATTTTCGTCAGCATATTTTAGAACCGCTTTAATAATCTGCCCTTCATTCAATCCCAACACTACATACTTTTTAAGATACGAGGCGATAGAGGCGGGAGTGATATGCTCTCCATTCTTGCGAGAGAATAATGGTTTTGTATCAGCATCACCCAGCACATCTTTAACCATATCAACAAACTTTTTAACTATGATGATGTTTTTCTTCTGCCCGTATTTTTTAGCAGTCTTATAAACATTACGAATAAAAATAACTTTATTACCATCAACGATTAAGTGATTACGTTTCTCGTCATAATTGTCTTTTGGTTTTGAATGTAGGTCAGCAAGAGCGACGTCTTGGTTTCGAGTATTAATTTTAAACATAATGAAAGAGGTAATATACTTGCGGGGCTCTTGTTCCTTTTTGACTGCCGCCGCAATCTCTTTATAAGTCGGGAGCGATTGCGATAAGTTTTTATTTTTATCAACTTGTATATCCCGCTTTCTTTTTTTAATCTCATTATCCAACGCATCAAACTTTTCCTTATTGTCTGCGTAAGAAAATATCTTCTTTGCGATTACGAATACGCTGTATGCGGTAGAAGGATTATCAACCTTTTTAATTTCTCCTAAAATAACATCAAGAGATATTTTTTTGATAGGTTTTCTTTTGTCGGTCATATTTAATATTTTCCTCAATCTCATATACGAACCAGCGTAAGACTTGGCGGTGCTCTCGCCCAATTCTTTGATGAGTGATTGCTTCTCTTTTTCCATTATATATATTTAACAATATATTATTTTAAATTAATTTCTAAATTGTTTTATTATATTAATTCCTAAATAAATTATATGCGAATTACTCCCCGCGAACCCCAAAAATAATATAATCAGCAGTTATATGAT
>TARA_R110001599_G_scaffold100119_2_pt1 | contig 14513 bp, 18 predicted proteins | sample TARA_R110001599 | Tara Oceans TARA_R110001599 (sample SAMEA4398360) | marine metagenome | biome: Polar Biome; feature: [MES] marine water layer (ENVO:01000295) within the mesopelagic zone...; material: water (ENVO:00002006), including particulate matter (ENVO:01000060) such... | reverse complement strand
TCTTGGCCCTTTTCTTTTACTTTAGTTAAGAAATCAAAAATAGTATTGCGGCATTCTTCAATACTAAAAACCGGTACATATTTTACTTTACTAACGTCCAGGCCTAATGCTTCTGCCCCGTCTTTATCAATAGCATTTTCACTATCAAAAATAACAGGTATCAAGCCCTCTTTTTGGGCATTAGCTAAAATCTTTTGTAAAATAAAACTCTTACCGGTCATACTCGGACCGGCTAATAGGGTCATTCTATTTTTTGGAATTCCTCCGAACAATGAACCTGAAATAATACCGTTTAGTACCATCGAACCAGTATCTAGCCAACCATCTACATTACTAATAGCACTTTCATTCAGGAAGGATGCGTATGGATTAGATTTATCTATTACAGATAAAATTTCGTCAATTTCTTTACTCATATATACTATTATAGTATATTATTATCGTTTATCAATAAATTCTTTAAACTTATCAGCATCTTTTATTCTTTCAAATAGCATTGTATGCTCATAGACATTTGTCCATTTCATTTCATGCCATCGCCATCTTTCAAAATTTGCTTTGCAATAATCCACATACTCCATTTCCCAATCTGAATGAAACGGTACAAGAAATGAATTAGATTTCCATTTAAATTTATAATCAAATATTTCCTGAGGTGTCATCTCCGTTTATAATAACTTCTGTATCGCAGAGTAATTTTTTTATTTTAACAGAGATATAATTACTCTTCCATTTATATTCTTCTAAGAAACGTTTCCAAGATACAAACACTTTACGAATTTTTTCTAACTCTAATTGCTTAAAGCCTTTTGAGCTTTTGTTATATTTTATAATGTCTCTTAAACTATCTAGGAATTCTTGCGGCGTTCCTTCTATAAATTCTTCTATCTTCTCCGGAATGAACTCCGGCTCGTCGGGTATGTTAAAATGTCTCTTCTCCCTCTTTAAAGATTCGATTTCTTTTTGCTGATCTTCTATTCTTGCTTTATACTTATCGGAAGCTTTTTCTTTCTCTTGCCCAACCTTTAATTTTAACTCTTCATTTTCTTTATTGAGATTTGCTATTTCAGAATCTTTCTGCGTAACTATATTATGTATAACTTTCTCTGCTTCGCCTCGTATATGAGTTGCTATTTCTGCTCTTATTTCTTGCTCACGCTTCGTATCTATATTTTTAAAATATGAACTATTGTCTGAAGGCGGTCTCCAGGAACTGCTATTCCAATTACTTTCCATTATTATATTTTATATTAAACCTTAAAAAAGTCCACAAAAAAAAGCCTCCTAGGAGGCTTTTGATAAATTGTGATTGCTTACTTGCTTTCTTCGTCGTCGAAGAGCTTTACAACCTCTGGGTCAGTTGCTTCATCAACGGGTACGAGCTGCGGGTTAACAATCCTTTCATACTGCTCAACAATCCGTGGGTCAACTTCAAAATCACTTGCCATCGCAATACTAGCTTTCGGGTAAGTAAAGGCGCTGTAGCGTGTATCGCTCGCGTCAGGTTGAATAAATTCGGCGAAGAATAGAGGGTACAGTTGTACGGCCATTTGACCATTCTCCTGTTGTTGCACGAGAATCATAACAGGATTACCGACCTTAATATTTGAATCGGTTTCCTCTACAGACTCTCCGAAGATATTTCGGCCAGCGGAATCAATGAATGTGGTATAATTTTTATCAGACATACGTATATTTTATATTATAGTTCTGGTAAATCAACTTAAAAGATCGAATAAATTTGTCTGCGTTAAAGAACCGGGCTTTTGCACAGCCCACTTAACGTTTTCGTAAAACCTTTCAATGGCATTGAATACAATCTTTTCAAACATTACTTCATAATCTATATTAAAAGCCTTCTTAAATTCTTCAGGGTAATAGTATTTGTATGCAATATTGTTGAGATTATACGGGTTAGGTTTTTGTACGTAAAAATATCTTACCTTATCCCCGCTACTTATCTCTTCATATTCCTTATCAATATTAAATCTCTTAAGGAGCAAGTTATGATAATAAGCAGCCTTCACGTGATTAGGCATGCCCTTTGCAGTTGTAAACCCATCACAGTCTGTCGCATATTTTTCATATCCCCTTATACCAGATACAAAGGCGATATCTTCGATAGGTAAGTCTTTAAATATTTTATAAGTTTCGTTTAAGATAGTATTGGTTTGAGTTATATCTTGAGTACTCAGCATTGTCTCAATGATCTTCTTAACGTGCGGCTTAATAGCAGCAGGCATCGTACTTCTAACAACTTCAACCCCAGTATACTTATACTTATCCATCGGGATACCCTCGTCATCTAAAATATGCATAACGTAGCGCTTCTTTTGCAAGAATACACCTACATCAGCAATTACTTCTCGCTTAAAGACAAACCTACAGTCGTGACTATTCAATGACTTTGCTCCCCAGACTTTAATCTCATCGTTTAGAAAGTCTTCAATATTTTGAACCTCAGTATGAAACTCTTTACTGACCTGCCCATCAGCGTTAATGAAGGGTAGACCCGCGTCAACAAGGGGCTTTACGGATATATAGCTACTATCAGTATCGTTGTATACCACTATACTATCAAGCTTCTTCTCATCTTCGATACCCGTCTTCTTCTTAATATATTCTTTAAGCAGAACGTTAGATTTCTTAATAACAGCTTGACCTGTCAATGTAATAGACGATGCAATATCATCGTCACCGAACGGTGCGTTCTTATTACCGAAATAGCCGTAAATCGAATTAATAAAAATCTTAATACATAATTGCTTGGCGTCTAACTGGTCCATCTTGACCTTTACAGCCGGGTCTTTATCTTTACTATACTTACGTCTCAGCTTACCAAGCTCTTTTTTCACCTCAACTCTCTTATTATAATACTCGTCGAGAATTTCAGGCATTACACCTTTCTTCTTCTGGGTGAATAGCACATTTGCCCTACTAACAGCAATCTCTTCATCCTTGACGAACTTAGCAAAGTTAGGGAGAGTTAAAGTAAACAACTTACCGTTGGCATGTCGTATAGTAACTTCCTTATCATTTTTATCTTCGATCTTACCTATCTTTGTTTCCGGAGACATATTAAGAGATATCATCACGTTTGGATATAGTGAGTTAGCGTCGAAAGATATAATATTCTCTTGAAAACCATTTAATGGCTCTCCAACATACGCTCCCGGGTTCTTACCTGTATCTTCGTTTCTAATAAACGTATGAATAACCTGCCCGCGGCGACGGCCACGGATAGCGGTTGCACCGTTAATAACAGAAAGAGCTCCCATTGCAGCTTCAAAAGTAGTTAGACCTGTATATGCTAACATACGCAATAAATCTAAAAACTTCAATTTTACCTCTAAATGCTTGAGCAATCTAACGTCTTGAATATTATAATCAACAAACGTCTGCCAATCATCATCAGATAAAGTTGCAAGATTCATATTGCCGAACTCTACCTTCTTCTGACCTAGTTCTATTTCACCGATAGCATCTAGCTTATAACTCTCTCGCAGACCCTGGGTAAACTTCTTATATACATCGAGGTAGTCGATTAGAGATATACCTTCAATATACCACTTAACCTGCTCCCGGCCGAATTGACCTCTAATAGTTCTACTATGAACATTACCAGTAGGTGATAAACGAGCTACCCATTCGTCGCCGAGTATTCGCTGACATCTATTTATAATATAAGGTATATCAAAGAACTCGGAATTCCAACCTGATAATATATCCGGGTAGTCTTTCTCGAGATATATTATAAATTCTTTAAATACCTCCTTCTCATCTTCGCACTCTACGTAAGTTACATCATCTTGAGTATTCTTATAACCTTTAATACCCCAAGTAATAAACTTATCGCTCAATGAATCATAAACCGTTATAACAGTTACTGGATGATTAGCTGTTATAATATTAGGGAAGTCGTCAGGTGAGTAAGTTTCGATATCAATAAACATCGTCTTTATCGGATGATCGTCGAACCCAATCTCTTCATTTTGCTTCCAGTATGTATCAACTAAAAACTGTTGAGGTTGAGGTATGTTTTCAAACACGCGTTTGATACCTGAATCCTTAATAAACTTATAGCGATTGTATTGAGTGTTAAACTTCCTCTTTATTAATTTAGTACCGAATATCGATTCATAATTACCATTACCTTCAATATAGAGGTAAGGCTCGACGGAGGTTTCAAACCGTACTCGGTTACCATTCTCATCCCAGGTAAATAAAGTTACAGTCCCTTCACGTCCATTGTATATAGCATTACGATAGCTCACAGTACAATTATAACGTCTTTACAATGAATATCTACTACGGTATAAATCATCTGCGTAGTTATAGCCTTTCGCGAATGCGTTAGGCAGGCCGTTTATACCATCAATTTGTTCACCGCTACTAGTAGCTAATATATAGTGATTAGGGTTACGGCCTTTCTTTTTATCAATCGCCATATTAGTCGGTCTTATGGTCATGTAGAGCGTTTTATATTCTTTACATTCCCAACAGTCATTACCTTTATGTATAAAAGCTTGGCGCTCTGGCTCTTGCATCTTAGTGTATCTATCCATAATATTATTATATTAATGTTCCTTTAAGAATTCACCAGAGACTTTTCTTACTTCTATCTCAGCTTTCCGGGTAAACTCAATGCCCGCCTCGTGAAATTCTTCTACCTCTTCGAGACTTAAAGCATCGCCATTACTAGAAGAGACGAACTCTCCATCATCGTTTACGTCAACTATATCAAATGGATCCATACCATATTATATGGTTGTTCCTAATTATATCTACTAAGATTCACTCGCTGCACGTCACCTGGGGCATATTGATATAACTCTGAATAACAGTCAATATTTCTATCATCTTCTAACCATCTATTATCAACATATTGTAAAGCTTTTCTGCATAAAGATTTATATCTCCTTCTATCACTTAACGTATGGTCGATCTGTGCAATCATTTCATCACCTGTATTAAATTTGATAGGTGCATGCTCATATGTACACATGTCCTGACAAGCAATAGGTAAGCCTAATGCACATGCTTCAATATGCTTTAAATCAGATTTTGATTTGTTAAATATATTGTTCTGTAGCGGCGCTACGATCATATTAACATTTAAATCGTATAATTTTTGACTATATTCAAACAATCTTACCCATGGGTGAAATTCTATCTTACCTGCTTCTACAAGAGGTCTAAGAGGTAGGGGAAACGCTCCTAAAAATACCCATTGATATTTATCAACGGTTTTTGCAATTACCTCAACGACGTGATGAAAATCATCCTTCTGTTTAACACGATTATCCACATCAAAGTGCGCTCCGGAACCTGCATATAATATTCTTGGCTTCTTCTTATGCTTATCGTAACTCTCCATTGTACGGTTTAAGTTAGCTCTATTACCTATCCAGAACTTCGGCATAAAGTTAGGTATGACAGTAACGTTTTTTTGGCCCGTCTTGTCCTTATAATAATCTCTCATAAACGGACAGGTAACAGTAATTTCATCACACATGGCCATCATCTCTTGCGCGGACTGTCTTATCTTTGGATCAGTAAATGCTGTTTTATATTTGTTATAATCAGGTATATCTTCGTGAAAACATATATCGTCAATTTCGTAAATGAGTCTAAAATTATTAGCATCAGCCATTTTTCTCAAGAACTTAACAAACTCTAACTGCTGCGGAGTTGCCTGTCTCTGAATACGTACACCCTTTACCATTCCATAGTACCTAGGATCTACATTCATAACAGTGGTGCCATGGACGACAGCTTTATTATGAGCGTTTAATACTTGCTCCGGCCATATCATTCTCCAATGACCGCATCCTGAATAATCTGCGTAGTAATTTATAAATCTAGGAAGACCGACCTCTTGCGCACCTGGAGCTGCTTTTGGCGCTGGGTTGCCTATACCCCCGGTTGTAACTGGCTTCTGACCCATCGGGATATTTTGGAATGGCTTATTACCTAAAATCATATACTTTTAATTATTAATTTAATCGATAAACTCAACCCGCTTTGTTATACCATTACTCTTTTCTAAAAATATTATATCTCCAGTTGCGGCTTTAATACTTTCTTTTCTATGGCTAATAACAAATATACATTCATCTAGCTGTTCAACTCTTTCATTTAAGATCTCTAGAACTAGATCTACCCCCTTTTCATCCAAGCTACTATCAAAGAGTTCATCGTAAAAGCTAATATTGTAATGTACATCGCCTTGAGCTTTTCTCATATCCATAAAGGAAAATAGACAGGCTAAATCAATAGCTTTTCTCTCAGCCCCTGAAAAGTTATTATAAAGGCATATCTTACCTTTTTCATTTACAATCTCCTCCTCAAAGTATTCATTAAAAACGCAGATGCTATTACTATCTAGTTGCTTCAAATAATGAGTAAGTTTAGAATTGAAGTTACGTAGAATTTTCTTAACAATAAAACTCTTAACCCCTTCTTCGCTAACAACAAATTTAACTACATCTAATAAATCTAGGCTCCTTTTAATAGTATTAATTTCTTTAGAAATATTTTGTACCTTGTTATCTAGCTCATCAACAATTACTTTAAACGTATTAGTCTCATCATCGATTGTATCGAACTCTGCATCTATTTCACTAATACACTTTTTAATATAGTCGATCGATTCTTGAATATGACTCATACTATATTTTTGGTTTTGTATAGCTGTTATTTTTTCATTAACTATCCTTATAGCAGAATTTATCTTTGATATTTCTCGATTATATTCTTCTATACTTTTTATACTGGCCTCAACTTCTAGCTTCTCACCAGTTAGAAGCTTCTTTATATTTTTCTTTTCTTCATCAATTCTATCATGATCATGCTCTTCCATTGGTCTCAAACAAACTGGGCAAGTATCATCTTCTGTACCAAGTTTCTTAAGAATCTCAACATTACTTTTAATTACCTGTTTTTGAGATATAACGAAATTATTAGCGTGATCCTTATCTTTATTAATAACCCCTAGTTTATTCTCTAATTCTAGAATCTTGTCCTTATAGGGTTGATCATCGAGTAGACTTATTTTATTAATCTTTTCTTCCGCTTCATGTAAGTCTTGCTTATGCTGATTAATAGTACTATGCATAGTACTCTTCTTCTTATTCTTATTATCTTCAAAACTATTAGACTGAGCTTTTTGAGAAGTTAAATAGTTGTTAGTTTCTTCTAGACGGGTAATGTTAATATCAAAGTCTCTTTTTATTTCGCTTTGATCAGCTCTTAGATCATTCAGCATTCGCGAAAATACTTCTAGGTTAAAGATCTTTTCAATAAACTTACGCTTCTCAGTTTTATTCTTCGCCATGAACGGTATATGATTGTTAAGGGTCATTATAACGCAATTCTGAAATACCTCGGGTGAGGATGATAAAACCGTTTGTATATAATTGTCAGTATTAGTAATAGTTGACTGAGTCTTATCTATACCGTTTTTAAACACGAGGCATTTTGATGGTGATAGGGTTCTAATAATATGAAATTCATTCTTACCATAATGAGGATCATCTACCGTAAAGAGTAGCTCAACTTTAGTCTTACCCTCTGTTAAGTTATTGGGTATAAAGTTTTTCTTAATTTCTCGTAGGGTATTGCCAAAAATAGAAAAGTACAATGCATCAGCGACAGTACTCTTACCTACTCCATTTCTCCTGTCTTCCTTATCTCTATTAATACCGGTAACGATATGCAGACCTTTTTTAAAGTCTATTGTTACAACTTCTTCGCCAATGGATAGAAAGTTCTGTATTTTTAATTCTGTAAATGTTACGTATTTCATTTATGTTTATCTAATGATCTTTGATATAAATCAGTTGTATATTTGCTTACTTCACTCTTATTTTCAATATCTAATAGATTAATAAATTCATCTATTGCCTCCATAATATCAATACCCGATAAATCATACTCACCTTCTTCGGTAAATTGAACTTTATTATAATTAACATCGTAATCTATTCTAAGATCGAAAGGTTTGTATGTTAGTAGCTTTGCAATTAACGCATCTAAATGTTCGGTGTTAATATTCTTATCGACGATTAGTTTAATAATATTATTTGAAATTACCTGTTTAAAAAATGTTCCCGGATCTTCTTCATATATTAACTTTGATAAAAATACCTTTATATGTTTAGGGGTTATAGTATTTTCAATAAACTCAATATTTAAATTTTCATCAAATATATAAAACCCTTTAGATTGCATCGAATCACCGAAATCCATTTCGAACGGATTACCTACATATATAATTTTATTTGAGCCAAACGTTCTATCAGCTCTTAGGTGGAAATGCCCAGAGAAAATTAGGGGGGCTTTTGTTGAAAGAGTCTCGGGATCGTCACCATGGTCACATATTTTAAAAGAATTCATTTTAAAGTTTACTAACTCAAAATGACCGAACACTAAGTCACTTGTAGGTATATCTTTAATAGAAGTGCCCCATGGACAAAATGTAACTCTCTTACCATTGATGTCTTTAGTCTCTAATTTATCATATACAGTAATATTTTCATAACCCTTTAGTATACTCAAGCTGTTAATTTCAGATGTATCTTTATACCAAGCATCATGATTACCGGTGATCATGGTAATTTTAAAACTATTAAATTTATCTAATAAGTCTTTAGCAAAATTTAAAGTCTTAACTGAAATCTCGTCTCTATAATGAAAGAAGTCTCCACAAAAGATAATATTAGTAATCCCCCTACTATTAAGTTCGGTAATATACCAATCAGCCCACTTATTAGCTACCCCTAACCAAAAATCACTATTTTGATGGACGCCGAGATGAAGATCTGAAAATATTGCGGTCTTAGCCATTACTAATTGCTAGTACTCCAGATCATCTGGGTTAGGCTTTACATATACCATGCCGTCAGTAGCGTCATCCATCTCTTCCTGGTAAACCTTTTCTTTATAATCAGTTAGTGTTTGATGGTGCTTTTTTTCTTTCTTAATCCGATTAATAAACGCGTGAAAAGCTATAGTAGTAAAATACGAAAAGGGGTTATGTGGTGAATCGACATTAAACTTATGATTTTTTAATGCAGTATACATCTTCACTAATGCATCACCAATCATCTCATCTTTATACGTATAGTTTATAAAATTGGATTTATTACCTAGCCCGTAAGCTATTCTTTTGAGAGAGTTCGCGAGATCAAAAATACAGTCATCTGTCTTATAGTACGTTCGAATTTGATTTTTAAAAACTTCCGGGTTAACGTAGTATTCATCGATCTTAGGCTTCGGTCCTCTTTTCTTAGGTTTAGGTTTTTCGATATTTTCGGCGGTCATATACTCTAATTATAGTATATAAAAGTCTAATTTTCAACTATTTCCGTAATGTTAAATGGTATTTTTTCATGAGCATATATTTCTTTCCGCTTTTCTACATGGCGTTGACCGTATTTTAAATCATCTGCTAAATCTATAATCATTAATTTTTTCTTATCATCATGTAATCTTAAACCTCTTCCAATTGATTGAATAGTTCGAATTGAACTTTTACCACCGGCAGCAAACATAATCATATGTATATTTTTAATATTAATACCGGTACTAAAAATAGAACTCATTGCAATGCAGATAACATTACTGTTTACTTCCATAATACCTTTAATTTTATCTCTTGTTTCAACCTCAACTTCTCCTTTAACGAAGAAGACTTGCTTGTCCTCACATTGAGTAAGCTTATCGTATAAGGCGTCGCCGTGTGCAATATGATTGACTAATATTAAAGAGTTATTATTAAACTTACTGCAGATATTATATATAACATCATTACGATATATACTACCGTATATAAAGTCTAATTCAGTTTTATAGTTGTTCTGGTTACTAGCATAGACCGGTTTATCTTTATGTTTAATTTTTATAATAGACGTTTTTGCGATAGTTAAATGTTGTTCTGTTCTTAAACTATAGCTATCTTTCTCATAAACGATGGTACCTATCTTGCCTATAATATTCCATTCATCTGGTTTATTATCTGGTAACGTACCAGTTAGACCAAACTTATGGACAGTTTTAATTGACTGTACCATCTTACTAATTTTATTACTCTTTTTTAGTTTATGACACTCATCTATTATAAGCATATCCACATCTTGCAACCAATCGTTATCTTTGAACTGACTCTGTAATATTCCAAGATTAGCTATAATAATGTTCGCGGTTAAATCAGGCTTTATCTTACCGGTCCATCGCGTATATTTGAAAAGAGCATTATATTCTTCAAAATCTTTAAAAGTTTGATTTACTAGACCTAAATCTGGGACGATCAGTAGACATTTAAATTTACCTTTTCGTTGTAAAAATGTACTCATTAATATTGAGCATATGGTAACTGTTTTACCAGCCCCGGTTCCCATTTTAAAAATACCTCTACCGAATTTAATAGCTCTTTCGCAAGCAGCTATTTGATAATCTCTTAATTTAAGGGTAAGATTATCGTAAACTCTTGCATCTGCTAAGCCTGGCTTTACAATAGGTGAGATGGTAGGGTCTATTCGAATTTCTTCGCTAGGGTAAAGTTCTTTTATATGTCGAAGTATATCGTAAAACATGCCCGGTTCGAAAAAACCTGTAGGTGTTATGCAGTATACTCTACTAGCGAAGAAACGGGCTCGGCCTTTCATCCGAAAACGAGCTGTCTCGTCTTTTACACTAAAATGTTCGCGAATATCAGAAAAATGATCACCTCTTATACGAATCTTAGTACGTTCATATATAAATTCTATCATAGAGTTTCCATCTTCATAATTTCGACAATATTTTTGATATCAAAACTAAGAGCGCTAAATGTCCTCTCAACTTTTTCTAAGAACTCAACAGCTAGCTCCTGATCGTCAATTCTAGACTGCAGTACTATCATTCTTTCATGCTGGTATGCTGTCTTCTCAGCGACAGGTAATGTAATCTTTACAGGTGATTGTTGTATAATCTGCTTTGCTATTTCTTTTTTTAAATTAAATCTTTCTGCTTTTAAATCTATAAGACGCTTCTTATGATTAATAAGCTTAGTTACCCAGTGATGTTTCCTACCGGGAGTCTTCATCGAAACTTCTTTAATGTTAAATTCATCGACTTTTAACTCGTCTTGTATTTCTTTTGCATATTGATCTATAATACTCACCTCTTTATTATAAATACATTTATGGAAAAAACAAGTCTTTATAAAAAATATTTCTTAGAATCTCTTAATGTGCGTAAGAATAGTAAAGGTTTGATGGGTTCTAAAACACGGGTACATAAGGATAAGAAAAAGGAATCGACAAAAAAATTAGGTAGAAAGAGAATAGAAAGCGAAGATGAAAATACCGTAGGTGGGGGAGCTCTAGGACCTGCCGCAGCTTCAGGTAATACTCAAGGTGATTTTTATGCAACAGGTGATGCTAGAATGCCGGGAGCTTTAGGCGGTAAAATACAAAAACGAAATTTACCAGGTTTAACGATGAATCTATCTAAAGGTAATGTTTTTTCCAGAAATAAGAAGCGTAGAAAAAATAAAAAGAAGAAGTAAGTACTTGTATGTACGATACAGGCATTTGGGAAGTTTGCGAACCGGTTCCAGAAGATGCTTTTGGATTTATATATGAAATCATTAATATAAAATCTGGTAGAAAATATATCGGCAAAAAGCAGATGATACGTAAAATACGACGCGCTCCACTTAAAGGTAAGAAGAGAAAACGTATAGATTATAAAGAGAGTGATTGGAAAACATATACCGGTTCATCTGATGCTTTAAATGCAGATATTGCTACGTTGGGTTTAGATAAATTTATATTTAAAATATTAAAATTCTGCAATAGTAAGTTCGAATTATCATATTTTGAATCCAAAATGCAATTTGAAAAAGACGTATTACTTAGTGAAGATTATTATAATGGTATTATAAACTGTAGAATCGGTCGACCCCCTAAACTTTTTATGGAACAGTACTATAATAAAGACAATGGCTAATCTTGACCTTGGGGTTTATAATCTTTCACTAGTAAATTGTAATAGAATATTTGTAAAATATGCTAGTGATAGTATTGTAGATGATTTGTACAAATATGGGTTACTTGAAAAGAGCCTATCTAATACTTTAGTTCGTAAAATATTTTACCACTATACTATTCTCAATTTTTGCGAATCTATCTTAAAAAACAAGACAGATAAAAAAAGTGTTCTTTTTTTTAACAATACTCAATTAGAAGAGTGCTCGTTGCTCGAATTTTATGATGAAAGTGATGTTATCAAGTATATTTCTGCTGTTATTAATAAAATGAAAAGTATTTTACCGGTAAAAACCTATATTAGTAGGTATAGTATACCATACTTTAGACATTTACTCGAAAAACAGCAAGGGCGCGGGCATATGCTGCTAAATGATGTACAGAGAAATACATCTAGAGATTTTGATAAGTATTCATTCAATAAAGCCAAGCAGTTTGCTAAAAGATACGAGCTAATATGGTTAAACCAAGAATACTTTAACTACCTATCAACTAAATTTCTATTGATTAAATAAATAATATTATGGATAACTATTTTAAACTGGCAAATTCTATTCTCAGAGAACAATCACCTACATTTTCTCTTGAAATTAAAACGGAAGAAGAAGAAATTCGCTCATTGGACGGATTTTTCGGCGATGAAGAGATCGAAGATCAAGAAGCAAAAGCTGATATGGCAACAGTCGAAAAAGGTCTTAGTGATTTAGCTGCTACTGCTGGTTCGGGAGCAAAAGGATTAGCAGCAAAAATGATAGGTACAAAGGCTCAAGATGCAAAGGCAGCTTTAAATGATAGAGCAAAGGCAGTTGCTGCAGCAATACCCGCTTATAATGAATATACATCTGAATTAGAAGCTGCATACGCAAATTTAAAAAAACAATAATATGAAATTTCTTAAAAGAATATACGACCTTAATTTAATTAATGAAGCAGATGAAGCTCCCCCACCGCCTGGTATGGAAGCTGAAGAGCCTGGTGCAGCTGAGGCGCCTGAAGAGGTAACTACTCCGTTATCGCCTGAAGCTGAGGTAATGTATATTAGATTGCTTAAAAAAGCTATGGTAATGAAATTAGATCCTGAAGATTTAGATGCTGTTGTAGGTTTAGCAGATATAAATGAATCAAACGCTAAGGCTGTTTTTGCAGATATTCTAAGAGTAATAAAAAGCTATTCGACAGAAATAGATATTGACGTATGAGCTGGAAATCTTTAACAGACACCTACTTGCAGGAAGCTGCTGGTAAGAATGTACCTAAATTACCGAGACAAAAGATTATAGGTGAGGATTTAAGATCAAAAATGCCTAGCGGCGATGTACAGTATGGATTACCCTTTGATGATAAAGAATTAGAGGGGGCAGCAGGTGCAGAATTTCGTATACCTAAGGGTCGTAGCGAAAAGGAAGGTGCTGGGAAGGCATATCTGTCTGCAAATGAACCAAAAATACAAGAAAAGATAGATAACGGTATTGCTAGATTATTAAACATGGGTAAAAATTCTTCAAACCTTAAACCTGGCGATAGAGATGCTGTATCAGCGATTAAAAATCATATTATGAATTTTGTTGATATGGATGAAGAAAATTCTTTTCAAGAAGTACTAGATATTGTAAATGATTTAAATGTCAATAAAGTAAAAGCGGATTTACCATTAGATACAGAATTTAATTGGGTAGATTTTGTAATTGAAGAACATCCATCAAAATTTATAGGTGAACATTCAAGATCTCTTATTGAAGCTATTAGTTATCAGCCTGGTAAAGGTTCGGTTAGTGTAGGTTGGCCAGAATTAGCTGGTATTATATTTTTATCAGATACGAAAAAGGCAAGTGTAGGTGATCTAGAAAGAAAAGGAGAAAATATTGAAGTAAAGGCCAAGGAAGCTAGAATGGGGACCGGTAATCCAGATGTTGCTCTTAAGAATATTAAAGCGGTTTCTGAAAAATTTGAGTTACCTTTTACAGAAGCTGGTAGTGGTAGTAAGGTCGCGTATGAAACATTAGTATATATGATAGAATCTGTCTTGGAAAGCGAAAAAGATAAATCTACAAAAGAAAATGCAATATTTAGTTTGTTAGCGTTCGGTACGCCTAAGCCAAAGGCTAATGATGGGGTAATATCTTCTTTTAAGCAATGGTTATCGGGGGAAGATATTTTAAATCTTGTTAAGGACGAAAGTAATATAAAAAATATTATTGGAGCCCTTCAAGTATTGTATTACTGGCATGATGATGGTCATAAATTTAATATACTTTGGGCCTGCAATGGTAATTTTAACTCATATGCTTTTAAAATAGATGATTCGACGACATTTAGTGATATCTATAATATTATTATAGACCATTTTATCGTTTCAAAGATAGAATCAGACAGTTTTTTCGGTGCAGTAGGTTTAACAGTCAAGTAAAAATGAAATCATTTAAACAACATCACACCGTAATATTAGAATTCTTCGATGCAATCGATGGAGCTGTAAAGCAT
>TARA_R110001599_G_scaffold8229_1_pt1 | contig 14518 bp, 19 predicted proteins | sample TARA_R110001599 | Tara Oceans TARA_R110001599 (sample SAMEA4398360) | marine metagenome | biome: Polar Biome; feature: [MES] marine water layer (ENVO:01000295) within the mesopelagic zone...; material: water (ENVO:00002006), including particulate matter (ENVO:01000060) such as...... | reverse complement strand
AGGGAGATGAAATAGTAGTTCAACATGATGAAGAGAACACCACTTTAGAAGTTTTAAAAGTATTAAATAAGTATGCAGATCATATTAAAGTAATAAAGTTTCCCTTAAATGGTCATTTTGCAAATTTCAAAAATAATCTAACTGAAGCATGTAGTGGTGATTATATATTTCAAATAGATGCAGATGAAATAATTTCTGAATATTGTATAGAAAATTTAGGAATGGTTTTACAATATAATGATGTTGATGTACTTAGAGTACCTAGAATCAATACTGTAGAAGGTCTAACCCAAGAACACATTCAAAAATGGGGTTGGAGAATAGATGAAAAAGGATGGATTAATTTTCCAGATCTTCAATGGAGAGTTTATAAAAATAATGGTAAAATAAAATGGAAAAATAAGGTACATGAAGTACTTGAGGGTCATAAAAGTGTATCTTATTTACCTTTAGAAGAACCTTGGTGTTTAAAACATCCAAAATCAATAGAAAAACAAGAAAAACAAAATAATCTTTATAATACTTTATGATTTTTTGGAGAACTTACAATAACCAAATCTATCCAGTTCAAGAAACAGATAAATTAGGATTTTCAATAGATAATCCTTCTTACATTCCAGATGAATATCTTAAACAAGAAGATTTTGTTATTTTACGTACATGTCATGGTTTAGGTGATTGGGGTATTATATCTGCTTTTCCTAAAAAATTAAAAGAAAAATATCCAAAATGTAAAGTATGGATACCGTCTCCTAAACTACTAAAAAAAATGTTTGGTGAGTTAGAAAAAAACTGGGCATCATGGTCTGATCCTTTTCAAGTAGTACATACTATATTTAATAATAACCCTTATGTAGATGGATTTATAGATTCATTTAAAGAAGATGCATTTAATGATCATTATAGAATATACAGTAAAGAAACAAAAATTCCTTTATTAGAACAAATATTAAAATTTTGGCAATTTGATGATTTTGATAGTATAGAACCTGAATTATATTTTACAGATAAAGAAATAAAATTATCTAAACAAATAATTAAAGAACATTGCAATGGAGAATTTGGAACTTTACTAATTTCTAATCGTTATAAGGGAGAGGGAAAAGAATTAATTCAACAAAAACTAGATGAGTATAACTTACCTATGTTTTATTGGGCATCTACACCTAATAGCGGTTTTAAATTTAAAAAAGCATTAGATTTAAGGCATGTAGATATCCGCATACAATTATGTATAAAAACACTAGCAACATTTAATATAGGTAATCAAACAGGAGTAAATGACACAATAGCTAATTATACCCCTACTTATACAGTTCCTAGAGGCGATGTAGGTTCTAATTACATTAAAAGTGAAATATATTTATGAAAATAGCAATATATACTTCAATATTTGGTAAATATGATATACTCCATGAAAACCAATTCCAAATGGAAGGAGTAGATTATTTGTGTTTTACTGATGAGGATTTACAATCTAATACTTGGAATATAATTAAATCAACTCCTATATATAATGATCCTAATAGAAATGCTAAAAAATACAAAATTTTACCACATAGATATCTAAAAGATTATGATTATTCTGTATGGATAGATGGGAATATTTTAATAATTTCAGATATTAAAGATTTAATTAAAAAGAGTAATTACCAAGTTTTTGACCATAATCAAACTATATTAGACCCTAGAGATTGTGTATATCAGGAATATAATGCTATCATGCAATTAGGTCAACAAAGTGGAAATTATAAAGATAATCCCCAAATAATGCATAAACAAGTAAATAGATATATGGAAGAGGGTTATCCCTCAAATAACGGTTTAGCTACCAATCCAATTTTACTTAGAAAACATAATGATTTAGATATAATAAAAACCATGGAAGATTGGTGGACTGAAATAAAATATAATTCTAAAAGAGACCAATTAAGTTTTAATTATGTAACTTGGAAAAATAATTTTAAGTATAGCTATTTAGAAGGTGATAGTAGAAAAAATGAATATTTTTTACAAACCGGCCGTCATCAAAAAAGAAAATAAATGAAAGAAATTATTTTAGTAGGAAATAGTTCTAATATTCTTAATATGGGGTTGGGATCTTATATTGATAGTTTTGAAAATGTTATAAGATTTAATAGATTTAAAATTAAAGATTTTGAAAAGGATTTAGGTAAAAAATGCACCCATTGGATTCTTAATTATAAACTAACTACTGATAATAGAAAATATTTAACCCAAAATTTAAACAAAATAAAATCCTTAACTACAGACTTAAACCAGATTTTAATACTCACTACATCTAAAGATAATGGAGAAATAAATAAAATTAGTAAAAAATTAAATATAGAATTAATATATAAACAATATCCTCAATTTTTTAATTATAAACCCACAACAGGTTTTCTTACTATAAAATATTTTTTAGATATTTTTCCTCAATTAACTTTAATAGGATTTGATTTTGGAAAAAGTAACCATTACTGGGGTAATCATGGAATATCTGATGTTCCTGGTAAACATGAGTGGGATAAAGAAAAAAAATATATTGATACTTTAGTTGAACAAAATAAAATAGAAATAATATAAATTTAAATGTTTTAAAAGAAAATATATAAATAAATAAAAATGGGTAAAAATAGAATAATAGCAGTTATAACTCCTGTAAAACATTTAAAAGATATTACTGATTTATTAGAATCTAAGGGTCAAGTATTCTATTTAGAAAAAAACACTAAAAATCAAACTAAAAATCTACTACTATCCTACTCAGTAGATACTATAGTATGCAATCCAAACCAACAATCTTATAAAATAGATAAAGAATTATTAGAAAATACTAATGTTAAAATTATCAACTCATGTTCTACAGGACTTAATCATATTGACTTAGATTATTGTAAAGAAAATAACATTGAAATTCAATGTCATAAAAATGACTATGAGTTAATCAATCAATTACCTTCTACATCTGAATTAGCATTTGGTTTAATGTTATCTTTACTTAGAAATATCCCTGAATGTAATAATCATGTATCTAGATATAATTGGGATTATACTCAATTTATGGGCAGACAGGTTAAAGACTTAAAAATAGGAATTATTGGATATGGGCGCTTAGGAAAAATGATGGAAAAATATTGTAAAACTTTTGATGCCCAAGTTACTATATATGATCCCTATATATTTCCTAACCAAACAAAAAAATCCTTAGAAAATATGTTTGTAAATTGTGATGTTATATCATTGCATGTTCACGTAACTGATGAGACTAAATATATGATTAATAAAAAATTATTAGGATTATCTAAAAAAGATTTATATATTATAAACACAAGTAGAGGTGAAATTGTAAATGAAAATGATATAGTAGAAGCATTAAAAAATAAAAAATTATTAGGTTATGGAACTGATGTTGTTGAACATGAGTTTAGTAACTTAAAAGATTCTCCAATTATTAAAGCTATGAATAAAGGAGAAAATATTATAGTTACTCCTCATATAGGAGGCATGACAATTGAAGGACAAACAAAAGCATATAAATGGTCAATAAATAAATTATGATAAAAGTATTTGTAATAATTCCTGCTAAAGGTGATTCTAAAAGACTAGTAGGTAAAAATAAAAGAATTATAGCAGGTAAAACATTACTTGAACATTCAATTGAGTATGCTAAAAAATCTAAGTTAGCTACTACTATTATTGTATCAACTGAAGATGAAAAAACTAAATCTATAGCAGAATCCTATGGGGTTAAAGTAGTTGGTAGAGATAAAGATTTTATGGGTGAAAGAGAGGTAGCTGATGTATATATAAAAATATTCCAAGAATATGGTGATGATAGTTTTACCCACGTAGTAGGAGTACAACCAGATCACCCTGATAGAACTATACCCTTAGATGATATGTTAACATATGCTGTAAATAATAAGTATGATGATTTATTTACAGTTGATCCTGATGGTACCAGAAATGGTTCAATTAGAATCACTAAAGCAGAGCATGTTAGAATAGGAGCTATGAGTAGGAGAGTAGGTAGTATGACAGATAATTGTACTAACATTCATAATGAACAAGATTTATTAAACGCAGAAAAAAATATAAATGAACGAGTACATTAAATCTTTAAAACAACAAGGTAAGCTAAATATTTCAATTGATAAAACAAAAACATTCAGTTGGGAATATGATAAAATAGCAGGACCATGTTCTGTAGAAGGACCTGAAATAGTAGATATAGCTAAAAAAATAAAATCATTAGGGGCAAATGCTTTTAGAGCAGGTGCTTATAAACCCTGTACTTATCCTATTTTAAAAGAATCTAATGGATGGAAAGAGGGATTAAGAGAAGAGGGTCTTAAATTATTATATAAAGTAAAAGAAGAAACTAACATGCCTATTGTTACTGAAGTAATGGATGTAAGTATGATAGATGAGGTTGGTCAAGTAGCAGATGTATTTCAGATAGGAACACGTAATTTCCAAAACTATACATTATTAGATGCTTTAGGTAAATGTAATACACCAATTTTACTTAAAAGAGGTACTTGGGGTACTATAGATGAAATTTTAGGTGCTTGTGAGAGAATTTTAGTAGGTGGAAATGAAAATATAGCTATATGTTTAAGAGGTGTAGTTGGTATGCCTAATTATAGACATGTATTTCCTACTATTAGATGGGCTCCTGACTTAATGATGATCCCGGCTTTAAAAGAATTAACAAATATTCCTATTATATTTGATCCTAGTCACTCAACTGGATATAGAAATTTTGTAGAACCAATGTCTAAAGCAGCTATAGCGGCGGGGGCAGATGGGTTAATAATAGAATGCCATCCTGAACCTGATGAATCAATTAGTGACCCAGCTCAAGCTGTAGATTATAACACCCTAAATCAAATATTTAATGGATAAATTATATAACAAAATAAAAGAAAATAATTTTATAATTTCAGGTCCCTGTGTTCTAGAAGATTATGATACTAGTTTAAATATAGCTAATTTTGCAAATACCTTATGTAAAAAATATGGTTTTACATATATCTTTAAAGCATCTTTTGATAAAGCAAATCGTACCTCTATAAACTCTTCAAGAGGGATGGGATTAGAAAAAAGTAAAGAAATATTTAAAGAATTAAGTAAACAATTTTATACTACTACTGATATTCACACCCCAGATCAAGCTAATGAAATAGCAGATTATGTGGATATTATCCAAATACCAGCCTTTTTATCTAGGCAAACTGATATTTTGACTTCTGCAGGTGAAACAAATAAAATTATTAATATAAAAAAATTTCAATTATTATCAGGTAAGGATATGGTTAGACCTGTAGAAAAGATTCTTAGTACAAATAATAATAAAATTATATTAACTGAAAGAGGAACATTAATTCCCTATGGGAATATGATAGTAGACTTAAAAAATTTAGTAGACATGGTAAATTTAGGATATCCTGTAGTTATGGATTGTACTCATGCTTGTCAAGAATTAAATCCTGGCCAAAATCAAACGTCAGGAAGAAAAGAAATGGCTAGTATTTATGGACAGGCTGCATTAGCATGTGGTGTAAAAGGTTTTTTTGCTGAAATTCATAAAAATCCTGAAAAAGCTTTGAGTGACAAATCTACTACATTAAATTTCAATGAATTTAACAACTTAATTAATAAAATAAAATGAGTACTAAAGAATATGTATTAGAAAAAATAATTAATGCTAGGGTGAATAATGATCCCTGGGATCATGTAGTTATAAAAAATTTTTTACCTAAATCATTTTATGAAAACTTAGTTAAAGAAACTGAGGAATATACTAAAAGAGAAGAATTGAAACAATCTAATATTAGGGCATATCATATATATGTAAATAAATCTATTTCATTATTTCCTAATTCACCTTTTTTAAAAGAATATTATAATATATTATTAGATAAAGATATCTCTGAAGCTATAGAATCTAAATTATCCATTATTATCTCTCCAAAAGACTTTTATAGTGAACTTAATTTATTCACTCAAGGATACAATTATGGAGAAATCCACCCAGATAGAAGTGATAAAACTATAACTATGTTACATTATTTAGCAGATGAAGGAGATGATGATTCCATAGGAACTTTATTATATACTCCTTATAAAGATGGAAAAAATTTAGATGTGTTTAAAGATTGTCTTAAATCATCCCCTTATATAAGTAATTGTGTTTTATTATTTTCTCCTAAAGATGGAAAAGATTTTAAGACAAATCATTGTATGGTTAATAAATCTAAAACAACTTTTTTAAGAAAATCTTTTCAAACCTTTTGGATAAAAGAAACATCAGATTGGACTAAAGATAAACAATCAGGAAGAATAAAACTATAATTATGGACTATAATAAAAAACTAAATAAGATATATAATAATTCTAAATTATCCAAAAGAATTAATTCATATACAGGGGATGAACCTTTAACTATAGAATGGATAGAATCTTTTGAAAAAAATTCTATTTTTTATGATATAGGTTCAAATATAGGTGGTTATTCATTTATAGCTTCATTTAACAGTAATGTTAAAACTATATACTCATTTGAACCTAATTTAGATAATTTTTATTCTCAAATAATAGCTTGTAGAAATAATGATATTAAAAATATACATCCTTTTAATTTAGCAGTTAATAATAACAACACATTTAATTTCTTTAAATATGATAGAGGTTATAACCCAGATAAATTAAACTATGATATTTCAGAAAAAAAACCTATATATAAAGCTGGAAGTAAAGGAACATTTGGAGAAGAATTAAAAGACCAAATGATAAAATCTGATTATAGTAATCCTTTTAAACGTGGTATTACATGGGAAACAGGTATTATAGGTATAAGTTTAGATAGTTTGGTTTATGAATTTAATATGCCTATTCCTAATTATTTAAAAATAGATGTAGATGGGAATGATTTTCTAGTACTTTCTGGAGCAGAACGTTTATTAAATGAACCTAATGTTAAAGAAATATTTATAGAAATTGATGATAAAATTTATCAAGATGGTGAAATAGAAAAGTTTATGTTAAAATATAGTTTTAATATTGAAAAAAATATTAATGTTGGATCTGAAGATAAACCTATGAGAATGGTTTTATATAAAAAATAAAACAATGGATAAAGAATCAAAAGTTATAATTATAGGTAATAGTCCTAAAGTTTTAGAAAATGAGTATGGGTCTATTATAGATTCACATGATGTTGTAATAAGAATTAATAAATGTGTAATAGAAGATTATGAGAAATATATAGGATCTAAAATAGATATATGGGCAACCTCTCATAATTATGATGAATGGTATGGTTATGATTTTATCCCCAAGAGATTTGAAAATTTATCCCATATATGGAAAAGAACTCCTTCAACCCAATTAAATTCTCTTCCTAAATATTTAAAATCTATCCCACATTTACAAATGTTTAAATCTAATTTTTATAGATCCCAAATAAATAAAAATGTAAGAAATTATATTAATGAAGCTAAATTAATAGCAGAACCCTGTACTGGATTGTTAACTATTTTAACAGCTACTACTTTTTATAAAAATATTTCAATTTATGGGTTTAATTTTTACAAAAACCACCTAAATACAACAAAATCTCCCCACTATTATAGATCAGAAGATGACACAAAAGAGGATAAAATATGGGAAAGTGAAAAAGAAAAAAAATTTATGAGTGAAAATCAAATTAATAAAAAATTTAAGATAGTACAAAACTTAGTAGATAAAAATTTAATAAAAATATTAGAATAATTTCTTATATTATGACTAAATCCAATCGTAAAACCTTTAAAATAGAAGATGGAATATCCTTTACTGAATTTTTTGCTTTTAATAAGACCATATGTACTAATATAAATGATATGAGAGATTCAGATTGTTGCTCTCATATATTACAAAAATTCAAAACAGATAACCCCCCAGATGGTTGGTTTAAATTACATTGGGAAAATGGAAATCCTAAATATGAATGGTATTATAAAAATGGAAGACAAGAAGGTGTCTCAAAGTCATGGTGGCCTAATGGTGATATAAAAAATATTCAACATTATAAAAATGGAAAAAGAGATGGTGTATTACAAGGTTGGTATGAAGATGCAGATCCCTATGTTGTACATAACAAACAAACATCAGGTATAAGAAATTATATTGATGGTAAAAAAGATGGAGAATGGATAGATTATTATAAAAATGGTCAAATATGGATGAAAAAAATTTTTAGTAAAAATAAGCTAATTTCTGAGGAATATTGGAATAAAGATAATTCAGTAGGAGATAAATCTTGCCATATAAAATGTCAATTAAAACAATTCCGTAAAATAAATCCAAATTATGAATAATAATAGATCAAATTAATATCTTAATAAATAACATAAAATTAAAATAGTAAATTAATATAAAATAAATATGAAAACACAAGGAAAGGTATGGGGATTAACTCAAGAAATTTTTAAAAATAATAATTTTGAGTTACACAGAATAGAAACTAAAAAAGGTGGATTTTGTTCAATACATAGACATTTACATAAATATAATGCATTTTATATTGAAAGTGGAAAATTAGAAATAACTATATATGAAACTGATTATGATTTAATAGATAAAACAATTATCTCTTCTGGAGATTTAACCATTGCCAAACCAGGTACTTTTCATAAGTTTGAGGCATTAGAAGATACTATATGTTATGAAATTTATTGGGTTGAATTAAATCATAATGATATAGAAAGAAAAAATGTTGGGGGAACAAGTAAATAAAATAGGTATTATCCCAGCACGTTTACATTCTACTAGATTTCCTAAAAAAATATTAGTAGATATCCATGGAAAACCTATGGTGATAAATACAGCTGAGAAAGTTTCTAAAGTTAAGGATTTAGATAAAATAATTATCGCTATTGATAGTGAAGAAACATATCAAGTACTAAAAGATTTTAATTATGAATTAGTAATGACATCTAATAAACATAGATCAGGAACAGATAGGGTAGCAGAAGTAGTAAGAAATATAGAAAATATAGATATAGTTATCAACATTCAAGCAGATGAACCTTATATTAATCCTAAACTAATTAGTAAATTAATAGAAGTACATAATGATTCTACTATACAAATGTCAACATTAATTAGTACACAACTATTAGCTAAAGATTATAATAATTCAAGTGTGGTAAAAGCTTTTTTAGATAATAATAATTTTACTATAGATTTTAAACGAAATTGTATATCTAAATACAAACATCTAGGCATATATGGTTTTACAAAAAAAACACTATTAGACTTTGTATCATTTAAACAAACCAGGAATGAAGTAAGTAGAGATTTAGAACAAATGAGGGCATTAGACAATGGAATTAAAATAAAGGCAGTCTTAACTGATGAAGATTGTTTATCTATTAACTTGGAAAAAGATTTAATGTAACAAAAAATACTCAATATGACTGAAATGAAAAAGGGAATGAAAGATAATATAGATAGGAAACAACCTTCTATAAATGAAGTAGTCAAGTATGAGGGATTTCCTTTATTTAGCTTTATAGAACTAAATATTAATGAAATTTGTAATAGGAAATGTCCCTTTTGCCCAAGAGTAGATCCAAAAATATATCCTAATCAAAATATACATATGGATATAGAAATAGTTAAAAATATAGCTAAACAATTACAAGATTTAAATTTTACAGGTATTGTAAACATAAGTGGTACAGGAGAGCCTTTATTAACTAGATATGTAGATAAAATAGTAAAAGAATTTGGGGATAGAAATATTCATGTTGAAATAGTAACTAATGGTGATGTATTAACTAGAAAAAAAGGAATAGAATTAATCCATAATTTATATACATCAGGACTTAAACAATTAGTTATTAGTTTGTATGATGGTCCTGAACAAATAGAAATTTTTGATAAATTATTTGCTCATTGTGATATAGATAAAAGTTTATATTCTTTAAGAGATAGATGGTATGATGAATCAGAAGATTATGGTTTGCTTTACACTAATAGAGCCGGTAATATTGGTTTTAAACATTTATCTGAAGTAGCTAAAAATAAACTTATGAAATCTGGTAAATCAGCTTGTTATTATACTCATTATGCTATGATGGTTGATTGGAATGGTGATATATTATTATGCTGTCAGGATATGTACAATCGTACAGTAAAATTTGGTAATGTAAAAGATAAACTTCTTATTGATACATGGAAAGAAGGTAAATTAATGGAATTTAGAAATAAACTTAAAAATGGAGAAAGATCTTTATCACCATGCAACAATTGTAATGCTAATGGTCAGGTTTTTGGACATAATCACGCTAAATCATGGAAATAAAAAAAGCAAACAAATACTATGTAATTGATAAAGATAATAATAAATTTATTGATACTACTATGGGTTCAGGAGCTCAAATAATAGGACATAATAATTCTTTAATTAAAAAAATTAGTAAACAAATAAAAAAAGGTACAGTATATACTATACCTAATTATCATACAAAAAAAGTAAACTCTTATTTAAACTATATAAATCCTGAGTTACATAATGAATATATATTTTGCAACTCAGGTACAGAAGCCAATATGAGAGCTCTTAGACTAGCTAGAGCTTATACTGGAAAAGATATAATAGGTAGATTTCATGGGGGATGGCATGGTGGATTAGATGGATTTTTAGAAGAACATCCTGATAATAAAGGTATACCCTCTAATATTAATAATTTATTTAAAGTATTACCTTATAATGATAATGAATGTTTTAAATTAATTACACCTGACATGGCTGCTGTGATTATAGAACCTGTACAGGGTTCAAATCCAAGAAGTGATATTAAAGAATTTTTACAAAAACTAAGAAATCATTGTACTAAAGTAGGAGTATTATTAATATTAGATGAAATAATGACTGGGTTTAGATTATCTAAAAATGGTGGGGCTGGAATTTTTAATATAAAACCTGATATAATAACATATGGAAAAGTTTTAGGGGGAGGTTTTCCTATAGGTGTTGTAGGGGGTAAAAAAGAAATTATGGATACTAAAAATGTTTTTTATGGGGGAACTTTTTCATCTAATCCCCTTAGTATGTATGCGGCTAAACTAATATTAGAAACTATTATAAATAAAAAACATATTGATTATAACTATTTGGATTCTATAGGAAAAATATTTAGGAAAAAATTAAATAATTTCTTTATTAACAATAATAAACAAATGAGAGTAATAGGATGTGGGCCTATAAATAGAATTATATTTACAGATAAATTTATAAAAAATAGAAAAGATAGAGATTTATTTGAATCCTTAGATTCTCAAAAATTATTTAATAACAAACTAAAAAAATCAGGAGTATTTTTAAACAGTAATGGTTTATTTCATTTTTCAATGAGTCATACTCCTAAAGTTGTAAATAAAATAATAAAAACAATAATTAATGAAAGTTAGTATTATTATTAGAAATAGAAATGAAAATGAATATATAGGATTTGCAATACAATCATGTTTAGATCATTTTGATAAACCTGAAATAATAATTATGGATAATAACTCTACAGATGATTCTTTATATACAGTAAACTTATTTAAAGATAGAACCCCAATTAAGATTATCCCTATTAATGATTACACCCCAGGCAAATCTATTAATGTAGGAGTTAAAGAGGCTTCAAATGATTATATTTTAGTCTTATCAGCTCATGCCCAAATAATTAAAACAAATTTAAAAGATATAATATCTCATTTAGATACATATGTAGCAGTATTTGGGCAACAAATTCCAATTTATAAAGGTAAAAAAATATCAAAAAGATATATTTGGAGTCATTTTAAAGAGAGAAATGTAGTAAATATGTTTTCTAAAATAGAAAATAGACACTTTTTACATAATGCTTTTTGCTTTTACAATAAACAATTTTTATTGAATAACCCTATGCCTGAACAGTACTCAAGTAAAGAGGATAGATATTGGGCTATAGATATGGTAAATAAAGGTTATAATTATTTTTATAATTCCACTCATAAAATAAACCATTTTTATACTTCTAAGGGAGCAACATGGAAAGGGATAGGATAAAAAAACAACTATGAAAAAAATAAAAAAAATACTAAACAAAATTCCAGAAAAACAAGGAATGTATAAAAATACAACAACTCTTAAATGGAAAAAAGATGTAATTGAATTTTTTATTAATAAAGATTTAGATAAATGTTTAGAAATAGGAACTTGTGATGGTATTACTACCAAAATTCTATCAGAAATATTTCAAGAAATATGGTCAATTGAATTTAATTTAAAAAGACTTAATAGAGCAAAAGAATTTTGTAAAGATAAAAAGAATATTAATTTTATACATGGAGATGCATATAATGATATAACTTATAATGATTTTCCTACTCTATTTAATGTAGCTATTATAGATTGTGTACATGAGTATGATAATGTTATGGTAGATATTAATAGAGCCTTATCTTATTTTAATAATAAAAAAATTTACTTAGTTTTTGATGATTATGGCCATCCTCAACATCCAGGAGTTAAACAAGCAATAGATGATAGTGTATCTCAAGGTCTTAAACTAGAGAAGTTTATAGGAGAAGAATCAGGTTTTACTGTTACAAGGTCAGATAATACTTCCTTCACTTTATCTTCACAAGAAGGAATTATTTTAAGTTATGAAATATGAAAAATATAGTTTTTATACCTAATATAAATTTAGGAAATAGTAGAAGTACTCCTTACCATTACTCAATAAAAAGTTGGAAAAAATGGTGTGAAGATAATGATAGTATATTATTTGAATGGAAAGAGGCTATATTAGATACTAAGGAATTTCCTATAACATTTCAACGTTATTTAGTTTTTGATATTTTAGATAAACATAATATTAAATATGATCAAATTTTAATGGTAGATGCAGATACTATTATCCATCCTCAATGCCCTAATTTTTTTAATGAAACTAAAAACAAGTTTGGAGTTACAATTAATAATGGATGTTATGAATGGGTTACTAGAAGTATAAATAGATGGGGTGATTCTTTATTTCCTGATGAATCAAAACCTAAAACCTGGGAGTATTTTAATGGAGGTTTTCAAATAATTAATAAAATCCATAAACCTTTTTATACAGCAGTAGCTGAATTCTACCAGGAAAATATTGATTTAATAAATTACTATAGAAATATAATTAAAGCTGGTACTGATCAAACAATAATAAATTATTTAACTAATTTATATAAAATAGAAAAACATTATTTACCTGAATGTTATAATCTTCAAGAATTATTTAATAAAAATCTTCTCCACATTCCAGGACATTCACATTTTAAAGATGATTTAATATTTTTAGATACTGGATGGGTATATCATTTTAATGGAGTCCCTCCTAATCACTCTAATAGAAATACAGCTTATTGGATGGAAAGAACTTATAAACATTTATACAATGACTAAAATAGCATGGTTTTCAGAAATGGGGTTTAATAGTAAAACCTCTAGATCTCATAGAAATATGAGAACAGAATTTGCATGGTTTGTAGCCCAAGATGCTATGCATCACAATATTTTAAAATTACAAGAATTACCAGATAATTCATATGATGTAGGGGTAATAATTATTCCTAAAAATATTGATAGTTATCTCAATTTTGATATAATTGTACATTTAAAACGTGTATGTAAAAAATATACTTTTATGCAAGAGGGCCCATCATGGTATTTTCAAGATCTACCACTTAATCAATCTTTATGGTTTTATAATATAATGTTAAATTCTGATTTTGTTTTAGCTCATAATGACAGAGACAAAGAATATTATGAGGGTCTTTTAGAGAAAAAATGTTATATTAATCCCACTTTAATGATAGAAGATTTAATAAAAACTATTCCACCATTAGAAAGAAGTAATGTTATAATAGGAGGTAATTTACGTCGTTGGTATGGAGGATTTAATTCATTAATGATAGCTCAAGAATTTGAAGAAGATATTTGGGCCCCACAAATGGGAAGAATGAGAGAAGATGAAAAAAGTTTAGAAGGATTAAATCATCTCCCTTATATGGAATGGGTAGACTGGATGTATTCTTTAAATAAATTTAAATATGCTATACATTTAAATCCAAACTCAATAGGAGGCACTTTCAGTTTAAATTGTGGTTATCTTGGAATACCATGTATAGGAAATATTCATAGTAACACTCAAAGATTATGTTTTCCTGATTTATCATTAGAACCTGATAATTTAAAAGAGGCAAGAAAATTAGCTAAAAAACTTAGGCTAGATAAAGATTTTTACTTATCTTGTAGTAAAATAGCCAAAGAAAATTACAACCTATATTTTTCAGAGAATACATACAATAAAATATGGAGTAAAATTTTAAAACAAATATGAAAATAAGTTTAATACAACCAGGTAGAAATAATCTTAAATATCTTAAATGGTCTTATGACTCAATAAGAAAAAATCAAGGTGGACATGAAGTAGAAATTTGTGTT
>TARA_R110001599_G_scaffold233572_1_pt1 | contig 14525 bp, 19 predicted proteins | sample TARA_R110001599 | Tara Oceans TARA_R110001599 (sample SAMEA4398360) | marine metagenome | biome: Polar Biome; feature: [MES] marine water layer (ENVO:01000295) within the mesopelagic zone...; material: water (ENVO:00002006), including particulate matter (ENVO:01000060) such... | reverse complement strand
TAATGCTATATCTTCCATCGTTAAACTTGAATTTGTTCCTTCAAAATTGTTTAGTATCTCTGAACGACAAACTTCAAGTATTCTATGAACCACGCCACAATTGTTACATGTCACTAACTTCTCTATCGTTCTATTTTTTTCCTGTATGGAGAAAGCAATAAATTGATGGATAGGAGGATCAGTCCTGTTTTTCATAGTTGGAAGAATACACCTACAGGTTATTAGATGTTTTATTCCGATACGATTCATGTCTACATATCTTTTGTTGCGAGGATTGTATTGATGCTCCAGTTGACTGCTTCTGCTAAGTCTCTATTTGTCTTTAAAGCTTGCTCTCTAGTTAACATTCCGTCGTTAACTAAGCCCGCTACAACTTCGCCAATCTTATCTGTAGATAGCTGTCGCGCTTCTGTAAACGCTTCCAGGACAACTGTCTTCGGTACTTTCTTTGTGGTCTTTCTAGTCATTAGTATTCTCCTAAATGAATTTTATAACCTATCTGCTACATTGTAAATGCTATTTAAGGTCATTTTGCATACGCATCTGCCAACCATGAAGATGCCCAAGAATCAGGCTTAACTACGCACTGATATCCTTGTGATTTTACCCATGATGTTGCAGATGTAAATACTTGGGAAGATTTATACTTCTTATTGGGGTTGATATCGAGATGTACAAACATAAGTTCTCGATTAAGAAATGTAGAGATCATGTTGGCCAATTGTAACGCTAGCTCTGCTTCCTTTAATAATCTAAGCTTCATATTAAGAAACAAAGATCGATTATTCTTTGATCTAGCGAAAAAATATGTACCGCCTCTGCCGGGCTCATAAATCGCGACTACAATAGCAAATATACATTTATCTTTTATAAAATGTGAATCACATCCAACGTGGACTTCTGATTGTAGCTTCTTATTTTTTACGCGGTATAGAACTGTATCTAGGCAAAGCACATTTGAGCTAGCATCACACCACGTTAATGTGTCTAGCCTAATATTCTTCATGGCTCTAGTTCTAGTATAGCTTTGACATTATCTATGGACTTTCTATCTTGTTGCGCTCTTTTTATAGCTTTTTGTGCTTCAATTTGTGGTAGATATTCTACAGGATATTTTTCATCCATCTTAATAATACCTTGCTGCGCACATTTTGAAAAGTAAGTAAAAAATCCTGCAACCCTATCTTCTATAAGACCTTTCTCAGATTCGTCAAATTGTAAATGCAGTGATACATTCCTAGCTGACATTCTAGCTATTCTTTCAGACAAAATATCACGTACATCCGTAACTCTTTCTTTCTCTAGAAGATCTTGAAGTCTCATACGACTTCTTGTGGCTCTGAGTGATCCTTCATAATCTAGCATTATTCTAAGCGCACCATTTTTTGAGTCGTAAAAACAACTTTGTCCGCTATAATCATCTAACGCTATGCTACTTAATCTAATTCCTGTTTCATTAGACACTGGTACCACACCAGCTATAGAGCATACATCCTTTATTTCATTTATAGAAAATAAAGAGTCTTCAAGAACAAAAGGTATGACATTCGTTTTTCCTTGCTGCCAGTTTACTAATAGTGTATTTGCAACATCATCTGAAAACGAAGATGCAATTATAACCACCTTGCTCTTTGTGTTGTACGACGTTTCTAATATATGGTGAATTTCGCTAACTTCCACGACAGCGCCGGCGACAGGTATTATATGACAATCTTCTATATGTATCGTTGGAAAGTGAGGCTTAAAAAATTTGTCAATTTTGCATAATGTTCTAAACCCTTCGATCATTTCCGTGTAAGGTTTAAACTCTCCATATCCTAACTGCTTGGTGGATATACAACCTGTCGTACCGGCCTTGTACAGGGCCTCTAAAAGCACACCCATATTTTCCTGTAGGAACTCATCATTATTTCGCTTAAGCCCTCTGTGTAGCGTTTCTGAGCTTATCCTACTATGTACAGTTTCCAGTTTTGGACTTGTATCTGTAAGTGTTTGAAAGTAGAGAGGTAACGCAAACGGACATGTCTTGTTAATAGAGTTGATACTCGATATAAGAAGCTTATTAAGGGTTGGGGAACCTTCAAGCTCGCTACTAAGAAATAGTCTGAATGAATCGTTCCATCCCAAACTATGTATTTTAGTACTTGTTATTAGAGACTTTTCTCTGCTATCGACTCTTTTTTTGAAATCATGTATGTGGTTATATAGCTTTTTTTTTGAAGCGTCTAGCTGACAACCGATGATGATTTTATTTTGCATATTATACCGGTTCTGCTAGTGAACGCTAGGATCATACTTCTTATTCTTATTTAACACTTCTTTTTTTGTTGCATTAAAAAGCTTAGATAGCGCTTGACCGAGCTCTTCTGCTTGCTCATTTAGCAATTTTGCAGTTGACTCAACCTCTTGTTGTTTTTCTTTCTTTTCTTGGATCTGTAAGGCTAATCTTACGAAAGCTATTACAGCGCTCCCACCTGCAAGAGATAGTCCCCAGGTGAGGCTTTGGAAAGATATTACTCCGGCGAACAATAAGAATAACTCTGGATAACCGACTTTCATTTTGTCTCCTTAGCTGTCACGCCAGAGGTTGTTACTAGCGTATACTAGAATCTCCTCAGCTGACTCAGCTGTATAACCATATTCGTCTATCAGCGTTTGTACCATAGAAGAATATTTTTGCTTTTGTTCATCGTCTCTAGTTTTTGACTTTGTAACGATTCTTGCTAAGTCTTTTACAGAAGTTATTAAATAGGTCTCGATGGCTTCTTTAAGTGGCTCGTATGAAGTGTAATCAACGATCTCACTTCTTCTCATTTTAGAAAACATGTATGCTGTTACATCTGCACGAAAGCCGTCTTTACCAGATCCACTAACACCGATTGTTGACTCTATAGATCTCATAAAGTTTTCATCAGGAGTCATTTCTTCGTTAGTAACCCTATCTTTCATCTTACCCTTAGTTGTATATGCTTCTGCATTATCAAGATAGTTCTCGAATATTGCTTGAGCTTGCTCTTCGTACGCCGTTATAAATGCCTTCGCGATTTCATTCTCTAGAATCTTAAGATATTCGTTTCTTACAACATTTCGAATTAATTCAAGACATCTTTCTTGGAATTCTCTATCTACAATTTGATCCTTGACCTGTTTGATCAATGAGTCCATAATAGAGATAGGAGTAATGTAAGCTTTGTCTGAGTCGCTTAAAGCGTTATCAACAGCCTTCATTATAAATCTAGTTGATATACCATTCATACCCTCTAGAGGAGCTTCATCCCTAAGATCCCTAATGTCTATTTTCTTAACTCGTCCCTTTTCAACAACTTCTTCGCCATTGTAGAGCTTGAGCTTTGTCAATAGATCACACTTTTGGCTTTCTTTGAGTCGACTTAAGATGGAGAACATCGAAGCAACCCTGATCGTATGTGGTGCAATATGGGCTTTAAAGTTTGACCTAGACAATATCTTCTTGTAGATCTTAATCTCTTGTTCCAACTCTAACACGTAGGGTACATTAACCTTTACGACGCGGTCAAGGATTGCTTCATTAGTGTGCTCGCTCTGAAAACGATTCCACTCTGATTCGTTACAATGCGCTAAGATAACTCCATCGAAGTACAGCATGTCGTGCTTACCGGGTGACGGAACCCTCTTCTCCTGTGTCGCAGTAATTATTGTGTGGAGAAATTCAATCTCATTCTTAAACACTTCTACGAGCTCTACAATACCTCTGTTACCAACGTTGAATGCACCGTTTAGGGATAACGCTCTAGGGTCATCTTCAGAGTATTTATCAAGCTTAGAGATATCCTCAGAACCAATCAGTACTGAAACGTCTTGACTGTTCGCGTCCATCGGAGGAACTGATGCAACTCCTCTACGAGCTCTTTGAGAAAATGTTGTTTCAGATACCTTGAACTGTTCGTATTGTCCATCATAGTCCTCAAAGAGGAGATGTCGTGCAACTGGAGATAAGTCTCCCTCTATATGTACACCTAACATTTCGCCGAACTTATCTCTTAACGATCTAGGTAACAATTGCAACGGCTCACCACGCTGAGGATCTCCATCAAGGTGATAGTAGGGCTGACCATCAAGAGACTTCTTAATGTGTTCAGTAAGCGCAGACTTTCCAGCCCCAACAGGACCCATTAGTAAAAGTACTTGTCGGCTTTCTTCACCCTTAAGAGCTGCAGAACGTAGGTATCGCATTAATTTAGCGATGACGTCCTCCATACCAAAAAACTCTTCCTGGAAATAGTCGTATGTTCTTACGTTATCCCCGTTAAAAAGCTTATGCTTACGTGGATCTGAATCTTCCATCCTTCCAACACCGAAGGACGTGATTGAATCGAATAGTCTTTTATGAGCATGATCAGCAATCTCTGGATCATTTTCTACTAAAGCCAAGTATTCAAGGAACGTGCCCTTAAACTTCTTAGTCTTCTTTTGTTGTCTTTGCTCTTTTATTATATCTAAATAGTTGTTTTTCTTGGACATTTTTTCCCCAAATTAAATTTCAAACGGTTCATCTTCTATTATAGTGTCTAGTTTCACTACATCACCCCATAAAACACTTATGTGATGACATACCGCATCGGCATAGTCTAGTTCAAGATCCCTACCATCATGCTCATGAATAAGACACAGTACATTCGATTCATCCACATTATCAACCGCTATATAAGGAATACTATTACCTCCGACCTGTTTGATTAGGTCTTCTCTAATATTTTTCCATCCTTTTTCATCTGACACGTCATCTACCTTGTACTCATCCTTGTGCAAAGAATAACTAAACAGCTCTAATTCTTCGCAATCTTCTTGAGTTAAGTATTGTCTTATGAAGCTTTCGTCGTTTAAAGATTCTCTAGCTATGAAGCATTCTTCAAGACCATGTCTTTCTTCAATTTTACGAAATAGGTGGAATCCTAAGTGATAGGGATTAATGGATCCAGGATGAGGTCTTACAACCTCATTATGTGTTTTAAGAAATGGGATATGCATCGATGAAGGAAGCTCGAGCTCATGCATTAATCTATAATGCCAATATGATGCCCACCCCTCATTCATTATCTTTGTCCTGATTTGAGGCATAAAGTAGTGTGCCTCCTCCTCGACAATAGATATTAACTCTCTCTGCCATTCCTCTAAATTAGGGCTATAATCTGCTATAAACGCTAGAATGTTTTCTTCTTCCTTTATAGGAACTCTATTTACATCCGGGAGCTGTGGTGCGTTATCGTGTAAGCCAGACTTTATTTCTTTGACAAGCTGCTCTCTCTGTTCTTTTTGAGGCATGTATCTGCTATATCTTCTAGGTATATTCATGGATAAAGCATGCGCTGAATCTAGTATTTTTTCAACAGCAGCTACACCTATACTCGGATCCTCTATTAGCTTATCAACATAGCGCTTGGCGTTTCGCATTCTTAGTATAATGTTCTCTGGATGAGTATGCTGAAACGTTCTGTTATTCTTAAAGAAGTCAGAGTGTCCAATACAGTGCGCCATGATTAACACTTGTAGATACATGGGATTTTCTTCCATTAAGTAAGCTAAAGACGGATTACTGTTAATAATAAGCTCATATGGAAGGCCCGTCTGGCCAGTGTTATACATTAAATGTTGACGTTCAAATGATTTCCCGAAACTCCAGTGGGCGTAGTGCGAAGGCATACCATGATATGCCATTGACCCGATCATCTCGAAGTAGTCGCACGTTTCGTAGGCCAACTCAAACCAGTCAAGTCCATGCTCTTTTGCCATACCACATAGTATGTCATCCCACTTTTTAATTTCTTCTAAAAATGTCATACTTCACCCTTAAAAAAACTGTTAAATGCTCCCCAAATATCTTCTTTGCTAGCGATTGTAGCTGTCTTTAGTTTGTCGTTTGACATGTCGCTAAACAGCGCCCCTAAGCTAGAATCTCTAAGCCAAGCCAATCTTTCTTGTGACGGTTCAATTTCACAATAGCCATAGAATTGCATCTTATGTAAAGACGCGTCAATGGCCTCTTTAACATTATCATTATCTGTTGGCCAGTTGTCTCCGTCAGAAGCGTGGAATGTGTATATGTTCCATGACGAAGGGTGATATCGTGAGTCTATAATATCATTGACCATCTTAATACCGGTTGAAGCTATAGTTCCACCAGAAGACCCTCTTTCAAAAAAGCTTTTTTCATCGACTTCGTAAGCTTGCGATTCATAGGCAACAAACACAATATCAACTTTGTCGTACCTTGACCTTATAAAATGATAAAGCAAAAAGAAAAAGCTTCTTGATAAGAATTTTTTAGCAGTCCCCATAGATCCAGATATATCCATTAAGAAGAAGATTACTGCATTAGACGTCTTCTTTTCTGTCACGGCGTAGTGCTTATATCTTAGGTCTTTCTCTATATACGAAAATGATTCTTCTGAGTCTTCCGATCTCTTACCGGAAAACTCATCTTTTTTCATACGCTTTATTCTCTGTATCGCAGACTTTTTCTTGTCTAGTCGAGGACGTATACCTTTTGATCTATATCCTCTGCGCTTTATCTTCTTAGACAAAACTTGGGAATTCTTCTTTTTCTCAAAGTTAGGGAGCTTTAGATCTTTAAACAGGTACTCTGCAACCTGATCAAGCGTAAGCTCTACCTCATAAAATTCTTCGCCTGCTTCGTTTCCTGGCTTACCTGGTTTACCTTGGCCTTTCTTTTTTTCTTTTTTGCCAATAGTCTGACCACGTTGCACATCATTATTCTCACCGGATCCAACAGAGTGTCTTCCATTATCTCCGTACACAAACCTATATTCTTTAATTCCTCTAACGGGTATCTTAAACTTCTTCTTGCCACTTTCACCAATTATTGATTCTTCTGCGACAATGTTATGAATACCTTCTTTAATTGCTTTTTCAATCTTTTTACGATGCCGCGCCCGATCACCTGCTGACCGGTCTGCTATCGTTTTATGTTTTTTGAATATAGACATTCGTATCCTTGCTTATATAAGATATAACTATTCGGCCTCTATGTATTATAGCCATCCGCGTACGCGGAATAAAAGTGCAATGCACTCGGTATTAAAAAATCTAGACATTTAGTACAAAAGTCATCCTTTGTTACCCACTTGAACCCAACATGTTCTATTATTCCTGTGTGGGGGTTGGCTATTATCATAGGTGTATTATCTGTGCTAGCGCAAAAGACCGATAATATACCACTCTTGTAAGGTAAAGAGTCAAACAACATGTCTGAGCCTTCGACAGCTATAGAGCATTCTTCAAAACACTCTCTTATCGCCGCTGTCAGTTCAGGCTCTCCAGGTTCTATTACTCCCTTTGGTATATCATATAGCCCATCTTCTCTGATCAAAGCCAGCATTAAAGGCTCTGGAGGTACGGTAGACTCTTTTTTAAATAATAAGAATCCAGCTCCCTTCCTATGGTTACGTTTTACTTCTCCCATAATCATCCTCCAGTCTAACTACATCATCTAAGTAGTTGGTACTAACTTCAATTACCTTCACATATGACTTATCTGTTGCCCCAAACCGATGTACAGTACCTACCGGGATGTGTAATGATTGTCCTGGGAAAAAACGGTGTTCAACGTCATTTTCGTCGTAGTTAATGAGCACGCCCTCTACAACATAGATCGTTTCTTCTTTTTTCTGGTGGTACTGCTTGGACAATCGTGCTCCAGGATTTATACAGATCAACTTACCAACATAGCTGTTAGTGTTTGCCCATATCTCTTCGTATCCCCACGGCTTATCTATTGTCTTTTTTTTACTCACCTGTAGCTCCTACGAGTAATGATGAGCTTTGTACTTTACCTCCACCAACTCCTAAGACTACTTCACACCCAATCTGTTCACATGTGTTCCATTCTGGAATTACCTTAGGATCGTCTCTGTCTCCGCCCTTGGTAAAATAATCTGGTTGAAACAGTAATATGGCTGCATCAACAGTTTGACAGCCATCATACCATTCTACGGCTAAGTCCACTCCACCGATCCCAGCGACAATCTCTAGTCTTTCTTTTGCGATCATAAATGGCTTTCCTTTTTTATCTATCAGGAATTGATCTCCATTAACCAAGACAACAACTTTGCCGTTATTGTTTTGTGCCATTTCCGCGGTATGTTGTAGACATCTCAGGTGACCAATATGTAATGGATCAAACCCTCCTGATGTCATATAAATTTTATGACCAGATTCTTTCCACTCTTTTATTACTTTTATCGCTTCTGGATGAGGCTGAATTGTTGTGTCCATTTTAGTCTCCCTTCTTTCTCTTTATATTATACTGTTCTTAAAATCACTTGGAAAAAACTGCTTGTTCCTAGAATAGAATGTATCGAAATCTGAGTCTAGAATATATGTAACAGCTGAATCGTCTTTTGATCTAACCGACCTACCTACAGATTGTACAATTGTTTTAGCGGTCTGTAAAGAATACCACCACTTCCACTTATTCATTTTTTTTCTGATCAGTTTATCTCCAAGGTATGGGTATGGTACTTTACATATAATCTGAAACCGACTTAAGTCTCCCTTGAGGTCTATACCTTCCGACATCGACGGAGATATTAACACGGTAGCAGTCTTAGATTTCTTATGCTTCTCTAAAATTATATCCCTGTTATCTGATCCGTGGATTAGTAGCCTAGAGCTTCTTATATTATTCTTTAAAAAGTGTGCAACTTTGTAAGAGTGACAATGTATTATACCCTTATCATTCTTGTGTTGTTTTAGTATAGCTTTAACGGCATCCACCATTCTAGGTAATGTCTCACCGATGTTTGATGAATTCATCTTTCCGATGCCGCTATAAATAATGGGCCTGTTCTCTACAGGGAACGGAGACCTTAAGCTGATAAATGCGACTTGATCTGTAGGAATACCCACACACTCTATAAACGCATCTTTATCAAGGATAGTCGCACTCATCATGATCACTACATCTCCGTAGCTGTACAGCATTTCGTCTGCATATGGTGCGATGTCAATAGGCTTAAATTGAACTTTCTTACTAGTGTATTTATCACCCTCTATCTCGTTCATAATCCAATTATCTTTGTTGTATAGCTCTAGAAATCTACGTACCTTACACACATGCTTATCTAGCATATCATATTTTTTAGCTATAGAAGCAAATTCACCACTCTTTATTTTGTCTTGTAATCCTACATACTTCTCTAGCATCTTGCTTAAGTGTTTGAGCTTTGAAGAAATTGTGGTCATGTATGTGTCACTAACCCACTGGATATATTGGAATTGTGTCATCCCGGTTGGGAGCCTAAAATTAAGAAAAGATTGACAGAACTTATCTGTTATTGTAATTTCAATAAACTTGCTAAGTTCAGAATCTATGTTATGCGCCTCATCGATAACCATAACTTGCTTTGGTAATAGCTTACCAGAGTATTGCGTCTCCGCAAGGAAATAAGGGAAATTCGTAACTCCCTCCGAGCCGCCGATAAAGCTTTCCTTAGCCTTTCTATAGACACAATTAAATGAGCATGATTTCCAGAAGGAAGTACTCTTATCAGCTGTCTTTAAAGCCCTCAGGCTTTCCCCACATGAGGTCTTTCTATTAAAGTTGCATGTATAGTTGGATGATGATTTAATAGACTTCATGGGACCCTTGAAGCCTCCAAAGTCTTTAACATACTGATCTTGCAAGATCTTCTGTGTTGTTAAAAAGTAAGATCCAGACTCTTTATTCGTCGGCGTTGTTGTATCATTATACAAACACCGAGCCACTGTCAATCCGATAGCGCTCTTACCGACCCCTGTACCGGCCTCAATGATTATAAACTTCTTACCCTCTTCTTTGATCGACCTAAGAGCGAAATCAATTGCCTCTTGTTGCTGGTCTCTAATAGAGGAATAAGGGAAAAACTTCTTAATATCTTGAGTCATGTACATCTCCTAATCTTCCTAATTTTAACAAGATCTTAAAAGATTTACAACACTAGTTATCTTTAAGAAAGTTGTTAATTAATTGTACAGTATCATTTGGCGAATTAACCATAAATGACCTATTCATAGTCGATAATTTTTCATAGATGTGCCAATCGTTGCCACCCTTCATACATTTATCCCCAGCAAAAAACACAGTATGTTCAGGGTAGTGTCTTAATGCGTAAGTTTTATCCCAGCCCTTAGGATATATGTCTAGACTAGTCGAGCCTCCTAACGCTATAGTAGCCTTCACACCCTTCATTGAACAGATATGTGTTATCGCTTCTGCGTAGTATTCTCTTATGTTATGTTTGTTATCTAAAGCAGTCCACGCTTCTCGCTCATGAGCAGTTGCATTTCTTCCGATAGGACACCAATTTAAGAGTGATCCTCTATACTGCAAAAACGTGCCGGTGTAAGGGAGCTCTTCGTACATTGACATTATGATCAACTGATATGCCAAGCATCGTCTCAGTAATAAGGTGTGGTTTTGTGTACCTATTTCTTCTATCATGTTTGCACTAGATTGAAGCTTGAAGTCACCAGTACCCGTCGATACATATTTTTTCGTACCGTTGCAAGGCAGCAAGTCGATTCTATCACCGGGGATTCCTCCGGGTTTAAATGCTTCGCTCATTTGTTGCATTATATAGTCATAGTCAGATCCTGTTACTACACCAATCCTGTAATCCTTAGACAGCGTTTTTAAGGCATAGATTGTTTTTTGCTCTATTTGCCCCCTGACAGGTGTAAGCGTACCGTCCATGTCGAATAGAAATATTTTTTCTTTTGAACTCATTGTTTATCTTCCTGATAATTTATATTTAGCATTATACGGGAGGTCTAAATTGCGAAGAGTAAAGGAAAAACTCTCATCAATAATTTTTGGGTTAGTAATATTGGTTCTTACCCTAACCGGATGTCTAAACCTTAAGATCCCTGGTAAGATAATAAGAACTTCTAACAACGTTGTAATCAAAAAAGCGAATACTCTTTTCCCTATAGAGTCCTTTGTGATGATTAATCAACGCTTTTTGATAAGTCGGCAAGAATGTTTAGAGGGCGTGTGTGAAGATGTTGTGATCGGAACAAACGCGGGCAGTGGTTCTGGATTTATTGTTAAAAACTCTGCTAGCGAATCGTATATCATGACAGCAGGTCATGTATGTACACCCCCTCCCCCAAACTTTCAAGTAGATCCCGACTCAATAAGCGTAGCATACAATATAAAACTAAAGACTGGCTTTGGAAGAGAGTCAATGGGCGAAATTATAGCTATAGATTCTGTTAATGATCTTTGTCTACTTAAAGCCTCCGGCGGACTCGGGGATGCTCTAGAAATTAGTGAGAATGATCTAATGCTACATGAGGAAGTATTTAATATGGCCAGTCCTGCGGGCCTAGCGGCGTCATTAGCTGTCCCCGTATTTGACGGATACTATGTAGGTAATATAGCCAACTTAAGTATATTTTCTATTCCAGCTGTCCCTGGTTCATCGGGATCGCCGATAATGACTGAGAACAACGAAGTAGTATCTTTAGTCTCCGCTGCAGCTATCAAATTTGATGAGTATGCAATCGGTCCTTCAACAAGATCAATAAGAGAATTCTTGCTGGCCTACTTACCCAACGATTAGTAGTCGTCTAATAATAGCTTCTTTAATCTTAGAGTCAAGTATACTTGTTAGCTTATTAGACAGATTGATTGCAAAAAGATTCGCCTCTTGCTCAGAGTTAAACTTTTGTAGACCAGAGTTGTATCCCAACTCATCACACGTTATGGTCACTGCTGTCGAGCCAAAGTCAGTAGGGTATATCTCTGTTGTAACTCTTTCGTCATTAAAATGACTAATAGGCTCGTTACCTAATGTTCTATAGTTGCTACCAATACCGTCTTCGTTAATGTTCATAAGCTAGGGTCCTTCGTAGACATGCTTTCTAGTTAGTGTATTGCATGTGTTATCAGTCGAAACCGTTATTGTGCTTCCGATAGATAGATGATCTATATTGATTACGTCAAACTCGAACTCTTCAGGAGGTCTATTACTCCCGCTATTATCTTTTACAAAAGAGTCTTGACATGCTTTTGCTTCACTCATACAGGAATAAACGCCTAGTATTCTAGATCCGTCCCATCCTTTTATCGTTAGTATTACTACTTCCATTTTTCAAGCCTCTATGGAGTGGGAGTACGCTTCGCAGTATATTCGTATGGCTAGCTCTAGTGAGGATATCTCTTTATCAACAGTAAAGTTATAACCCTCAACCCCCGCCTTAAATGAGCCGGAAGTTGATAAGACCGAAGCCATTCCTTTTATACTCTTTAAGAACTTCAACCGATCTAGCATTTCACCAAGCTCAAAGCTCATATTAGCATTTAGCGCAAATTTCGCTAAGTTGTATTCTGCTTTTTCGAACGGTGTAAGATGATCTATTGATTGGTCGATGCTACCAGATAACGTTTGCACTGTGTTGATCCCGTTTTTAGAAATTTATTGAGTGTTTATTATACGTACGTATCGAGTGTTGTACCAGCTAACAGAATTATTTTGTGCGCTGTTGTAGCAGATAAGCATAGTTTTCATGAATGTCTACTAAGCCGGCCATCATATTATCCATACCATAAGTTAGCGAGTCTAAGTCTTCTAGAGCTCTTGCTGTGCCTTCACCAATGTTGACTAATTGCTTCGTATACTCTAGCGCTAAAGTAGCAATTCTTTCGGAAGCTTGTTCTGATGGTGACTCCCACTCATTGAGCATTAGCATAGCATCTTCAGTTATTCTTATAGGACATGCAATACTCTCATCCTGGTATACCCCAACGCCCTTCTCGATCACTCCGTCAATAGCATCTTGTACTTCATTGTAGATCTTTCCGTAAAGCTCTACGTGATCACCAGCGAAAGAGGGACCCTTAACAACATTGTGCGCGCCGTGCATCCACAGATGGTATGCTCTAAGAAATCCTACGTATACAGACAGGATCTCTGCCGGAGCTGGTGCTATGATATCTTCTAGAGCATTCATATCAATAGCTATTTCAATGCCTTGCTCTAACTGACTGCCACAAGAGTCACACGATTCTTTTAGTTTCATGAACCACCTTCCTGTTCCATTCTGTCAAGTTTATATTCGAGGTAATGATATACCTTACCAACGTTATCTGCGGCTACAGCAATTTTTGACTGCACCCATTCAGGAAGATCATCGTCGTCCATAAGCTTATCATGAAGTGATTGTGAATATCTAGCTAGCTTATCCAGCTGTGACTTAGTCATCCGACCTTCACCCTCACCATAGCCAAGATCTCTTCCACCTTGTGAGTCAGTAGGTTCGCTGATTAACACATCACTAATAACATCTTCTAAAGATAGCTGCTCTTTAATAATTCTTCTAAGTTGCCGTTTCGTAATCTTCATCTTCTCTCCCTTGGTAGACCATCGGTCCTGGATAAATGCTTGCCTACGGCTGAAGCAGACATCGCTGCTGTAGCCTCAGGGCTATTAGAGATGTACCACGCGTCTTCGGCGTCGTCAAAGAAAACTTCTGACTCATCGATCATGACATCTAAAATGTCGAAGACCTCTTCTTTTGTAATGGCTAGACTAGGATCAATCATACCGTAATCACTAAGCTCTTCCATCACATCTGCTGCGAGTTTTTCCCCACGAATCCCGGGCTGGCTATCTAGAATAAAAAGTACAGCATCCTGTATTTCACCAAAGCGTTCCTTCATGTTACCTTCTTTAAGAGATGTTACTTCCCTAACGATCTTCCTAAGCCGTCCTACCAACGACTCATTGACATCTTCTTCGTCGTCGTAGTTTGCGTCCGACTGTCGGGCGCGGTCTTCATTATAGTCATCGTCATCATCGGCGGCATCGATGATACCCTTTTGTAACTGATCTGGGAGCTTTGTCTGATCGCCCTTCAGCGCCGGGTCTGCGTTATACTTTACAGTCGCCTCAGCTTCGCTTTTTTTTTCGTTCATCCGCCGGCGGACTTCATTAACAACTATATCCAAAACTTCCTGATCGTCTATATTAGCTTCACCAGTTAGAATTTTAGAATAGTCAAGGGGCTCGACAAGATCTTCACCGCCAGCCCATGCATCTTCAACAGCCTCAACATCAGCTGGATGCTTGGGTAGATCAGCAGACTCTGCTTCTTCTCTAATAATTCGTAATAGCTGTCTTTTTGTAATTTTCATCTTATTCTTTCCTTAAATCTCAATCATACATTGGTGGTGGGGATCTATAAATCTTACGGTTCTTGAGTGTCTTACCAGCTCTCCTGGTTAGGAATTCTTCAAACCCTTTTCTCTTACCGTCGAGATCATCATTTGTGACATGAACTTCGTCGACCCCATGAGAAATTGACTGTGGTGGAGAAAGACGGATATAGTTCTTATACCGTTTCCAGCCTAGCGTCTTTAAATCATCTGGAGTGATCGACTCTCCCCACGCCTTGGACATGATCTCTAGCCAAGCCTTGTCGGGATCTGCAGCAATTGCGGCTGCATCTTTTTTAGATGATTCATCATGCCACGCATCGTTGAGATC
>TARA_R110001599_G_scaffold42846_3_pt1 | contig 14535 bp, 27 predicted proteins | sample TARA_R110001599 | Tara Oceans TARA_R110001599 (sample SAMEA4398360) | marine metagenome | biome: Polar Biome; feature: [MES] marine water layer (ENVO:01000295) within the mesopelagic zone...; material: water (ENVO:00002006), including particulate matter (ENVO:01000060) such as...... | reverse complement strand
CTGCCGGCAAGGTAATAAATAAGTCGAAACGCCCGCATGGGCGTCCGTCGGGCATGATCGCCCGGCGCTGATGAGACAGATCAACCAACCAAAGGGAATGACAGATGAAATATTCAATCAGCAATAACTACAGCGGCTTGGAAATGGGCGTCTATGAGGCCGCCAACGAGGAAGGCGCGCTTGACGCCATGGCTAAAGACGCCGGCTACCAGGACCACGCAGATGCCTGCAAGGTGGCGCCAATATGGGACGGCGAGTTTAGTGTGGTTGAGATTAGCGAGGAGGTGATTTAATGACCAAGACCACCGTTGAAAGGCAGGCCCGTTTCCGCGAGAAAATGCGCGGGGCGGGCTGCGTCCGCGTCGACGAATGGGTGCCGAAGCAGAAGGCCGCCCAATTTCGCCAAGTCGCGAAGGCGTTGCGTGAAAACTTTAAAACAGGCGTAAGGCACTTGGAATAGGTGGGGGTTTTCAGAACGTCATTCTAATGATGCTAATATTGCCATCCCGATCATTTCTGGGATTTGCGGGACGACTGCGTTCCCGAGACATTTAAGTCTGTCCACTCGCTTGGGAACCCCATGAGCCACTCGACCCACGTCGGGTTCAGGCTCCCATCGCCTTTGTGGGAGTCCTGCTCGGAATAGACGGCTCTGGCTAATTGATCCGTCCTCTGGCGTTCTGAGCCGTCCGGGTTGGTTTTTGTTCGCGCCATCCCCGGCGTGTCCTTCCAATCTCGCGCTGATGCTGTTGGCCACATTCTGGCCGCAGTTCCCAATCCAAGATTGTGTTTTCCCTTGATTCCTTTGCGATCCAAGCCTGAACTCCACGAGTCGCTTGCGGTCGGGGTAGGCCACATCGTCCGGGCCACAACCTCCTCCAAATTCGCCTGAGTTCTTTTCGCCATGTTCTCTGTGATGTTGCCCGCCATCGCGCGGAAACTGCGCGGGGTGGGCCACGATCCAGACGCGGTCCCTGCGGTGAGGGGCACCAACGTAGGAAGCTGGTATGCAATGCCACTCCGCATCATACCCGATCTCGGAAAGGTCTCCGAGAACTCGTGATAGTCCCCTTCCAAGCAAAGCTGAGACGTTCTCCACGATGACGTAGCTCGGTCGTAGTTCGCCAACAAGACGGGCGATTTCTGACCAGAGCCCGCTTCGCTCTCCGGCAAGCCCTGCGCCTTTTCCTGCGGTGCTGATGTCCTGGCAGGGGAAGCCCCCGCAGATGACATCAACGGCAATTCCGTCTGCTCCCAGTCGGTCGGCGGTGAGGGTTCGCACGTCTTCGTAGCAAGGGACTTCGGGCCAGTGTTTGTTGAGGACTGCTCGGGCGTAGGGGTCAATTTCGCAGAAAGCTGCGGTTTCAAATCCGCCGGTTCGTTCAAGGCCAAGGCTAAATCCTCCAATGCCTGAAAAAAGATCGAGTACTTGCTTCATGGCTCCCGCTTTACGTGTGACCAAGACTCGCCACGGGTGACGTTGTGGATGGTGGATTTACTAACGCCAAAATCGAGGGCAATGGACCGCAGGTCCGCACCCGTCGCGTGTTGAGCCATGATGGCCGGGATGTCGGCCTCGGTCAGTTTAGAATTTCCATGAGTTGTGCCCCTAGCCTGCCTGCCCTTAGCCTTCATGTCCGCCGAATTGTCGGCGGGAGTTCCGAGGAACAGGTGCTGCGGGTTTACGCAGCCTGGGTTGTCGCAGTCGTGGCAAACAAAAAAGTCGTTATCGAACCGCCCATGCGTGAGTGCATAGCTGACGCGGTGCGCCTTCATCATTTTATAGCCGACTTTCATTACGCCGTAGCCACAATTGTTCCGAGCAAGCCGCCACTCCCAACATCCTGTCTGTGAGTTTTCAAGCCATTTTTCATCGAACCGATCAATGACGCTCTGTTTAAATTCCATAGTGCTTCTCCAGTGTATCCAAAGCCTCGCGCAGGCGGCCCATGCCGTAATCCCTGCGCTCTTTTCGCGCGTGTGCCCACTCTGCCGCCGACATATTTTCACAACAGACAAAAAAACATACGTCTGCCCCCACGGGGCCGAGCGCCTGGGATGCGTGTCTCCAGCGTTCCTTGGCTCGGGCGGCACCCTCCTGGGGGCCGTTGTGGGATGGTTCAGACCGCTCATAGGCGCAGGCAGACGGGGCAGACGAGATCTCGCCTCGCTCATAATCTCGCTGATATTGAGATCCTGCAAGCCACTGCTCGTGCGTGATAGCCCCGCGTGACTCGTACATATCCAGCTTGTCAGCGATGGTTCGGGCGACCTTACCCACACCGAGGAGGTCAGTAACGGTCAAGCCGAGTTTGAACCTGATTTCATCTACACTGAACGCCGGCTTAGGCATCTGGGTCAGCCTCCGCAACTGCCAAAGCATTAAGTCGAACGTGCATCGACACAGATGCCGCGCGTAACGCGCTTTCAATGCGCTGAACCTGGATATTGTATTTTTTGGCTGCACCCAACTGATCAGCGAAAATCAGAACGGCTGTGCGGGCCTCGGTGAGCTGCTCCTGCGCTATTTCAAGCTCGGTCTTGGGGCGGCTGATGCCTGGGATTTCTGTCATATGTAGCTCCTATCAATTTGTCCTGCCAGCCAGACTTTAGACCGGCTGCCCCATACCATTTAAATAATCTGCGGACCTATAGCGAGAGATGAGTGGGTCGTATTCCAGATCCAGCTTGCACGGGTATCCTAGCTCTGGAAAGCGCGCCTTCCGACAATATAACGATGCGGAAGTGCCGCGCTTGCCCGTGTCAGCGTCCCACAGCGTCTCGCGGTGAACGACAAATCCATGATCTGGCCGGTTATTCCAGTGAGCCGATCCTGCGATGTCATCCAGCGCCGGGGGCATGTCACGCCGTCGCTGATCCATCTTTGCAGGATGTGCAAGGATCTGAAGATGTACGTTCATATCCACAGCAAATTTGTAGCAGGCAGTCAATGCCCGGCCAATAAAGTCACTTTCGGACTCGTTGCCGCGATCATGCTCCAGTCTATTCCAGGGGTCGATCACGATGGCTCTAACACCGTGTCTAACCACGGCCACCTCTGCTGTGTCCAAAAGCCAATCTAGTGTGGGGCGTTGCTTCGGGTGATCGATCCAAAGATAATGCTCGTCGATCCATTCATCGGCATGTCGCTTCTGCTCTGGAGACAGTGCGTTCTCGGGGAACCCGTTTATCAGGCTCCGCAAAGTCCGTCTATGGTCGGGCTTAGTGCGGGTCTCGAACGAGGCCATCGCCAACGTAATGTCGTATCGCCGGGCTATTTGCTGCCAAATTTGTGAAAATAGCTGGGTCTTCCCGTGCCCAGGCAACCCGGTGACCACGCTAAGCATCCCCGCCCCTAGAGAGATCTTGCCCTCCCACTCTGGGAAGCCGCAGTCCCAAGTCTCCCTGGGCGCGGGTTCGGGTATCTCGGACAGCCTATACAGACCTTCAACCGGCCAAGGCAAAGCGCCATTCTCGACCAGATCAAGCAGGGCTTCAGGCCCGTCAGAACGCAAAAGGTCGTTGGCGTCCTTGCAGCCATCGGGGAAATCAACGAACGAACAAACGGCAGGGCCGAAAATGTGCGCTAGGGTCTGCCGGAGCATCAGGCCGGGGTCGTCGTTGTCGGTCGCCAGAACGACTTTGGTCGGGCTCCAGCCTGCCTCCAGCGCATCCTGAATGAAAGGATAGCTCCCTGGGTTGGCCCCGTTGGGTACAGTGGTCACCTGCTCGACCGGAACACCAGCCTCGACCAGTGAAGCCATATCGAACTCGCCTTCGCAGATGTAGACCGTATCAGTAAGGCTGCCTTGGTTGAAAAGGCACATCTTGCCGCCGGGCATTCCCGTGAACGCCTTGGCTTCGATCGATCCAGCCTTCCAGTTGACCATCTCGCCACTGAGATAATACGGCCAGAATATCGCCTCTTTTTTGCCATCAGCGAACCGCCCCGTACCGGATTTGACGCCTAGCAGCTCCAAAGTCTGAGGGCTTATTCCCCGAGTCTTGCAGTAAGCCTGCGCCGCGTCCGACACCCCCGCTGTGCCCGCAGTGGTGGCAGAACCAGACTGCCTCGCCATCCCCGACGGTGACGCTGAGGCATTTGTCCCGCTTGTTCTTCCGCCCTGCGCTGCACTCTGGGCAGGTCGTGCGGTGATTTCCGATAAATCCATTTACAATAATTCCCTTTTCAGCAAGTTGCTCTTTGGCGGTCAGAAGGAATGCCCCATCTCCCGCGCCCGCTCCCTTTTCCGCTCCGATGCGCTGCCTTGACATTCGATCTCCCTCCGCTTCAGCCAGTTTGAAATCCGGTGGTATATTTTGCCATCCTTGGGCTTAAATGCCGTATAGTAATCATCGGCCGCTTGCAACTCGGCCACAATCGACGGGATGGACGGATAGCTCTTGGCCCACTGGTCTATATCGCCCTGGGTCAGACGGATTGAGCGCCCCTCGAAAGGGTACTGCTTCAACGACGCGCCAGCGGTAATACTTACTTCTCTTTCTAGACTCTGGCTTCTAGCCTCTAGCATCTGGGCTTTATCCTCACCGTTATCCCCTGGGTTAACCCCCTTGACGATCTTGGGATTACCGCCCCTGCGCCCGTTCGCTTGATCTTGCTGGCTTTTTTCGTAATCACGCACCATTCGCCGGCTGTAAATAATTCCGTTTTCGGTTCTAGAAAATACCGAAAGGCGTTCCAATTCTGCACACAATCGGTTCACAATCGGTACACGAATTGATAACAATTTGGCGATTTCATTCTCTGTGGGTGCGGTCCCGGCGATGACCAAATGACCATAGGGATCAGCCTCGTGCATGTAAGAAAGCAGTTCGATCCAAAAGCCGCGAGCGGCGAGACTGCACATCCGCAGGCGGGGATCTGAACGCCAGTCTGCCGGGTAGAACTTCATCCAGGGCATGCGCTTGATCAACTCATACCCTCCGCGTGACGCAAGAGGTTGACGTTTGGGGCGCAACTAGAACAGATGCGATTGCCGATGCTTTTTGAAATAAAGCTAGAGCGGCACTTCAAGCACTGGCGCCGCAACTCGGTTGAAATTTCAACAGCAATTTCATCTTTGGTTTTTTTCTGATGCCCGCCGTTCCGCAGCCGATCGGCCTTTCCCTGCACGCCTTTCAAATTCCGCCCAAGAGCAAGCGCGATCGCGCGGTACTTCATCCCAGAGCTAATCATCGCCAGCAAGAGGCCGACTTCGCTATCATCCCAGGGCTGAACAGCACGCTTTTTTGTTATTTGCTTCGTCACTAACATCTCCCCTTGCTGGTCGGTCATGCCGCGCCACCGAATTTCTCTGTTTCGTTGCCCCATGAATCCCACCCCGCTTTTGTCTGGCGAGCGAACATCTCCAGATAGGGGCCGTCAACCAGCCGCTCTATGCGGTCGTAAATCTCATCGGGCTTGCGGCTGTGTTCGCGCCGGGGCGCATCAATCCAGCGGGCAACTCCCTTGTCCACGCGCTTTGGCTTGCCGCGTGTAGCCAGCAGGCACTGCTCGGGATTAGCCCGAGTCCAGTAACCCATACCGGTAAACGGCGACCCGCCCTTGTTGCGTTTGGTCCAGTAAAACCCCACGGTCTTGTATGTGAAGCCCCACGCCTTAATCAGATCTAACGCTCGCGGCAAATGCGTGTCGATGGTCCAAAGGAACAGAACGCAATCAGGTGCCGCATAATCGGCCACAGGAAGTGCCGCGATGTCGGCATGTGACATAATGTTGTAGTGCTGTAATGCAGAACGCCCTTCACCCTTTGCAGAGCGCACAGCGAAGTGCCATGCTGGATCAGCTAGAATTGCTCCGTACTTCATGCCCACCGCCCCATCGCATATGTCAGGATCGCAAGCGCCTCCGCCTCATCGTGGGTCTTGGGATCGTATCCCTGATCTCGCGCCCACACCATGGCGAATTTTTTAGCTTCGAGCGTGTTCATTCCGCCCTTGCCATAAACCGCTTTGCGCCATTCTTTCGGGCGAACTTCACGGCGATCGACATCGTGCAAAAACGCTGTCTGGTGCGCAAGAAAACAGAGCCCGTCGCAGCGATAAGATGAGTCAGTAATGCGGCTGAAGGTCGGGCGCTCAATGACCAGAAGGTCAACGCCTTCGTAGATTTCATCGGCGAGCCACCCGCTAAACCGCGCGCCCATCGCACCATAGTCCGTGGTCGGCAAATTCAAAACGCCACTAGCGCGGCGCCCGCTGATGTGTGATGCCCAGCCGGTGTTAGTCGCTATGTCAAGCGCCAAGACAGAGGTGACGGGACGGGCAGAGGGAAGGCTGCCCGCCCCGTCTATGACGCGCTCAACAGCTTCGCCGGCTCGCGTCATATTGGAATTCATGTTACTTCTCGCGGATAAAGATCAGGCCGCAGATCCTGACGGCAGACGCCAGTCAGGCGCTCGACAGACAACACTCGCTCTGCCGGGACGCGGCGCCACTGTGAAATAGCCTGAGTGGTAATTCCTAGCCCCTCCGCCAGGCGAGATTGGGGAAGCGCCTTCAGCGCCAGCTTGACTGCATAAGATTTCATCCGGCAGTCTAGGTGAAGGCTTTTTATAATGTCAAGCATTAAGCAAGCCTTGACACGATATTAAGCGGGCCTTACTATTCGGAATAGGTAGGGGTTTTTAGAACGTCACCTTCGCGAGATCAACAAAGGGAAATTATCATGCAAGCATTTTATCACGACTTCACCTTCAGCTCGCCTCCGCACGGCATCAATGACCTTGAAGGTCGGATTGAAGTCACACTTTTGGGCGGCGGTCGGCCGGCCAGGGTAAACTGCGCGCCGGAGGACGCTGATCCGGGGTCGGCGTCAGATTTCGATTTAGGCAGTATCGAGGTCATCAAGGGCTACATCCGCGATCAAAGCGGCTTTTACTATGAATACGTGGCTATGCCAGACGATGCCGCTGGAGCGGCGCTTGATCAGATGATCAGGGCGTCACTAAATTACACGGAAATCGAAGATGAGCTGCGAGATCAGCGCAAGGAAAAAGTCTGCGCTAGTTTTAACTTTCACGGGTATGCGATGAACGGGGCGAAAACATGACGCACAGATATTGGATTAGAGCCGGAGCGCGCAATATCCGTCTCACGACCGAGCACGGCGCGCAGAAATTTCGCTTTCGGCGCAAGTCGTGGGTTCTTAAAAACATTGACCTAATTTGGGCCGTCATCATTATCGCGTTAATGGTGGCCTATAATTTTTAGAAGGGAGACAAGGCATGATTGACAAAGATATGGCGGAAATCCTGAAGGCCGCAGGGCTTGGTCAGGACGCCTGCTGGAAACACAAACAGTCAGGCAAGTGGATCATTTACCACTGGGCCTGCGAGCGTGCGGCAGCGCACAAGGGCATTGCCTTTGACCCGCCGGTCATCATCTATGCAGATCCAGCGGAGAAGTTTGCGACGATCTGTGTCACAGGTCATCTCGGCGATAAGTCCGAGTGGTCGTTTGGGGAAGCCGCCCCTTATAACACGCAGCAAGCGTATCCTTTTGCCATGGCTGAAAAGCGGGGCAAAGATCGCGTGATCCTCAAGCTGATCGGCTTGCATGGGATGGCGTATTCTGAGGAAGAGGCCGACGACTTCCGCCAGGCACCCGTGAAAAACAAGAACGTCAAGGATGATGACTGGCACGACGGCCCGGCAAGGAACAGGTCGGTAATGTCGAATATGTTTTCCCAGATGTCGAAAGATCTGGGCGACTGCTCCGACCTCGGGATGCTGGAAGGGCTTGTCGCAACTAGCGGGGCGTTCCTCAAACAGCTTCAAGGCAACAGCCCGAAATGGTGGGACAGCGAGTCCGATCCGCCCGGCATGATGCAGCGCATTGAAGCCAGGCGCGTTGAACTCGCGGCCAGCGAGGCCGATAACATTTCATTCCAGGCTTAGGGAATGACGGTCGAAGAAGCACACGAACTGGTGTGCGGTGACACATACACACAGGAGAACAAGACATGAGCGGATCAATCAACAAGGTAACCTTGGTGGGCAATCTCGCCCGTGACCCAGAGTCGCGGAAGATGCCGAGCGGTGACGCCCTCTGCAACATGACTGTTGCTACGTCCGAAACGTGGAACGACAAGCAGAGCGGCGAGAAGAAGGAGAAGGCCGAGTTTCACCGCGTGGTGATTTTCGGCAAGCTGGCCGACATCGCAGGCCGGTTCCTGAAGAAAGGTTCCAAGGTCTATCTTGAGGGCCAGCTCCAGACGCGCAAATGGGAGGACAAGAGCGGCGTTGAGAAATACAGCACGGAGGTTGTCTTGCGCGGGTTTGGCGGAACGCTGGTCATGCTGGACGGCAAGCAGGCCGGTTCCGCCGACGATGACCGGGGCGGGTTCGCGACCAACCAGGGCGGCTATAACGGCGGCGGGCCTGACCTGGATGATTCAATTCCCTTCGCCCCGGAGGTGCGCTGATGATTGAAGATGAGGCAGTTGAAAAGGCCGCTGACTGGTTGATTTCAAACGCACCAGAAGCCGGTCGCCTGCGCGGTGATCGAGTCCACGCGGAGGAATACCGCAAGAGCCTTAAGGCCATTCTTGCGTCGCAGTCGCCGGAAACGTCGGAGGGCGCTAAAGAACGCTGGGCCTATGCAAGTTCAGCCTATCAGGCGCACATCGAAACGCTGCGCGATGCCGTCACTGCGGATGAGGTCAACCGCGCCCGTCGTGTGTCGGCGCAGATGCGGATCGAGATCTGGAGAACTCAGAATGCGAATAATCGAAGCGTGAAATTATGAAACGCATTCCGACCAAAGACCCGAAGGGTACACGCCGCCGCAATGTCACCATCCGCATGAGCGACAGCCTCTATGAGCGCGTTGTCGCCTCTGCCACGGAGGAGCGAAGATCCTTGAGCAGCGAGATCGCAAGTCGCTTAGATCGCTCCTATCAGAAGGAGCAGACCCTTTCCGAAATGGACGCCCTAGTACGGGGCCAGATTGAAGCCTGGAACAAGCCGTCGAATCTGAAACGCCCGCCCCTGCGCGACAAGAAATACTTGCTCTGGCTGCGCACTCAGGCTTGCGTCATTACCGGGCAATATACGTCAGACGACGAGAGCGTCGTGGCGATGCACATTGGGACGGCGGGGCGGGGTTTGAAATCAGGCGATGACGAGGCGCTGCCAGTGTGCAATTCACTGCACCAGGAGGGCCACCAGCGCGGCGAAGTGTCTATGCTGCGGGGGCATGCGCCTGACTGGTTGATACGCGCCATGGCTCGGGCTTATGCGCGCGAAATGTACAACGAATATCTGGGGGAGTCTGAATGTCTGCCCATTAGAATGGCTCCACCCCCCTAGCGAATGAGCTTTCTTTTCCTGATGCACACTTTTGGGATAGTCATCTCACCTGAGACGTGATTTCCATCGGCGGAAACGGCTATTACAATCTTGTGTCTATCCTCATGCACGAGGAAGCCCGCTGACTGGATTACGGGCAGCGGGCCTTTCAGCGTGTCCAGTGACACCCATTCCCCAGCGGGATGTTGGGCGTCGATCCAGTCCACCCGGACGATCTTCAATTAGTTAGGCCACGGCTCTTCTCGAAAGTCCGTAGCCCGGCCATGCCCATCATTCCAAACAACAGCTCCCAGAGCATACCGTCCAGGGTCGGAGGCGCGGGGATGGGATGACCAAACACCGCAGCGCCCCAGACGGCAATGGGCGCCACGACAAACTGGTAGATCAGCGCCAGCGCGCATGTCCAGCCGATAGCCGGACGCCAGCCCGCCACAAAGATCGATCGGTGGGACGCTTCCGCCGCATTCAGTTCAATCTGCGCCAGGTTTGATTTGCCGGCCAGCTTGAGAAGCTCGCCTTCAAGATCCAGCTTTGCTGCATCCCGCGCGGCGGTGTCGGGGATTACCCGGTCGATCACGGTGCCGAGGGCGCCTGTGATGAACGGGATCAGTGCTGCGATCATAAGAGCGCCTGCGCCACCGCCACGACGATAAAGCAGAGCACGACGCCCGACGCTATTTTAATGCGCTTGCGGTCAGAATCCTCAAGCGCCCAGTAGCGAGCGCGCAGTTTGTAGAAAATATTCATCATCCTTAGCCTCTTTCCATCATTTCAGCAAGACGAACAGCGCGTGACCCAACCTGCTTTGCCCAGCGCGAATTTAACATTTCACTCGCCGCCCCAGACCAGTCTTCAGCCTCGATCGCAGCAAGTGCCTTTCGGAACTTTCCCAGCCTAGTTCTGCCGAGATTAAAAGCCATATTGGCAAGCGCCCTTTGCCTATTTTCAGTCAGCGACTCGAAATTAGAGCAGACGGCCTGGCAGTCCTGCATGGCAGTTTCGATATCGTTCGTCAGCAGGTAATTTATCTCTGACTGGCGCAGCCCGGTCGATTGCAAATTGCGCCCGACGCCAATCGTCCAGACGCCAACACTGTCTTTGTACAGGTGAGCCCGCACGCCCTCGTCATTCTTCAACTGGCGAATTAGGTCCGGGTCAGATGGTCGAATCACTTTCACCCCCCAGGGCAGCATAGCCTGCCAAATCGATATAGGAATCTTCGTGTCCCGCGCGCTTGAGCCTCACAAGCTTCAAAGCCGCCATCATCAGCCCCACTTGGCGAGGCTCGACTTCATGCCCCAGAATGATAGACCAGATTGCAGCGATGTCCGCTGAATTGGCGGCCCAATCCCCGTATGCTTTCTGTCGGTTCCCGCGTGTCAAATTCATCGCGGATGTGAGTATGTCTTCACGCCTCATCTGCTTCCCTCATCATCAGAACTGCGTGTCGACCGTGGTGTGTGCCGACAAACGCAGGTTCCCTGCCCCAACCAGGCGCCATGTCCCACCCTTCCGCAATATACAGAAGGAAATTACCGATAGGCGCGTATATGAATATAATATCCCTGATCAAATCGTGTGGACCTTTCTGCGCTCTGGCGGGCAATAGCCGTCAACGTGGGCTCGCTTTAGTGTATCGCGGATCTCTTGAATGGGGAGAACGCGCCTGCCGACCTCGCCGTAGTGCATACTTCGATCGACGCGCGTAATGGACTGATGCGCTCTCCAACCTCCATCATTGCTGTACTTGTCACGGGGCGCAAGCGTATTCCACATTTCAATCGTCGCGCCGCCGTCCTCGTTACTGCGCATCTTGTGGTGCAGATGGCCCACGTCGATGTAGTGATAGTCGGTTTCGCCCCAATCCTGGCGGTAGTCGTTCGACATGACCTGGATGAGCCTGTCGCCGCGCGCCTTATCGCTGTGATGCGTCATCACGAACGTGTTGCCCATCCTATAAGGGATAAACACCCCGGCGTTATCGAGCACATGCACACGGTCCCGATCGGCATAGGCGCACCGCAGAAGTTCGGCCATCCAGATGTCGTTGGTTCTGGAATGGTTGCCCTGATTGATGATGACATCAACGTGCTGGAACCGGGTCAGGCAGCGGTCCACAAAGAAACGCATGACACGACTGTAGACGGCGATCATCTTAGGGAATCTGCCATCATGGTCCATCTTGTGGCCGCTCGCCTCAGTTTCGGCCTTCATGTTCTCATAATGTGTGAAGTCGCCCAGATCATTTATGACGCATCGCTCACGGGGGCGGCATTCATCAATCATTGTGGCGAAGGCTTGACACAGCTCTCGCTCTGCAATCTTGAGGTCGAAATTTTGACCTGTCTCGGATTCATGCGCCAGCATACCGAGGTGGGCATCGCCAATCTGGAACCAGGGGATGATGTCAGAGTCAAACTTTGCCGGGGCCTTGGGGACTTTAATAACGGGCTTGGCAAACTCGCGCACCACGTCCTTGATGGCCGCGACCTGTTTTTCAAGGCCGGGGTTGGTGCGTGTCCACTCCAGCACAGTGTCGCCACTTTCGCCGTACTCGTATTTGCGGAGTGTGGTGGAGCCGCCAAACTTATTCCCGCCCTCACCGCCATATCTAATCCGCCCGCGCTCTAAGCGATTGCGGAAGGTTTCGGGGTGTTGGCCGATAGACCGCGCTGCGGCAGCCTTGTTTTGGTGACAGGCGTCGAAGGCAATTTCTGCCTCCTGCCATTGCTCGTAGGTAACGCCAGGATTAGCCAATGCTTGGCACCTCTGCGGTTTCAATGCGGGCGATTTAAGCCTAACACATAAGGCGCTAGTTAGTCAAAGATTGCGAAGAAACCGGGTTCCTCGTTGCACTGGCTGCACGCGATCGTGCCGTCCTCATACACGTTCCACCCGAAGGATTCGCACGCGGCGCAGACCATTTGGGCCGGCGCGCAGGGTTCGGGTAGCCCTGGAAATTGATAAATATCAGCCATCACAACCTGTCACAGAACAGACCTCAATAAAACAGCGGTTGCTAATGTTATAAAAGAAGTGACCAGCAGCCAGGCCAATCGCTCCCATCGTTTTCCATGCGCTGCCACCGCATCCGATAAATGCTTCAGCTCCATAGTTGCCTCAGTCCAGCGAAGCCCACACTCCCGCTCGTGGCGGGCAATTAACTCAAGCGCATCTAGCGCCATATCGGTGGCCGTTTTTTCGGTCACAGAACGACACCCGGCAGGTGATCACCCACCTCACTCAGCCTGCCAAACATATTTGGGCCCGTGCAGTAGGATCCGGGCTGGAGCAGATTGTGGACCACCACCGTCCAGGTGTTGGCTGATGTTTCTTCATTTGATGAAAAATAGAACCAGTAGTCATACCCTGCGGCCGAGGTGCCGGTCGCCTGAATCGTCTCGTTGAAGCTAGATTTTAGAAATTCAGACCAGTCTTCAATACTGCCCCTGCAACTCAGGTTGCTGCTGATCAGCATGGACGATGCCAATGCCAAACCAAGTATATTCATCATTTTACTCCCGTTTTAATTTTAGCCGGCGTCACTAGGAAATCTCGCGTCTATCGCGTCGATCTTATCTACCAAGGATTGGAACCCTTCAGTCTTCGGCGTGCCAACAATCGCTTCGACTTCACGGATGACATCGACAAGCGCGTCCTCCCCCAGCTCATCCTTGTAAGCCTTCACCCTCTTCTCGTGGGCAGTCGGCAGGACATCGACGATTGGATCGCTGACCAATCCACCTCGCTCTGCCTTGAAGTCCCGTATGCCGCCAGCGGGTGCTTCAGAAGCGAAGGCGTCGGGGAAGGCATCAGAGACCTTGGCAACGTGTGCCAGTGCCTCTTCCTCTGTCTCGAAGTCGAGGAATTTCGTGATCCTGCCTTCGTTGTCTTGTTTAACTACTGCGATCCAAGCCATGCCTAGCTCCCGTATAAGATGTTAACTGATCCGGCATCAAACGTGTCGCTGCCGTTCTCAGTGGTTAACCGAACCCTGTCCAATTCAGCAGACAGTGTTTTACCGCCGGCAGAAAACGTAAGGTAGGAGCCGTGGGCGATGGTACTAGTCATCGCCCAGATGAACGTCGAAGAGTTCAAAAGGGTCAGGACGACGGAGCCATAGTGGGCGGTGCCCGCCGCCTGGAGGTTGTCTAGAATGAACCCCGCAGACATGTCCACGCCACCAGACTGAGTGGAATCTACATTGGCCCCAGTGTAGCCGGACGTCTCAACACCACCAGAGTCGCCGATCTGGATGATGGTGTCGCTCGACCCGTTAGTGGACACACCGTTGAAGTTTATCGTAATGACCTTAGTCCCAGCCGGGATCGAGGTGAAATCAATTGACGTGCCGGATGTGGTCGCTTGGGGAGAGGGGAGGGTGAAACCACTGGCATCAACGTAGGCTTTGACTGACTGCTGGGAAGGAACCTTGACGTTACTGTCTGAGGACAGCGTGTCCTCGTCAAGGAACCACGCAGCCCCAGCCAGGCTGGTCATGTCATGTAGACCATCGGGCGTAACGGCACGGAGCGCATCAGTCCCAGTAGTCGTCTCTGCGGTGGTCGCAAGCTCGACAATGCCCGCTACCGTGGTGGACGCTGCTTCAACCGCCGTGGGTGAAATCATCTGGAACTGGGTTCCATCGTAAACAACGGTGACAACATTGTTGGCCGTAATATCGCCGGCCACAAGCGCAGCTCCGCGTTTTTGTACCGCCTTGGCCCCCAGGCTGTTCAGGTTTAATGTGACTGCGCCGGTGTTGGTGCCACCCGCCTTAAAACGGAAGGTCTGGCCTGCGGCGTATGCGGCGATTGCCGGAGTGGCGCTGGCCGTGACCGTGTTGGTGCCCGAGCTGGTGCCAAGGAACAAGGGTGCGCTGTCCTGGAGCTGCCCCAGGGCCGCGTAGTCTGTCCGCGCTGCACCGTTTGACACGCCCGTGTGGCGATAGCTCCCTCCCATCGGGAGATTTGCAGTAGGAACCGTCTGCCCATCCTTGGCGATTGAGGCAGTTAAGGCACTTGCGATCTGGGTCATCTCAGTGTTGACAGAGGTCTCGCTAATAACCGTATTATATTCATAGGAAGAAACGGGCCTATTGTAAGTCCCGCTGCCGTTTCTGGCCATGATTATTTACTCCTATTATTCGGCGTTGGGGAAAGGTTAGCGTGGAATGACGGGCGTGTCTGATTGTCCGGCCACC
>TARA_R110001599_G_scaffold353781_1_pt1 | contig 14537 bp, 13 predicted proteins | sample TARA_R110001599 | Tara Oceans TARA_R110001599 (sample SAMEA4398360) | marine metagenome | biome: Polar Biome; feature: [MES] marine water layer (ENVO:01000295) within the mesopelagic zone...; material: water (ENVO:00002006), including particulate matter (ENVO:01000060) such... | reverse complement strand
CAGGCTTCGTCTGGAATCAGTGGCAGGCTTGGTCTGGAATACGCACAGTACCGGCAAACGTACACTGATGGGCAGTTTCTCGCACGGTTCGATGGCAAATGCCATGCCACAATCTATTGGCGCCGCCCTGCACTCACCCGAGCGGCAGGTTATCGCATTCTGTGGAGACGGTGGAATCTCGATGCTCATGGGTGATCTGATGACCATCGCTCAATACCAGCTGCCGGTAAAACTGGTCGTGTTTAACAATCGCACGCTGGGCATGGTGGAACTGGAGATGCAGGTCGCGGGAATTCCCGACTGGCAGACCAAGATGGTCAATCCGGACTTTGCCGGTGTCGCTGAAGCCTGCGGTATTCGAGGCTATAACGTAACCGATCCAGCCAAACTTGAGAGCACACTCAAAAAGGCATTGATGCATGATGGCCCGGCACTGATCAACGTATTCACAAATCCACATGTGCCAACCCTGCCCCCGCATACCTCTGTCGGTGTGATGTCACGCTATGTCGAGTCGCAGGCCAAGATGGTGCTGGGCGGGCGGATTGGCGAAGTCTGGGAGGCGTTCAAGACCAACCTCAAATATATACGCGACCTGTAAGATCGATAGTTCGAAAAAGAGTAACGAGCCCGACCGATCATCCTATATCTCCTTGAGGTAGCCGCTGTTGAATCGAGGAATGAACATGGGGACAAGTTCTGCAGGCCAGGGTCTCTGACGCCTGCAAACGCGGATGGGGACCTACCCTGGCCTGGTGGTCCTGAAACGGCGAGGTAAGCAGAATTGTTAACAAGATTCAGCCGCGTAGTTTGTCAGTAGCGGCAGTATTCTGGCGAAAAAGCTATTCAAGTTCATTTTCTGGACTCAGATGTACTTGGCTGTCCACGTAAAAATGTATTTAATTCGTCTTATACCCCAACGACCGGCTAAAGGACGCCTGCCGCGATGGGACGGCACGCCGAAGTAATGTCTGGACGTCCCAGCGCCCAGAATCGCGCTTGAGGAGTCTCAAGTCCGCCCTGGGCTGTGGCCTGATCTTGCCTCCAGAGCCGGGGGGGACTCAAAGGAGCAACATCGCCGCGCCGATGAGGAGCGCGCAGAGAGCCGCAATTGCGATCACGTCGATAATGTGAGGCAGCCCCAGAGTTGTAGCAAGCGTCGTCCGCAACGCTGAGTGCTCGGAGGAATGCCGCCTTGTGTTGCGGCAGGACCGATACCCTGTGATCGATATGGGGTGCAGCGCGGCGACCGCTCTCCACAGCCCCCTCAATGCTCCAGACATCCGCGTCGGTGCGTGATGGGGAAGCCACTGTTGGGTGTTCGTGGTCGTGACCCACTTTGGCTGACCGGGGTGGACAACATGGTAATGGGATCAGGAACTACAATGAAAATTATTGCTATTGTCTTGTGGTTTTTGGAATTGGTCTTGAAATTTAGGGTATCAATCCCGCTACGGGAAGGCAGGGTGTATGTCTGCTACCGCACAGAACAACCCTTCCGAAATGCTGATAATCAAGACTTGATGCCGTTGTGACACTGCACGTTGTCCGCTTGTACACCTGTACCTTGCGAAGAATGAAAATCAATGATTTCAGCCAACCAGTTTTCCTGTCAGCCCGCTTCGAATTGTATTACGGCAGCGAACAGACACCCTCACGTCAATGGCGAATCATGCACCATTCAAAGACTGTTCACAGAGTGCCTGAGCCAAAGATAACCAAAGACTTCTCAGTACCATTGAATAAGCGGCTGAAGATCGTTGTTTTCGCTGATTACAAAAACGCACAGGTACAGGCACTGCTCCAGATGATTGCTGGCGAAGGCTACTAGATTGAAATCACAGCGAGCTACGAGCTAGACGCTATCAAGGGTGTGGCCGTTGGTGGTTTCTGCTGACAGGCTTCGTCGGCCTCAACCTCCGGATAACCTTGGGCGGATTTGTGGGAACGATAAAATATGGCTGGAGAGTAATTTATGAAATCAAAAGACATTTCACTGGCGCGCCGCCGGTTGCTGAGCGCTATGATCGCATCGGGCGCCTTTATGGGGCTGAATGCGCTGGTCCCGGCCTATGGTCGTGCACTGGGCAGGCTGACAGAGCCTTCGCAACGCTCCCACCACGATGTGGAAATAGATCTCACGATCCGTCAGCAAACGCTGGATATTGCCGGTGGCACGAGCGATCTGACGATGTCTATCAATGGCACGATTCCCGGCCCCCTGGTGGAGCTTTACGAAAGCCATAACGCCGTGCTGAAGGTGCATAATCAACTCCCCACCAGTAGTTCAATCCATTGGCATGGCATCCTGTTACCGTTTGAAATGGACGGCGTTCCCGGCGTCGCTTTTCCCGGTATCGATCCGGGTACTACGTTCGCGGCGCGCTTTCCGCTGCGCCAGTCCGGTACCTATTGGTACCACAGTCACAGTGGCCTGCAGGAACAGTCCGGCGTCTACGGCCCCCTGGTGATCCACCCGGCCGAAGCAGATCCAGTATCGGTCGACCGCGACTATGTGGTTATGCTGTCCGACTGGACCTTTGAAAACCCGCATGCGGTCATGAAGAAATTGAAACAATTGGGCGGCTATTACAATTTCCAGGAGCGAACCATCGACGATTTCATGGACGATATCGACAAAGCTGGCTGGGACAAGACTATTAAGGACCGGCTGGCATGGGCGCGCATGCGCATGAGTCCGACGGATATCGCCGATGTCACCGGCTACACCTATAACTATTTGATGAACGGGCTGCACCCGGCGGGTAACTGGACCGGCGTGTTCAAACCAGGTGAGCGGGTACGGTTGCGTGTTATCAATGGTTCGGCGATGAGCTACTTCAACGTGCGTATCCCGGGACTGCGCATGACCGTGGTCGCCGCCGATGGCCAGAACGTCAAGCCGGTCGACATCGACGAGTTCCAGATCGGAGTCGCCGAAACCTATGATGTGGTGGTGCAACCGACCGAAGACAGGGCGTATACGCTGTTTGCGGAATCCATGGATCGTTCCGGCTACGCCTGCGGCACGCTGGCACCGCGCGAGGGAATGGCTGCTGCCGTTCCGGCGCTGCGCGAGCGACCATTGCGTACCATGGCCGACATGGGCATGGATATGGGTAAGATGAAAATGGACAGGCCTATGGGTGACTTGGATAGGGGGTCCATGAGCGACGGAACGCCCGGTATGCCGCCGAAAGTCGAACTGGGTACCGGCATGGAACAATCTGCTGCTGGTCCGATAATTGCGCGTCATGGGCCTGATCAGCATGGACTCGGTAGTCTCACGGTTGCCGAAGCACAGCGCAACCGCCTTGGCGAGCCGGGCACCGGACTGGAAAACGTCGGGCACCGGGTGCTGGTGTATACCGATCTCAAGCGCCTGGCGCAGGACTTCGATGCACGCCCTCCTGGGCGGGAACTCGAACTGCATCTGACCGGTAACATGGATCGCTATATGTGGTCGTTCGACGGCAAGAAATTTTCCGAAGTCAAGGGCCCCATCGAGTTCGAGCATAACGAGCGGTTACGCTTGATCCTGGTCAACGACACCATGATGGAGCACTCGATTCATCTGCATGGTATGTGGATGGAACTGGAGAACGGCCATGGCTCTGCCATCCCGCGTAAACACACCATCAGTGTAAAACCCTCCGAACGCCTCTCGGCGTTGATAACGCCCAAGGACAAAGGTCGTTGGGCGTTTCATTGCCATCTGCTGTACCACATGGAAATGGGTATGTTTCGCGTGGTACGCGTGTCATGAGAGTAACGAGAAAGAAGAGAAAGGTCATGAAAAAATGCACGACAGGGTTGGCACTGGCAAGCGTAATAGCACTGAGCGGGCAGCATGCCGTTTGGGCTGAAGACTCGCGCCCGAGTGGAGCACCGGCCGACTGGCCCAAACCAGTGCCTGATGAAGCGCTTTATTCAAGGGTACTGATCGACCGCCTGGAGGCAGGCTTCAGTGACGGCGAGGACATCAACGTATGGGACGCGCAAGGCTGGTGGGGTGGCGACTACAACAAACTCTGGATAAGGACCGAGGGCGAGGGCGAACAGGGAAAATCCCTGGAATCACTGGAGTTGCAGGCGCTGTACAGTCGTGCCATTGCGCCCTTCTGGGATGCGCAGATCGGTTTGCGGCACGATTTCCGACCGCAGGACAACGAACGCACCCATCTGGTCATCGGTGTTCAGGGGCTCGCGCCTTACCGCTTTGAACTCAACAACGCCCTGTTCGTCAGTGACGAGGGTGATGTCAGCCTCAGGATCGAAGCGGAATACGAGATTATGTTCACCCAGCGATTGATTCTGTAGCCGCGGCTCGAGTTGAATGCCGCCGCGCAGTCGGTCAAGGAACTCGGCATCGGCAGTGGCATTAACAACACTGAAATGGGCTTACGGCTGCGCTATGAAATCCGTCGCGAGTTCGCGCCTTACGTCGGCGTCAGCTGGACCCGTTTCTATGGTGACACGGCCGATTTGAAAGCGGCAGAAGGTACGGACAGCTCAACAGTATTTTTTGTTGCCGGTATCCGGGTCTGGTTTTGATAATCGAGGTCAATGGCAGGATGATGCCATGCCGGCCTGGGGTCCAACACACAATAATCACCGAATATGGGCAATGGTGTCATTCCTTTAGAAACTGCCGGAGTAATACGATGAAAGGATCTTACGGACGTTTTTTCGCAATGATAGCCACTTCAATGGCCATCATGCTGGGATCAATGTACCTCAACACCTACTCAGCCGATCATCTGTTTTGGAGCGACACGCGCGGCTATATGGCGCTGATCATGGGCGCGACAATGGCTATTATTATGTTGTCGTTCATGCTGCACATGTATAAAGGCAAGACCCTCAACCCGGCGATTTTTGCAGGCAGCGCACTGGTGTTCGCGATCTCGCTCTACCTGGTACGCAGCCAGACTACCGTGCAGGACGTAGACTGGATGGCGGCGATGATCCCCCATCACTCCATCGCCATTTTGACCAGCGAACGCGCAGAAATTTCTGATCCGCGGGTAAAGAAGCTGGCGAATGATATCATCGTGGCGCAGCGCAAAGAAATTGCCCAGATGAAGGCGCTGATCAAGGATCTCGAAGACTGATTCGTAACACACAATCGCTGGCACAACGATAAAACCGGCCGGTCGGCCCAAGCCCTGACGTGGTAGCCGCGCACACGCTGGCACGGGCGGGCCGCTAACTTATACATAAAAAAGGAACGAACATGTCCCAGCACGTCGCCATCTTTGGAGCCGGCATCGCCGGCATCGCCGGCCTCAGCGCGGCCCACGAATTTATCCGGCGCGGCTACCGCGTGACCGTTTATGAACTGAACGACACGGCGGGTGGATTTTTTCGCAGCGCACGACGAGAGGAAGATAACCTGCCATGCGAGTACTCCTGGCACGGCTTCGGGCCCTGGTATCACAATACGTTCGACTTGCTACAGCAGATTCCCTTCGATGCCAGCAGCACTCTGTATGAGCGCGTGCTCTCCCGGCCGATGGAGTATGCCGTTGTACCCAACAACATTGACGACGATCTTGCTATAGCCGATCTGATTGAGAAGCCTCGGGCTTTCAGGATGTCGCTGGCAGACAAGCTGTCACTGGCGTGGGGCATCCTCAAAGCATGGTCAACAAATGCTCGATCGAAGCAGACCTACGCGCGGTTCAATGCCGCAGCGTACTGGCAATCGCGCATGACACGCACAGGGCATGCCACCTGGAAGGCGCTGTTCGGGCCGTGGATCGGTTCGGACTGGCCCTATGCGTCGTTACATTACGTGGGGTTGTTTTTCGGTCGCAACATTCGTTCGGGGCCGGAGCATGAGCATGCGGCCGACGAAAACGGGCCGGGGTGGAAACATAAGTCGATGGGCGGCTGGTCGTTGATGCGCGGGCCCAGTAATGAATGGTGGTTTGACAAGTGGGTCACGCACCTGGAAAAAATCGGTGTTGAGTTTCACTGGGAATCGCCGCTCGAAGAACTGCACTACGACGGTAACAAGATCACGGGTGCGACCGTCGCGCCGGGTACCTCTGTGCAGGCAGACATCTATGTGCTGTCCAACACACCGTTTTCTGCAGCAGAAATTGTGGCCAGAACACCGCAATTGGCAAAGGACGCTGAATTACGCAAACTCCGCGCGCTGATCCAAGATGGGCCGCATACGCAGGTCTCATTCCGTATCGCTTTCGACGAAAGAATGTCCTGGTCTCGCGAACGTACTGCGTTCGCATTGGTAGATTCGGAGTTCAATATTACGCTATTTGCAAATGAACAGTCATGGCCATCCGGAATTGACCTGGGCGAGAACGTAAAGTCGCTATGGACATGTACGGCGTGTGTTGCGAGCGTGCCGGGTCTCGTACATGGAAAGCCGCTTCGTAACTGTACCAAGGAAGAGTTCGTCGATGAGGTCCTCGCCCAAATCTACGCGTCCGAAGCGCTGGATTTCATGATCAGAAAAGCAAACGATGGTCGTGGGCTGCGCGATTTCCCTATCTTAAAGACCGAGGTCTGGCACGAATGGGATTTTTCCCCCAACGGCATTAAAACCGAACAGCCAAAATGGGTCACCACCACTAACACACAACCCTATCGGCCTGACCAGGCAACCTCTATCCCCAACCTGGTATTGGCGGGCGCGCATACTAAAACGCAGGCCGATATCTGGAGTATTGAAGGAGCTGTTGAAAGCGGGCGGCGCGCGGCCAAGGTTTTCGAACCGGATGTCGATGTGAAGCCGCAGCACAAGCCCGTGCTGCTCAAAATTGCCGCATGGCTCGACGATGGACTCTATGCGCTTCGCCTGCCCCACATTCTCCACGTAATCTTCGTTGTCGCAGCTGTTGCGTTAGTACTAATGATCAATAGGGTACTAATGTAATGAACCATCCCCACCCTCGCCGCTAGCGCGACGGGGTCTTCCAGACTAGATTCAGTCTGTTGGACCTTAACCTGAATGGGAGATCGATATGACTATTACCACGCTGGGCATTGATATTGCCAAGAACACCTTTCAACTTCACGGTGCCGATGCTTATGGCAAGGCCGTTTACAAGAAACGCCTTGCTCGGCGCGATTTGGCCGCTCATGTGGCCAATCTGCCAGCTTGCACCATTGTGATGGAGGCTTGCGGAGGAGCCAACTACTGGGCGCGCGTTTTTCAAGGCAGTGGTCACGCCGTGAAGTTGATCAGCCCTCAGTTTGTAAAACCGTTCGTTAAATCCAATAAGAACGACGCCAACGATGCACTGGCTATTGTCGAGGCGGCCAGCAGACCAACGATGAATTTTGTACCGATCAAGCAGGTTGAACAACAGGACATTCAATCAACCCACCGAATACGCACTAGAATCGTCAAGAACCGAACCGCGTTGATCAACGAGATTAGGGGGCTGTGCCTGGAGTATGGTGTCGTGCTTATCCCCGGTGCCGCACGGGTCAAATCCTCTCTCTGCGTAGCCATTGCCGAAGGTGAGAATGAGCTGACTCCCTTGTCGCGGGAAACGATGCAGTCTCTTTATGAGGAGCTTGTCGATGTTGAAGCCAGGTTAAAAAACCTGAATGCCAAGATTAGGCAATTGTGTCGTCAGAATGTGCGCTGCCAGCGCATTCTGAATATTCCAGGCGTGGGTGAACTGACTGCCACGGCCATTGTGGCGGCTGTCCCCGATCCAGGAGAGTTCCGCAATGGGCGCCGCATGTCAGCTTGGCTGGGGCTGGTTCCCCGGCAATCGTCCAGTGGCGATAAACAGATTCTCTTAGGCATCAGTAAACGGGGCGACCGGTACTTACGGACACTACTGATTCACGGCGCCAGGTCGGTATTGAGCCACTACAAAGAACTGGATAACGACTACAACCGTTGGGTTGGCAGAAAAAAGGCAACGCTGAACCACAACAAGGCTGCTGTGGCCCTGGCCAATAAAAATGCTCGGATCATCTGGTCGATGCTGAGTTCCGGAGAGGAGTTTAACTATGGAGTGCAAACGGCGGCTGCCTGATACTCAATATCGGTGGGCTTCATTTAACGAACCCAAAAACACCACGAGTTTGCTTTAGATGATGGTTAGTAGGTTGCACCGGCTCTTCTGAAACCTGAAACTTGTCACGGCCTTTAGAGATCTTGGTTCTGATGAGGTAGAGGAGCGCGGATTTACATCAGGGCACAAGCTGAGCTTGAATGCCGAATATATGACTGCAACTCAAACCTATGACAACCATCACAAGTCAACTTGGGAAGACCTCAAGATGGACGTCGAACACAGGAACGATTTTCAACGGATCGCCCCAGCTCCTTCGCTACTTCGGCTTGTGTGACGCCGGGTTGCTCTGATCGCTTTACCGCTTCTCTGCGGAACTCTTCTGTGTATGCCTGGTTTCGTTTTCTTCCCATTAGATCCACCGCTGTATCAGCTAATATAACTATACAGGGTGGCTACAACTCATGGGGAACACGGTTTTATAACGCCATGCGCTATGGCATGGATTACCAAGACCCAGGGGCAGATCATTATGAGACACAATACCGAAAGCGTGTCGTCAAAGGACTACATCGACGTGCCGCTGAATTTGGGTTTTCTCTACACGAAATAGAATGTGTTTCTTAGGAAGCGACGGTCTTCTTTGCCAAGGAAACAAAGTGAAATGCTTGTTTATTGCCCCGCATAAGAGGACCTGGCCAGTTGGTCTGATGTGTCGACTATTGGGCGTTACTCGCGGTGGTTGCTATGGTTATCAGCGACGCAATGGTGGCAGGGCCGATGACCCCTATCACCAGGAACTGCTGGAAACCGTACAAGCCATCGCGGAAGCGACTGAGCATAGTTACGGCAGCCGGCGTATGAAGCATGCGCTCAATGCCCTCAGTTACCCGGTCAGCCGCAGCAAGGCGCGGAGGCTGATGAAAGAAGCGGGCGTGCAGGTTAAACGCCGGAAAAAGTACAAGGTCACGACCAACAGTAGTCACAAGCAGCCTCTATTCAACAATGTGCTAGACCGGCAGTTTGACGTGGAGAAACCCGATCATGCGTATTCCAGACCAGGCTTACGTTGGAGATATCACCTATTTGTGGACCCAGGAAGGTTGGTTGTACTTGGCGGTTGTGATTGACCTGTTCTCACGAAAAGTGGTGGGCAGGAGCATTAGCTCGCGTATGAAGGCTCAACTAGTCTGTGATGCACTGAGGATGGCTGTTTGGCAAAGACGCCCCGGTACCGGCTTGGTAGTTCATTCTGACAGGGGCTCGCAATATGCCAGCAGGGATTACCGGCGGTTACTGAAGGCCCACGGTTTTGTCGGCAGCATGAGTCGTAAAGGTGATTGCTGGGACAATGCGGTTGCAGAGAGTTTCTTCGGGACCTTGAAGCAGGAGCGAGTCCATTGGCGCAACTACCAGACGCGACTTGAGGCGCAACAGGACGTGATGAATTATATATCCATGTTTTACAACAGCTATCGATTGCATTCATATCTTGGCTATGTCAGTCCGAACCAATATGAAACAAAAACAGTTGAATTGAGAAAAGCCGCTTAACTGGGTTGTAAAGAAATTCTGGACCAGGTCACTTCGGTTTGGGTGGATATATCCTGCCAATAGTGCGGCTCTCGCTCAATTTCCTGTTACGTTGTTTTCGCCTGATGCAAATCAACTGAGATAAACCCATCCCCGACCGAAAAGCCCGCAAAGCGGCCAACTACGTCCGATGAACAACCCTTAACGGTGGCGGACGCAAGTGGGACTTCCCAGACCCAGATCCAGACTTCGGGCAGTGAAGCGACAAACTGCGATTTCTCAATGTACTGAGGCTAATTGCACTGGGGGTGTTTTTCTTTTTGGATATTGCAGTTCTGGATATTACCGTAGTTGCCCAAATTTTCGTCTCCACTTCCGCAATCTCTTAACAGGATGCCTTGGGCGGTACACCGACAACTGCAGTTCTTGTTGTGATTCGCTACTCCATCCACCTGGACTATATTTGCGTTCCCGATGGTGTTGGCTGCAAGAGCGCCGTCATAGGCCGGTTCACTGACGATTTTGAGTTCTTCGGCATACGCGTACAAACCACCCACCAATACCAGGGCGATAAAAAAGAATTTAAATTTCATTACTACTATCTCCTTTCTGAAATAGGGGAGGCGTTTTAGCAGAAACAACATAGGCTCCCTATAAAGTGAAAAGCCCGTGCTGAGCGAGGAAGGTATTAGGCCAGCGTCTGTGATCGCTTGACGTCCGACGAAATCCCATACGCTTCTCCCGCTCGCGCAGGATCGCTCTCAGCCGACGCCGCACGAATCCGTCAACATCACCGAACGTGGACCGATGGACGTGCTTGAAGTATCCAATCCAGGGCTTCATCCCCGCGCATGTAGTCAAAGTGCCGCACTTGTGCGTGGACGAAATGGTTTGCAACTCCTGGCATAACATCCGCCAAAGCACCGTCCGTGACGACTGCTACTCTCTCGATCCTCTTGATGTGACCCTTGAGGAACTTGAAGTGCGCAAGCATCGCGGCAAAGTCTTTCCAGCCGGGAAATGATTTCGCCTGTATCAGAATTCCATCCAGCTTTCCGTGTTCCGCCAGATAGGTATCCACCTGACTCGTTATCAAATTGAAATCTGCCGCTTCAAGTGGACCTTCCGGATGCGGCTCGAGTATGCCTTGGTCACCTAGCAGTTCGTAGTTTATCCTCATCGGATATTCACCATCAGGTAATGACGCAAACACCGCCCGCACGGTCAACATGCACATGGACGTTTTTGGCTGTGTGTATGTATGTGGAGAGTCTGCTCGCTCCAGATGGCCGAGTCTGTTCGCTGCCGCACGTAACGTACCCGGTTGCCCGGATTTGTTCAGCTTTCTACCGCCCTCGGCGTACGGCCCGCTCGGCAGGTCGCCTGAATTCGAAAGCGCACAAACAACAATCTGGCGCGGCCGACGGCGACATCGGTCACGTCAAGGACTGCCACTTCGATGACCACGTTTGGACAATCCGCTACCTCATTGTCGACACCGGCTCCTGGCCGGCCAGCCGCAAGGTAGTGATCTCCCAGTCAGCCTGCTATTCTCCTCACTCGTTCAGGGTGTACAGCCAAATCTCAACCAAATTCTGGTCTGCTTGAGCCTGCTTAAGTACCCGCGGCATCAGGGAGTATCAAGCCCCGCCAATTGCCTGGCTTTTTGCTTAATGGATTCCATATCAAGCGCCCCGGCCTGGCGGCTCTCGATACCCAGGGTGATTGCAGCCTGCAATGTGGCGAGCGTGTCCCTCGCTTGCTGATCTTTCCGAATGAGGTCCCGCACATAGTCGCTGGAGCTCGCCTATTTACCTTCATCAATCCTGGCTTGCACCCAATCCTTCATGGAGTTCGGCACTGAGATTTTCATGGCGGCCAAAGCATCCTCCTATCATTTTTAAGAATGATAGTATGGCAAAATTTGTAAAAAAGGCGGGCGCCAGGGGGAGTAGCCATGCCGCAGTCAAATGATGACTCCAACAATAAAAATCTGCCACAAAGCGAGCGACTTCAGGCCGTGACGTGCGAATTCTGAATCAACAGGCTACCGGCGTACTGAACAAGCCGGTGCACCCAGAGAGACACCAAAATGGCATTCCCCACAATCACCATCGAGAACGCTCAGAAACTAGGGAAAACAACGCCAAAACTATAGTGAAACTGCCGAAAGTGTGGGGAACTCGGCTCGGAAAAGGCTATTAAAATCAATAATATAAGATAACTAGGGTCACTGGCTTTTAACCAATTGGTCGCTGGTTCGAATCCAGCACGGCCCACCATCTAAACAAAAAATGCCACCCCTCGGGGTGGCATTTTTGTTTAGGCGGCGGGTCCGTCTGGATCGAACCACCGTTCGACAAATTGCGCCAGCAATTTAGACGCCGCAGCACGGCGAAGGCGCCCCGCAGGGGTGAATACGGCCCAAAGGCCGTATTCATCAATCCAGCACCCTGCAGCCATCCCCCAACGATTCGACAAGAACCCAACCAATCGACAAAACGCGCTAGCGTTTTGTCGATTGGTTGGGGCGGCTGTCCACAGATATTCTGATACTATTGAAAGGTTACTTACTGGCCACCTACCCTATGAATTGACCTAACGTAAGAGGATCTTACAGCCGATACGCCGACTATCCCCATGAAACCCTTCGATGCAGAATTAGAGACGATAGAAGAGCGGCTTTCGGCGCTCGAGCAAGAAAAGCAGTTGTTGCTTGAGCGAAAGCAGCGGTTCTTGGCCCAGGATACCGTCCCCGCCCGGGCAGAGAACTCCAATAGAGTGCCAGCAACCACCCAGGAAAAGGTCGCCTTGTTTCGCGGTCTGTTCCTCGGTCGCGAGGATGTTCACGCAGTGCGCTGGGAGAACAAGCAGGGGCGCCACGGCTATGCACTCGCATGTGACAATGAATGGCGGCAGGGCCTTTGCCACAAACCGAAGATCAAATGTAGTGAATGCCAAAATCAGGCCTTCCAGCCTTTGGATCACCGGGCCATCTACGAGCATTTATCCGGACAGCGGACGGTGGGGCTCTATCCGCTACTGCCTGATGACCGTACTTGGCTCCTGGCCCTTGATTTCGATAAGGCCGACTGGCAACAGGCAGCCAACGCATTGCGCAATACCTGCTGCGAATGGGAACTACCTTGCTCGGTGGAGCGCTCCCGCTCCGGGCAAGGCGCTCATGTGTGGCTGTTCTTCGCTCAGTCGATACCAGCCAGAATGGCGCGCCTATTGGGCTTTGCGTTGTTGGACAAGGCTATGGAGCAATACGCCAGCCTTTCCTTCGAATCTTACGACCGCCTCTTTCCTAATCAGGATATTCTTCCCTCGGGTGGGTTTGGCAATCTCATCGCCTTGCCGCTGCAACGGGAACCCAGGCAATCGAGCAATACCGTCTTCATCGATGAGAACTTCGAGCCTTACACTGACCAATGGGCCTACCTTTCGGCAATCAAGAGACTTGGCATCCAACAGGTCGAACAATGCCTTGCTCGTGTCACGGACTCGAGCGACGAATGCAATGATGAGCTAAAGCCCTGGGAACAGGGGCTGCCTCTCCCAAAACATTGTATTTCCGACTGTCCTGAAACGATAGAGGTCACGCTGGCAAATCGCATTTACTTGCCGATCGAAACACTGCCACAAGCACTATTGGCGCGAATGAAGCGACTTGCGAGCTTCTCCAATCCGGTGTTTTTTAAGACCCAGGCCCTACGCTTTTCCACTCACGGTATTCCCCGATTTATCAGTCTGTCACAGGTCGAGCAGGGCTATTTATCGTTACCGCGAGGTTGCATGGACGATGTTCTCGCCTTGCTTGCGGAACATTCGATCGACGTAGCTGTGGACGACAAGCGAATGACAGGACGGCGACTGTTGGAACTGAAGTTCAAGGGCAGCCTGCGACCCGAACAAGAGAAAGCGGTATCAGCACTCGCCAAACACGACGCCGGTGTCTTGCATGCACCGACTGCGTTTGGGAAAACGGTCACGGCAATCGGCCTGATTCAAAAACGCAAGGTTAGTACCCTGATCCTGGTCCATAGTCGGCAACTGCTCGATCAATGGAAAGAACAGCTAGGGCTATTTCTTGAGGGGTGCGACATAGGGATGCTGGGTGGTGGTAAAAAAGATCTACGTGGCGAGATTGATATCGCAACCTACCAAAGTATGATGCATCGCAAGACCAACACGGTCGATGAGCGACTATTCGACTACGGGCAAATTATTGTCGACGAATGCCACCATATCTCCGCGCCTCGTTATGAAGTTTTGCTAAGTGATGCGCGTGCCAAATATTTGGTGGGCATAACCGCCACACCACATCGGCAGGATGGTCATCAACCGCTTATTTTCATGTTGGCAGGGCCCATTCGGTATGCCGTTAAAATGGATAATCGCCATGCTTTTGAGCAGCAGGTGATTGTACGTCGATTCACCAATTCCGCACCCCGCGGATTGTCGCGCGTAGAGGCTCGGCCACATATAGCCGATATCTACCGCCATCTGATGCACGATGAGGCCAGAAATCACCAGATAGTAGAGGACGTTGTCGCTGAGATAAACAAGGGACGACATCCGCTGCTGCTGACAGAGCGCCGGGAGCACGCCACGATGCTGGCAGATATTCTGCGCCTTCGTGGAATCACCTGTGAAGTACTCCGTGGAGCCATGAGGGTTAAAGAACGGGAAACTGCCATGGCCGCTCTGGATGATACCCAAGTCCTGATCGCAACGGGCAAATACATAGGGGAGGGTTTCAATCTCCCGAGGCTTGACACCTTGTTCCTGGGTCTACCGATATCCTGGAGGGGGTCACTCGCACAATATGCCGGGCGGATCCACCGCGAGTCGGAAGGTAAGGTCCGGGTGACTATATACGATTACGTAGATTCCACTTTTCCGAGTCTGGAACGTATGTTCAGGCGTCGCGTGAAGGCCTATGAAGCACTCTGACCTGGTCCAGCATTTCTTTACAACCCAGTTAAGCGGCATTTT
>TARA_R110001599_G_scaffold67326_19_pt1 | contig 14560 bp, 10 predicted proteins | sample TARA_R110001599 | Tara Oceans TARA_R110001599 (sample SAMEA4398360) | marine metagenome | biome: Polar Biome; feature: [MES] marine water layer (ENVO:01000295) within the mesopelagic zone...; material: water (ENVO:00002006), including particulate matter (ENVO:01000060) such... | reverse complement strand
GAACCGGGCACGATGCAGGAAAAACCGCATTATGATTGTGTGGTTCTTGATGTGTATGATTATCTGCTTGATCGCATCGAAAGTTGTGAACGGGCCGGGATTCCGCGGGATCGTATTTGTGTCGATCCGGGAATAGGCTTTGGCAAGTCGCTGTCACATAATCTGGAGCTTCTGTCACGGCTGGCAATTTTCCATGGCTTGGGCTGTTCGATTTTGCTGGGGACATCACGGAAATCATTCATCGGTAAAATCGATCCGGCGGCGACACCAAAGGAACGTATCGGTGGTTCGATTGCGTCTGCTATCAATGGCTGGCGTCACGGGGTTCAGATGATCCGTGTGCATGATGTTCGCGAGACGGTTCAGTCAATCTCGATTACGACGGCGACTTCAATGGTATAAGGTAAATTTCGATATCAACCTTTGGATGTAAGGTTGGCCATTGATATGACTGAGTCATAAGAGGTCTGTGATATGCGTTTTGGTTTCAACCGCGCAGATTGCAGGCCTTTTTTGGTATTGGTGTAAATCTGGCAATTTCTGACAGAACCTGCTTGGGGGTTGCGGATGTTCTTCATTCCCTACATACCGTTAGGAGTGAATTCATACGCGGTGGAAACGTTGTGCCATTTTTTGGCTGCGAATGTACGGTAAAGGCATAGTTGAATGAATGTTTGCAGCGGGCGCCCGCTCGTTGAGGAAACGGAACCGACGACAGGTCAGGATGCGATGGCGATTTGTGTTTTCGTGGTCGAGGATAACGTCGACCTTAATCGGGATTTGTGCGAGTACCTTGAAATCTGTGGTTTTGAGGTTGTCGGTTGCGAAACCGGCGCGGCATTTTACCGTGCACTCGATACTCATACGCCGTCGGCGGTGATTCTTGATATTATGCTGCCTGACACGGATGGCTACGAACTGGCCAAATATGCGCGCAGGAATATCGATTGCGGCATCATGATGCTGACCTCGCTTTCGGGGATGGACCACCATCTGACCGGGTATAAATCCGGTGCCGATGTCTATCTGACCAAAGACAGCCCGCTTTCGGTTATCGAAGCTGCCTTGCGGCCATTGTTGCGTCGTGTTGCCAAGGTTGTTGAAGGGGATGCTACCGTCGACGATCAGGTTCAGGAAGATCACTGGATGCTTGATATGTTGAACTGGACGCTCAGCAACCCAGATGGCAGTTCGGCAACCTTGACGGCAACCGAACGCACGATTGTCCGCCTGCTTGTCGAAGCCAATGGTGCCTGGTTGACGCGCCCGGAAATTGTTATGGCGCTGGGTAAGGCAGATACGGCTGAAAACTGCCGTAACCTTGACACCGCGATCCGACGTGTTCGTCAAAAAGTCCTGCGTGAGATCGGGGATGAATTGCCGATCCGTACGGCATATGGGCGCGGTTATGCTTTTGTCAGTTCTGCGGTGATTGTCGGCGCATCCGAACAGGTTTGATGCGCTAATCACTTAGCCCTCGTAGCCTAGTTGATATAGGCCTCGTCGATTTCATCACTTGGCAATAACAGGCAAAGTTCGACACCTTCGGTGCCCTTGTCACGAAGTTTGATCGATCCGCCATGTGCATCGACGATACGTTGCGATATATGCAGCCCCAGCGCACTTTGCAGTGATGCGGCTTCGGTGTCCCGGCGGAACAGTGCATCTTTGATGCGCTGGACTTCATCATCGTTCAGATCAGGCCCTTGACAGGGGATATCAATTTCCACCAACCAATCGTTATTGGGGCGAACTGTCATATGAATAGGCGTACCATGCGCATAACGACGTGCGGTTTCAATCAGGTTGGTGATAGCCAGACTGACCAAGGTGATATCGACATAGGTCTCGAACCGTTTTGTCCCGATGCATTCAAGGATAATTTCAGCATCCTTGCGTGATGCGCCGGATACAAAATCGGTCAACAGGCGATCAACCATCACCATTTCCCGTGCAAGGGCAAAGTCGCTGTTGTCAATGCCATCCTTGTTCAGAAAAATATCGACCAGACGTGAAAGTTTGCGCGATTGGTCCTGAATGCGTTGCAATCGATCTGTGACGTCGCGGCCTGCTTCGCGCAGACGCAACATCAGCATTTCCGACGATCTTTGAATAACGGCAAGTGGTGTTCTGAATTCATGCGATAGCATGGAAATCAGTTTGCGCTGTTCCCCGACAAGCGATGTCGTTGCTGCCGTGACCTTGATCGTTGCAAGGCGGTCCTTTTCGATCCGTGACAACCGAAATCCCATGATCAAGCCCATCGCGCATATATGGAAAAGCAACGTGTATTGATGCAATCCAAGCCCGAATGGCGTTGCGGTAATCAGGCCGGCATGAGTGAGTTGCAGCATGATAGCGGCACCGGTTGGTAATGCGATCACGACAAAATAGATCCACAGAATCCATTCCCGGGGCGACCGTAAAATTCGATAGGCCAAAATAACGCAGAATGATGCAAGCACGGCGGCGTGCATCGGCACAACATAGGCACCGTAAACCGCATAAAGGTCTGTGGCGGCCGTGAACATGCAGGCGACTGAAAAGCCGCAATAGATTTTGACGATCCGCGCAATTACGACATTGTGCTTTCCTAGGTCCAGAATGTTGAGCCATAGAAAAATCGTCGCGGCCGCGCTTAATGCATTGGTTGCCCCCACGACCAGATCATTGGTGTATGGCCATTCGGGTTGAATAATTGACAGAACAATCCCATTAACCGACGATGCCAGCGTTCCAACCAAAAGTACGCAAATCCCATAGGTCACAACGGTGCGATCACCTGCCAGCCTGCCAAGCAGGGTATAGACCAGACCCAGCATCAGAATTGTCCCGAAATAGATGCTAATTCCCGCATCGCGCAGGGTCAGGCTCGAAACAAGTTGTTCGGTCGGCCATAACTTCGCAATCAGCAACTGGGCGCTGTTTGATTGGGTGCGGATGTAAAGCGTGTAGTCACCCGGATCGAGATTGGGAAAATGATCGATATGGTTGCTGCCATGTGTTGGCCGCTGCCTTGCGGGAACGTGATCCCCCATATGGCTTTGCCATTGATGCAGGTTGGTTCCCCGCTTGAACAGATAGGCATCAATGAAATTTAGATAACTTGGCTGAATTTCAATATGTAGCGATTCGTTTAGACCCTTGGGAACAGAAAGCTGTAGCCGGTACCAAATCGTATCGTCGGAATAACCGAAACTCGGTATGCCATGACTGGGACTGAATTCATTCGCCGGTATGCGCAGAACATCGCCAAGCGTCAGATCATTTGTTTCATCCTTAAGCCATCTGACATGTTCATGCAGGTTTATCGGCGTCAAGATACCGGGCAATAGCGTAAATTGTTCCGATTCCACTGGTTTTCCGGCACATTTTTCTACCGGCAATACGGTCATCATTGCCAACAGAACCAGAATAGGGAGCAAAATTCTGATCGCCAAAGGGGATTGGAAAATCCGAAACATCAGGAAAGGCTGCCGGGGGCTCATGACGGTATACTGCCTTTAGAAGCCGTCGCAGGTGGCGGATTGATATCGGTATGGGCCGCTGCAATTGTGTTGTTGGTCAATGTGCGGTCATAGGGCAGGCGGATCAGGATTGTTGTCCCGCCTTTTTCACCGACGCTGACACTCATCCGGCCCTGGTGGGCGGCAACAATCCGGTTGGTGATATGCAACCCCAGGCCGACGCCATGTGTGGTGCCTGATGTGGTGCCACGATAAAATGCGTCGGACACCATTGCCAGATCATCTGGGGGAATGCCGGGGCCATTATCAACCACCCGAATATAAACGAAACCGTCGCTGCGATGATTGAAACCAATGCGGACATAGGCCTTTGGCGCATATTTTCGGGCGTTTTCAATCAAATTGCTCAGTGCGCGCTCAATCAGGGTCCGGTCGATGTTGATGATGGTTCTGCCTGTGTCTGTCAGGCCGATATCGTGGTTGGGAAATTCGCGCTGGCGCCGTTTGATGAAATCGCTAAGGAACGGGGCCAAAATGGTCGATTTGGGGGCAATGACGAAGTTGGTGCTATCAAGCGTATCCTTGGTCAGGAACACATTGACAAGTTCGGAAAGCTGGGATGCGTGAACGCGAATGGTGGAAATGCGGTTCTTAACCGCATCGGGGGCATCTTGCATATGCAAGGACGTCATTTCGGCGGCCCGTTGAATGATGGCAAGAGGCGTTCTGAATTCATGTGACAGCATCGTGATGAATTCGCGTTGGTCGTCGGCCAACTGGTTGGTCCATGTGCTGTGACGATTTGCTGCAACGCGCCGTCGGGTTAATTCATGGGTTCGATATGCCATCGCAATGCCCAGCAGGAACAAATGGACAAGTGACGCCACCTGATAGCAATTGCGTGTAAACGTGTTTATCGGGGCCAGACCAAGCAACATTAGCAAATGGATAATCGAGGCGACTGCCGGGACGCCAAGTGCGATGACATAAAGATAATATTTTCGCCTGTCGGTGTTTTTCCCGCCGAGATATAAAAGATACCCTAGAATAAGCAACGTTACCCCGATTTGGGGCAGGAAAAAGCCAAGTGTGAAATAGATATAAATATCACTGGTTGCGCTGATTCCGCAAAGGCACGTGATAATCGCATAGGCTATCAAACAGCGAAATAGCGTCGGTTTGTGGCGGTCAAGTTCGATAATATAGGACCACATCGCAACACTGGTGCCGATTGAAAGAGCCGTGCCTGCCCCGGTTAACGCGTCGCTTGACAATATCCAGAAGTCGGAAAGCAGCAGATGGGCATACCCCGAAATACCCGCTGTCAACATGAACAGCGCTAGAATATGAAACCCATACCACAGGATCGCCCGGTCGCGGATCAGCAGCCCCAGCGTGAAATAGACCAAAAAGCCGATCAGTGAAATGCCAAGATACAAACCATACAGGAAGGTATCCTGCATGTTTTCATCGATCAGGACGCTTTCGCTTTTGATCCGGGCTGTCAAGATTTGTGCGCTGTTGGTGGTGATGCCGATCACCAGCCAGTATTTCCCCGTCGCAAGCCTTGGCCATTCCCGAATGTGTTTCCGGCCGTGAATATGGGCTTGATCACGGGCAATATGGTCGCCGACTTCATTGTGCCAGATCGGTATCAGGCTACTGGCATCAACAATTGTCAGGTCGACCGTATTTAAAAAAGTCGGGGCGATTTCAAGGTAGAGTTTCTGGTCAATCGGTTCTGCGCTGACTTCGGTCACGATGATCGGCATCCGGTACCATACGGTATCAAGCGTATAACCGTTGCCGACGGCGCCGATGATCGGTTTGAAGTCATCTTGGGGCATTCGCACAAGGTCAGACGGCGCGTTGACGGGCCTTTGGGTTGCAAGGTGTTCAATCAGCGGGGCAAGGTCCACGTCCATTCGATCAACGGAATATTGTCCGATGACCAAGTCATGGGGGTAGGGATGTGACAGGGCAGGGCGGATCAAACAAAGCACCGAAACGATGACAAGCATCGTGATCCCTGCCAACAGATATCCCATGCGGCAACCGACTTTCCGCAAATGACCCCCAAATTCAGACGGTTTAAACGCTTCCCGTTCTAGATAGCGACTTTTGAATACAAGGTCATGGCTTTTATAAGCGAAACATAAAGGTCAGGATTAATAGATCGGTTGCCTCTGATGGATATAATCTGGCACTTGCCGGTGGCATTGCTCAGACACTTTGATATAACCGGCAGTCAGGAAAAAATATCCGGCGTGGCCAAGCGTCGGGATGGAAGCAAAGAAGACAAGCATGAGCCGTAAATATTTCGGGACCGACGGCATTCGCGGAACCGCCAATACCGCCCCTATGACAGCCGAAATCGCGCTAAAGGTCGGGATGGCCGCAGGGCATTATTTTACCCGCGGTGATCACCGTCATCGTGTTGTCATCGGTAAGGATACCCGTTTGTCAGGCTATATGCTTGAACCTGCTTTGGTGGCCGGTTTTACGTCGATGGGGATGGATGTGATGTTGGTCGGTCCAATGCCAACCCCGGCGGTTGCCATGCTGACCAAATCAATGCGGGCTGATATCGGTGTCATGATTTCGGCTTCGCACAATCCTTATCAGGATAACGGAATCAAGTTGTTTGGCCCGGATGGTTTTAAACTGTCTGACGATGTCGAACTTGAAATCGAAGTCATGATGGAAAGCGACATGTCGGCTCTTCTGGTCAGTGCTGACAAGCTTGGTCGGGCACAGCGTATTGATGATGCCCCGGGCCGCTATATCGAGGCGGTTAAATCTTCGCTGCCATCTTCGGTCACGCTCGAAGGTCTCAAGATCGTTCTTGATTGTGCAAATGGTGCGGCTTATTCGGTGGCGCCAAAGGTTCTGCGCGAACTGGGTGCCGATGTGATTGAAATCGGGACCAAGCCAAATGGCCTGAACATCAATGCCGAATGCGGGTCGACTCATACCAAAACCATGTGCGACCGTGTTCTGGCCGAAATGGCCGATGTGGGGATTGCCCTTGATGGTGATGCTGATCGTGTTCAGATGTGTGATGAAAAAGGCCAGTTGATTGATGGTGATCAGTTGATGGGGCTTGTGACCACCCATTGGAAACGCACGGGCCAGTTGCGCGGCAATGCGCTGGTGGCGACCGTAATGTCGAATTTGGGGCTTGAACGTTATCTGGAAAGCAACGGTCTGCGCCTGATCCGTACCAAGGTCGGCGACCGTTATGTCGTTGAACAGATGCGGGCCCTTGGTTGCAATGTTGGCGGCGAACAGTCCGGGCATATCGTTTTGTCCGACTTTGCCTCGACCGGCGATGGTTTGCTGGCCTCGCTTCAGGTCTTGGCCGTTCTGGCCGATCGCGATGGGCCGGTTTCCGAAATGAGCCGCGTTTTTGAACCCTTGCCGCAGATCCTTAAAAACGTGCGCTATGCGGTGGGTTCCGACCCATTGTCACACAGTAGCGTGGTCGATGCGATTTCCCGTGCCGAGCGTGCCTTTAACGGCGATGGTCGTGTTCTGATCCGTAAATCGGGCACCGAGCCGCTGATCCGTGTGATGGCCGAAGGTGATGACGCGATCAAGGTCGAACAAATCGTTGATCGTATTGTTGCTGAAATCATAGCTGTCGCAGGCTGATCAGGCCAAACAAGCCGAACTGCTTTCGTTATCCAAGACCAAAGATCACAAGTACTGGGAGTTTGATCATGATGGGTCGCGTATTGATCATTGCCGGGTCGGATTGTTCCGGTGGTGCCGGGATTCAGGCCGATATCAAATCCGTGACCGTTCTGGGCGGTTATGCCGCAACCGCGATCACGGCATTGACGGTGCAAAACACAACAGGTGTGTTTGATGTTCTGGGTATTGATCCGAAATTGATTGTGCATCAGGCCGAAGTCACCATTGATGATATCGGTGCCGATGCGATCAAGACCGGCATGCTTCACAGCGCCCCCGTGATCGAGGCCGTAGCAGAATTCATCCGCGCCAAAGCCACGGGTATTCCGGTGGTGGTCGATCCGGTCATGGTATCGCAAAGCGGATCACGATTGTTAAATGAAGACGCAGTTGATGCCCTGATCAAACATATGGTGCCGCTTGCCACCGTCCTGACGCCTAATATCCCCGAGGCCGAAGTGCTTTCGGGCCTGAAAATCAACGGCGAGGCCGACATGATCGAAGCCGCCTATAAAATCGGTGATCTTGGCGCCGAGGCTGTTTTGATCAAAGGTGGTCACGCCAAGGGGGATAAGATCGTCGATATTCTGTGGCGTCGCGATGGTGACGTTGAAGGTTTCGAAGGCGACCGTATTCCGTCGGAAAATAATCACGGCACGGGCTGTTCACTGGCCAGTGCAATTGCCACCGGGTTGGCACAGGGCATGGACCTTAGCGATGCTGTGGCACGTGCGCGCGCCTTTGTCCGCGAAGCCATCAGGACCGCGCCAAATTATGGCAAGGGCAACGGCCCGTTAAATCACGCCCATCCCGTCACCGGCGAATAGCAAAAGGGGGCGGGGCTACCATGCAAGGACACAGTGCCATGCCGGGAACCGCATTCTTTCATCAGGCACGCAACAATGCCTGGTCCAATCATCGATTGCTGGCGGTCTGTTCCAGATTGTCGGGTGATGAATTGAAGGCCAAACGCACGTCGTTCTTTCCGACGATCCTGCAAACGCTTAATCACATTCTGATTGTCGATTGGTATTATATTGATACCCTTCTGGCGGGGGGCCGCGGTCGGGATTGCTTTGTCGATAAAAATCCATTTTCCGATATGGCGGCACTTTCCTATGCCCAAAGCCAAAGCGATCATACCTTGCTGGCGTTTTGTGAAAACCTGTCGGAAAGCGATGCCATGCGTCCGGTTGAACTGGATCGTGGCAAGGGCGTGATCGCGCGTGAAACGGTATCGGCGGTGTTGTCACATCTTTTTGTGCATCAAATCCATCATCGCGGACAAGTCCACGCCATGTTGTGTGGCACATCGCAAAATCCGCCGCAACTTGACGAATATCACCTTGATTGTGACGCGGAATTTCGCGGAACGGATTTCCATGACCTTGGCTGGAACGGCGTATGAAATTCAACCTGACCCGACGGACCAAACGCCGCTTGATGTGGGCGTCCTTGCTGGCTCTTATCCTTGCCACTGCACTTGATGGTTCCAAGCGCGCAATTGCCGATTTGATTTGGCCCGATGATGCCGCCCCTTGGGAAAAGGTTACGGCGGTTTATTATCCGGATCGGGAAAAATTGACCGATATTCGGGTATCGGACACGAGTTTTGCTGATCTGGCATCTTGCCGTGCCCATGTCATCGAACGGGCGACGGAAAACGGCGACCCTGATCTGAACCGGGGCCGCTATGACTGTGCAATCGGGTTCTATCGTGATGATGAAGGCCGGGGCAATTATCGTCTGACGATCCAATAGGCGTCTTTATTATCGTTACGGGTAACGGTTACAGAATATACCAAAGCAAGCCGGGCAGGGCGATGGCAGCAAGGAGGCTGGAACTGATAACCACACCGGCTACTTCTTCGGGTTCGCGATTATAAAGCTGCGCAAACAAGTAACAGAACACCGCAACTGGCATTGAACATTGCAAGATCACAACCCCGCGTTCGATCCCGGTCAAGCCCATGACTTCCGACAATCCAAGGCCAACCCCAAATCCCATGCAAAGCCGCAAAAAGCTAAGGGCGGTGCTGCGCGCAAGGCTGACCGGGCGCAAACGCGCCAGCGACACACCCAATGTAAACAGCATTAACGGAATGGTCAGTTGCCCGATCAGATTGGTGGTGTTGTAAAGCCATGCTGGGACTGCTGTGTCGGTCGCGAGAAAGACCGTGGCAATCAGAGTTGCCGGAATGATCGGCATCCTTGCGATGGATCGAAGCGAGAAACTGCCCGAAACAAAAGCCACCCCGATGGTCAGTTGCAAGACAACATAGGTGGCAAAAAACGCAACCGATAACGCCAAACCATCTTGACCATAGGCCAGCATGCAAAGCGGTAAACCGACATTGCCGACATTTGGCCAGGTCAGGGATTGCAGATAGGTTCGAGGCGACAGTTTGAAAATCTTAAGGACCGGCCAGCCGATCAACACGAAGATGACATTGGCAGCTAAGGCGGCAGTCCCCATTGAAAGCAATGCATCCGCGCCAAGATCAACAGTCGCCAATGCCGCAAAGGTCAGACACGGGGTCGCGAAATAGGTGACGATGGATGTCACAAGTGCTGTATCGAAATGTTTGCCGGATCGCGCCCAGATATAACCTAATCCCGCTGTGATAAAAACGGGTGCAAGAATGGCAAAGATATCGGCAAACATGAAACTCAGCGTCCCCAGTGGATTGATCCCAAACGATCTTGGGCGAAATTGTCATGACCGGCAGTCACGAGGCAAGTGAATAATGGTAATACCAGTTGGTTTTCCGCATCGCGGTACGACTTTATGGCTTTATGCGGCGAAAGCTTGTCATCATCAATCGTCATAGGGCATGTTAGGAGAAATTGTTATCAGTACAGGATTGGGCATGCCTGCCAAGGAATACAATTTCGTTCACCGTCATTTGATTGATCCGGCCCCGCGCTGGCGTGATCTGCGCCATCCGCGTGCGGCAGTCTTTTTGGATCGCGATGGGGTGGTGAATGAAGAAGTCCATTATTTGTCCAAGGTCGAAGATCTGGCATTGATCCCCGGGACGGCGGCGGCAATCAAACGGTTAAACAATGCCGGAGTTACCGTCATTGTCGTGACCAATCAATCGGCTGTGGCACGCGGGTACCTGTCCGAAGACGGTCTGCGTGACCTGCATGAAGCAATGATCAAAATGCTGGCGGTTGATGGTGCATCGGTGCAGGGGATCTATTATTCGCCCTATCATCCAGAAGGTACGGGTGATTATCGCCGCGAAAGCCTGTGCCGCAAACCCGGACCGGCCATGATCTTTGCCGCGGCCGAAGATTTTGCAATTTCACTGCCCAAAAGTGTTTTGATCGGGGACCGTATCAACGATATCCGAGCCGGTCGGGCGGCGGGAACCCATGCGGTGATGGTGCGTACCGGTCATGGCGCAAAGGAAACCACTTGGGCCGAGGCCGCAGAAGCCGATTTTATTGCTGATGACCTTTCCAAAGCCGTGGCCGAATTGTTTTCCAGAGGCATTCTGACGGATTAGGGCAGAATTCTTTGCGCGTTACTATGGCTTCGCGCATGGCGGTAAAGCTTAAAGCGCACACCAGGTTTTCCACATATCGCGACAGGCTTCTTCAATTTCGCGTGCGGCCGCCGGGGCGCTCATGGATTTGCTGTTTTTCATCCGCTCACGCATACCGGCGCGAATTGTCGTCAGGGCACCGATATCCTGCGTTAACAGGATGGCCTTTTCGACATATCCCTTTTGTGTTTCTGCCGCCAGCGCATCCAGTCCGATATCGCCCAAAAGACAAAGTCCGGCGCGTGCCGCAGGCGTATCACCAGCCATGGTGACAAACGGTATTCCATGCCAGATCATATCAAAATATCGCGCAATATCGGTCATCGGGAATGGTGCGAGCCCAATATCGATCCGGGCATATAAATCCGCGCGATCTTCGTTGGCGACCAAACCAACCATCTTGACCCGGTCATTACGCAGTCCGGCCTGACGTAATCGGTCCAGCATGGTTTTCTTGGCAAACGGATCATCAAGAACATCATCCTGAAGAACAAGCCGACTGCCTTTGACCTTGTTTAAGATCCGCGCAAAACAATTCAGGCTGGCGTCACTGACATTTGAAAGTCGGTCAAAGCAGCCAAATGTGATGGCCTCGCCCAGTGCGGCTGGCAGCAATGTCAACGGGGCGGCGTCATCCCCCGCGTTAAAGGCGAAAGGCCCCGATCCCAGTTGTTGGACATTTTCGCAAAATAACTTGTTTTCGGCTGGTTTGGCCGGAATTGCCCGGTGATGGACAAGAATGTAATCCATCTGACTGATGCCCGTTGTCAGCGGCGAAATCGTTGCCTGTACCGGGGCGCCACGCAGGGCAAAAACTGTAATTGGCTGATCGGGAACCGGACCGGTTAGATCCATCAGAATATCGATGCGATCCTTGCGGATACGTTCGGTAATCTGAAGCGGACTTTGCCCGTAAACCTCGCGCCAGCCATCCGCCATAACCTGCCATGCGCGGGTTCTTTGATCCGGGCGCGGGGTGGCGGAATACAAAAACAGCTCGACCTCGTTGCGGTCCAGATGGCGGGCCACACCGGACAAAAGGGCAAAGGACGGATGATCACAGAAAAACGGTGACAGCCAGCCAATGCGAAGCCTTTTATCGAATTGCTTGCTGTTGGTGAATTTCGGTTCCGGGGTCGTAGGCATGTGGCCGCGCGCCCATTGGCGGGCCTGTTTCAAATATTCAGCCCCCCTCATTTCTGGCAATTTGGCAATCGCAGCCAAAAGGGCAGCATGGGCATCCGCCCGTGTTGGGTGTTTTTCGACCACTGCGGATAATTCCGCAACTGCGGTGGCAATATCACCGCATCGAAGCTCTATATCCGCGATTTCAAGGTCGATATCCACCGTATCGCTGGCAAGCCGATGTGCGGTTTTTTGAATGGCGATGGCTTTGGCGTAGTCGCCCTGCGATGCCAAGGCATGGCCCAGGCCACGCAGGGCCATGATATGGCGCGGATCAATGCTCAGCGCACGTTGATACAGGTTTTGCGCCATCCCCGGATAGCCTAGGCGCAACAAGACCTGACCGACCTTGCAAATCATATCGGGCGTAATTCCGGCCACATCCGCTGCTCGATCAAGCGATGTCAGCGCGGCTTCTTCCTGGCCCAGTGACAGCAGTGCCTCGCCAAATAAAAGCAAACCTTCGTAATGATCGGGTTTCAGGCCAAGCAACCGTCCCAAAAGGTCAACCGTCTGGCCAATATGGCCGCGCGGCATTTCAAGGCGCGCCAGATGATAAAGGGCGGTGGGGAAATCCCCGTGATAGCTGATCGCCTGGCGGAATTCATCAATCGCTTTGTCGATTTCCCCGGCCCGTTCAAGCGCAATTGCGAAATTGCATCGCACTGCCGGGTTGGCCCCAAGGCGCGGCAGGCAGTTGTCAAACAGTTCAAGCGCCTCGCGGTGGCGATCAAGCCCGGTCAGAAGCGTTGCCAGCAGGTGTTCGGCTTCGGCGTTATTGGGTGAAAGCGACAATGCCCGCCGGTAAATCTTTTCGGCTTCGTCAGGACGGTTGCCTTCATGCGCGCTAAGCCCACGCCTGAGCAGAGTCTTGAGATCGGCCGACATCGATATGCATTACCTCGTATGATCGACAGTCCTGATCGCTGTCACGCCGATCAGCATGCCGAAAAAGGAACGTTCTGTCATTGCTTTAAAGCATTTTCGCAAAATACGCGGTATGATTGCCAGTCCGAAAAAAAAGCAAAAAAAACCCCGAGCCTGCAAGCAGGCCGGGGTGAGAATGGGAGTGGGAGAATCGCCTGGCGGCGATAATCAAACATAGAATATGTGTTATGGTCGAAGGGGTCACCTATCCAATGGAATAGTATTTTGGGTCTTATGGATAGGCCATTCGTAAAAAGGCGATGGAATTCCCGAAACTTAACCGTGGAATTGAAAGTTTCGTCTTGGGAAAAGCTGCTATCATTCGGGTAGTATTCGTTCTGTGCAGTGCAAAAATACGAAATTTTCAGGCAAAAAACTGTCATTAAGCGCCAAGACTGTGCTAGAACGCGTCAATATATGACAATAATAAATTCCCTACGAAGATAGAGAGGTTCACCATGCCGGAATATCGGTCCCGTACAACCACCCATGGCCGTAATATGGCCGGTGCGCGCGGCCTTTGGCGCGCCACGGGCATGACGGATGAAGACTTTGACAAGCCGATCATTGCGGTCGTCAACAGTTTCACCCAGTTCGTCCCGGGTCACGTTCACCTGAAAGACCTTGGTCAGATGGTGGCACGCGAAATCGAAGCCGCCGGTGGGGTTGCCAAGGAATTCAACACCATTGCGGTCGATGACGGCATCGCCATGGGCCATGACGGCATGCTCTATAGCTTGCCATCGCGTGAAATCATCGCCGATTCCGTTGAATATATGGTCAATGCCCATTGTGCCGATGCGATGGTGTGTATTTCCAACTGCGATAAAATCACGCCCGGTATGTTGATGGCTGCGATGCGCCTTAATGTCCCGGCGGTGTTCGTTTCCGGTGGCCCGATGGAGGCCGGTAAGGTCACTATTGATGGCAAGGAACGTCATCTTGACCTCGTTGATGCAATGGTCGAAGCCGCCGATCCGAAAATCTCGGACGAACAGGTCGCCATTGTTGAACGTTCGGCCTGTCCGACCTGTGGGTCGTGTTCGGGCATGTTTACCGCCAACTCGATGAATTGCCTGGCCGAGGCGCTTGGTCTTGCGCTTCCGGGTAATGGTTCGGTTCTGGCCACACATGGTGCGCGTAAGGAATTGTTCCTTGAAGCCGCCCGGACGTCGGTCAAACTGGCACGTCGTTATTACGAAGAAGACGACGAAACCGCGACCCCGCGTGGGATTGCCACGTTTAAGGCCTTTGAAAATGCCATGGCGCTTGATATTGCCATGGGCGGTTCGACCAATACGGTTTTGCATTTGCTGGCCATCGCGCGTGAGGCCGAGGTTGATTTCACCATGGCCGACATGGATCGGCTGTCGCGTAAAGTCCCGCATCTGTCCAAGGTTGCCCCGTCGCATCCGCTTTATCACATGGAAGACGTCCATCGTGCTGGTGGCATTATGCGCATTTTGGGTGAACTTGAACGTGGCGGGTTGCTTCATACCGATGTGCCGACGGTTCATACCAAAACCATGGCCGATGCCCTTGAAAAATGGGACATCCGGCGCACGAAAGATGATGCGGTTCACAAATTCTTCCGTGCCATGCCGGGCGGGATCCCAACCCAGACAGCGTTCAGTCAGGAACGCTATTGGGACGATCTTGATAGCGACGAAAAGGGCGGCTGTATCCGCGATATCGAACATGCCTATAGCAAGGATGGCGGTCTGGCTGTTC
>TARA_R110001599_G_scaffold67997_10_pt1 | contig 14567 bp, 13 predicted proteins | sample TARA_R110001599 | Tara Oceans TARA_R110001599 (sample SAMEA4398360) | marine metagenome | biome: Polar Biome; feature: [MES] marine water layer (ENVO:01000295) within the mesopelagic zone...; material: water (ENVO:00002006), including particulate matter (ENVO:01000060) such... | reverse complement strand
GCTGACAAGCCGCGAAATCATATCGCCGCGAATGCTCAATTCAATGCCTCTGCCAAGCGCTGAAAAAATATATTGGCCTCGCCCTAGCGAGCTAGCTTTGTCGTGTCTATGCTTTTTAAGCACAGGACACGCCCACCCCGGGCGCATGGCAAGGAGGCCACCTTATGCGTATCTCATCGCGCGGTTTTAGCTTAATTGAGCTGATGATTGTTGTCGCCATTGTCGCGGTGTTGTCGGCGGTAGCAGTGCCGCAATACCAAGACTACTTAACTCGGGCGCGATGGTCAGTGAATCTCACCCAGGTTGAGCCTTTTAAGCTCGCAGTTGCTGAATGTTTACAGCAAGAAGGCGGACAGGCCACCGCTTGCGACACCGCAGCAAAAATTGGTCTAACTGCACTACCAGCTCCGCAGCACAGCACAGGAGCGCTAACTTTAGCTAGCAGTGGCACCGACACGATAGTCGCCACCGTAACAGGCAATGCTAAAGCTGGTGATTGCATGGTGACACTCACCGGCACACTGGCCAACGACATGCTGAACTGGACATTAGCCAATGTGGCCAATGGCGCGATAGATGCTTGCACTCGCCAGCGCACCGGCGTGTAGGCAGTATATGAATCAGCGCCCAGACATCGCTCTACCACGCCAGGATGAAGATATCGTGCCGTGGCTTAGCACTCTGCTGCGCCAAGCGGTTAGCCTAGGCGCGTCAGATTTGCATATCGATGCGATGGCTGATGGCGCGCAGCTGCGCCTACGCATTCATGGTCTGCTTCACGACTGGCAACATATTCCCGCGCAATGGCAAGGTCGGCTAGTTTCACGCATCAAAGTCTTGGCCAGTCTTGATTTGGCCGAGCGGCGACTACCGCAAGATGGACGTCTCAACCTGCCCGATGTCGGCAGCCTGCGTGTCGCCAGCTTGCCCACATTGCATGGTGAAAAGCTTTGTTTGAGGCTTTGCGAAACAGGCGCTTTACGCAACCTTGCTGAGCTTAATTTACCCAATCATATCGGCGCCAATCTTGATCACGCTCTACAGTGCCCTGATGGTTTAATTCTGATCACAGGCCCCACTGGCTCAGGCAAAACAACCACGCTATATGCCTGCCTGCAAGCGCTGAACTCTCGCGAGCGGCATATCGCCACTGTCGAAGATCCCATCGAGCATATTTTGGCGGGCGTTAATCAAACCGCGATTACGCCGCGCATCGGCTTGGGCTTTGCGGAAATCTTACGTGCGCTTCTGCGCCACGACCCCGATGTCATTATGGTTGGCGAGATTCGTGATAAAGCCACCGCCGATATGGCCGTGCAAGCAGCCGAAACTGGACACTTGGTATTATCGACATTGCACACCGGCAGTGCCCTAGAAAGCCTGACGCGGCTGCGGCACTTGGGCGTGCCGGATTACTTAGTTAGTAGCTGCTTACGCTTGGTACTGTCGCAACGCCTAGTTCGCAAGCGCTGTGGCCATTGCGCGCCACTCAGCCGTTTCGGCTGCATCGAATGCATAGATGGTTATCAAGGCCGCCTCGGGCTATATGAAGCGCTAGCACTCACCCCAGAAATCGTTAATGCCTGGGCCAATGGTGCCGATCAGCGTGAATTGAGCGCATTGTTAATAAAGCAGCGCTGGCACTCAATGCGCGAACACGCCGCCGAATGTGTGAGCTCTGGCTTAACGGAAGTGCGCGAAATCGAGCGCGTACTAGGCCGTGAACTATGCACACATTAGGGCAACGTTTACAGAGTTGGCGCGAGCGACCACAAGCGCCTGTAGCCTCTGTTCGTCGCCAATGGTTAGCGCAATTGGCAATGCTACTGCGCTCTGGCATTGCCCTACACCCCGCACTAGGCCTTCTACAACTGCAGCAGCCCGTGCCTCAGCAACGCTGGTGGCAGCCGGTACTCAATGGCATTGAGCAAGGCCAGAGTCTGTCACACAGCCTTAGTCAGAAACAGGTATTTAGTGAGGCCGACACCGCGCTCTTGGGCATGGCTGAGCAAACCGGCCGGCTCAATGAACAACTCAGTCGCCTAGTCCATGCCCAGCAACGTCGGCAAAGCTTGAAGCAAGAGGTTCAACGCGCCATTCGCTACCCTTTAGTGGTACTCGCTGGCGCACTATTGGTGAGCGCATATTTGCTCACACAAGTAGTGCCAAGCTTTGCCGAGCTCTATGCCAGTTTCGATGCCGAGCTACCTTGGCTTACTCAGCGTGTGATGAACTTGAGCACTTGGGTAGCAAATTACGGGCTGCATTTGCTTGCGGCGGTGGCGCTTATCAGCAGCGCATTGGCATGGTTTTGGCGGCGATCAGCAGCGGTACGATCGAGGCTTTACCGCTTGCTCTGGCATTTGCCATTAGCCGGCCCACTCACGCGAGCGCATGCCCTTGGTCAATGGCACCGTGGCCTCTGCGAAACCTTGAGTGCCGGCCTATCATTTGTCGATGCTCTCGACTGCACCGCCAGCCTTATTGGGCAGTCGCCATTGAGTGGCGTTCAAACACCTTTGCGCGATGCAGTTTGTCATGGCCAGCGCTTATCTGAGGCGCTAAAGCAGCAGCCGCTCTACCCCGCACTGAGTTGGCAAATGATCGCCATCGGCGAAGAATCGGGTATGCTCGCGACCATGTTAGAGACATTAGCTGCGCAATTTGAAGCCGAACTTGAGCGCCGCTGCGAACAATCGGTAAAGCTCATTGAACCCTTGCTCATGGCTTTTTTAGGCGTCATTGTTGGCACCTTGGTGCTCTCGCTCTACCTTCCATTATTTCAATTAGGGCAGGTGATTTAATGCTATTGCTGGTGGTCATTTTCGGTCTCATCATCGGCAGCTTTTGCAATGTCGTGATTCATCGCACACCTAAACAAATGGACGCAGAATATCGCGCTGATGTCATTGCTTACCTTGATGCCCACGACTTACCAAACCCGCTAAGCGATACCGCTTCAGTAGACACGCAAAGCGACGCCAGATTTGACCTCAGCCATCCGCGCTCACACTGCCCGCATTGCCACACACCGTTGCGTCTTCGCGATCTCTGGCCGGTGTTTAGCTGGCTATTTTTGCGCGGCCGCTGCCATCATTGCCAAGCCCGCATCAGCGTTCGCTACCCCTTAGTTGAACTCTCAGTTGCCGCCATTGCGCTGGCTTCAGTGCTGAGTTTGGGTTGGCAATTGAGCGCAGTCGCTGCAGCTGTTTTTAGCACCCTACTATTAGTCTCTGCACTCATCGATTTTGATAGCCAATGGCTGCCCGACCGCCTCACGCTATTGCTACTGTGGCTAGGTCTGCTCGCCACAGCAATGGGCAACAACCCAATGCCTATTTCACTACACGAAGCCGTTATCGCCTGCGCCCTTAGCTACGGCGTATTTTGGAGTCTCGCAGCTGGCTTCAAACTTTTTACTGGTCGCGATGGCCTTGGCGGCGGCGATACCAAATTACTCGCAGCACTGGGCGCTTGGCTCGGTCCTTGGGCACTGCCTAATTTACTATTGATGGCCTCGGTTATTGGTCTCGTTTTTGCGCTTTGGCTGCGCTGGCGCAAAGGCGAGCAAGGTGCATTTGCTTTCGGCCCTGCCTTAGCTATTGCCGGCGCTGTGTTGTTTTGGCAGCCGCTAGTCGCTACCCTTGCCGGCTCATTTGCAACTCAGTCACAAACGCTATGGCCGCTTGGATTTTAGGTGTTAGTGGCGGCATCGGATCAGGAAAAACCGCTGCCACCGATCATTTTCAAACACTAGGTATCGATGTTATCGATGCTGATATTGTGGCGCGTGAAATCGTCCAAATCGGCGAATCCGCGCTCGCCGACATTGCTGAACATTTTGGCCAGAACGTTTTACAGGCTGATGGCACGCTTAACCGCGCCGTATTACGTGAAATCGTTTTCGCCGATCCAGCCCAGCGCAAAGCATTGGAAGCAATAACTCACCCGGCTATTCGCCAGCGTTTGCATGAACAATGCATGGCAGCACAATCACCCTATGCCATTTTGGCCTCGCCCTTGCTCTGGGAGTCGGGCCAAGCAGCGCTAACTCAGCGCAGCTTATTGATTGATGCGTCAGAGGCGACTCAACTAGCGCGAGCTAGTCAGCGTGATGGTGTTAGCGAAGCGCAGATTCGCGCCATCATGGCCGCGCAATGGACGCGCGAGCAGCGCCTTGCGGCAGCCGATGATGTCATCAGCAATGAAGGCTCAGTGGCTGAGCTTCAACAACAGATTAACGATATTCACCAAACCTATCTCGCGTGGCAACCATGAACGACAGCGTAAAACTTCCCGATGATGATGACGGCGTAGCCATTCTAAATTGCCCAAACTGCAAGCGCTTGGTGCGCTGGGAGCCAGCATCAGAGTTTCGGCCTTTTTGCAGCGATCGCTGCCGGCTAATTGATTTAGGCGCTTGGGCCAGTGAACGCTATGCCATTCCGGCACAAACCCCACCCGATGAATTTGACGAGCACGAGTGATTTAAAGCTCAACTCGGCGGCAAACTAAAACCCGCTAATACCCGCTACACCAACGCCGCCATGGCTGCGCGCCTGAGCCACTTGTGACTGGCGCAGGCCGCCCAGCGCATACACCGGCAGAGTCGTTGCCTGCGCCAACGCTGCCCAAGCAGGCCAGCCAAAACCAGCAGCATCAGGATGCGATGGCGTCGGCAATACCGGCGACAACCACGCCCAATCAGCCGCCACTGCCTGAGCCAGCGCCAGCTCATCAGCACCATGAGTCGCTACCGCCAAGCAATATCCAGTCGGTAAAACATCGGCCTTGCTTAAAGCTTGCTGCTGCCACTGCAAGGCCTGTGATGAGCTGGCATGAAAACCAAACGCGCCAACCGAAGCACAAGCGCGCACATCGCCGTGCAGCAGCAAAGGCAGGCCTACCACTTCAGTTAAGGCTAACGCTCGCTTAGCTAGCGCGACATAAGCTACTAATGGCCATTGCGGCAAGCGCAGCACGAGACCATGGTTTACCCCAGACAAAGTGCAGCGCGCAGCCACCCAATCCAACACAGCGCTCTCGCTGGCCGAGTCATTAAAAGCAAAGTTGGGAGTGATATGCCAACACGATGGCCAGCGCAACGCGGCAACCAACGGCGCATTGGCCGCCGGAGTCGGCAGTAAAGAAATAGCTTCAGGTTTTTCCCAGCGCAACGCCTGACCTTCTCGACCTTGCAACAATGCACACTGCGCCGCATTCAGCGCTAGCGTATAGGCCACGATAGTTAGTGATCGATCCGGATAATTGAACTGGCGAGTAAGCAAAGGCTGAAACAGCGCTGCGGCCGAACGTGGTAAATCAAGCCCGACCTCCTCACGCAACTCACGCGCAAGAGCAGCCTCATCGGACTCGCCCGTCTCAACCTTACCGCCAGGAAACTCCCAAGTACCACCCAGATGCGCTTTGGCAGCGCGCTGAGCTAGCAATAGTTCGCCTAGCTCATTGCGGCACACCGCCACGACCACACGCATCTTAGGAGCGGTAGTCGGCGTTGATTTTCACGTAGTCGTATGACAAGTCGCAGGTCCACACCGTGTCGCAGGCGGTGCCGCGAGCAAGATCGATGCGAATGGTGATTTCCGGCTGCGACATCACACGCGAACCTTGGGCCTCGGTATACGAAGCTGCGGCGCCACCATGCTCGCAGAGCAGTACATCATCGAGCCAAACGCGCAAAATACTCACGTCTAGCGCGGGCACACCGGCACGGCCAATGGCGGCCAAAATACGACCCCAGTTCGGGTCAGACGCAAAAAATGCAGTTTTGATCAGCGGTGAATGCGCCACGGCGTAAGCCACATCGCAGCACTCGTCCGTATTCGCGCCGCCTTCGACACGCACCGTCATAAACTTGGTCGCGCCCTCGCCATCACGCACGATAAGCTGCGCCAAGCGCAAAAATACGCGCTGCAGCACCGGTAGCGCCGCCACAAATAATGGATCATTACGATCAGTAATCAGCGCATTGCCGGCCTGCCCCGTCGCCATCAACACGCAAGCGTCGTTGGTCGAGGTGTCGCCATCAATGGTGATGCGATTAAACGACGTATCGGCAAGCTCGCGCAACACGGCCTGTAATAACTCAGGTGCAATCGCCAAATCGGTCGCAACATAGCCCAGCATAGTCGCCATATTCGGGCGAATCATGCCCGCACCTTTGGAGATGCCGGTTACCGTGTAGACCACGCCATCGACGCTAAATTGCTCGCTCGCACCTTTCGGCAGCGTGTCGGTAGTCATGATGCCCGCCGCAGCCTCAGCCCACTGCACAGCAGCCAAGGAGCTAATGGCCTGTGGCAAGCCTGCCTGAAGGCGCGATACGGGCAATAGCTCGCCAATCACGCCGGTCGAAAATGGCAGCACTTCATGTGGCTCAGCACCCACCAACTTCGCCAAGCTCTCACAGCTCAGCTCAGCCACAGTCATGCCGGCAGCGCCGGTACCTGCGTTGGCATTGCCGGTATTGATGACTAAGTAGCGCGGTGAAGCCTCGGCTAAATGGCGCTGAGCAACACGCACTGGCGCAGCGCAAAAGGCATTGGTGGTAAACACAGCGGCGGTATGCGTGCCCGCGGCCAACTCAAAAACCACCAAATCGCGGCGATTTTTATAGCGGATGCCGGCTTCAGCAAAACCAATCTTCACACCTGCGACCGGATGCATTACCGGCATCGACACATCACCAACCGCCATGACCGACTCCTACGACGCTAGTGCGCCAGCATTCATTACGCTAATTGTCCGTGACACTGCTTGTATTTACGGCCTGAACCACAAGGGCATGGGTCGTTGCGACCAACTTTCTCACCTTCGCGAACGAATGGCTGCACCGGCGTCTCCGCTGGCTGCTGAGCGGCAGAAATTGCTTGCTCAGCCTGTTCAGGGGAAAAGTGTTCGTCGGCAAACTCTTCCATCGGCATATCAGCACTGGCATCGCCGTGCGCATATTGCATCGACATAGATTGTGCTTCGGCGGCCCGCTGCGCTTCCATGGCAGCCACTTCAGCCTCGGTTGGCACATGCAAACGCGACACAGTTTGCACCAGCTCTAACTTCACTGAGTTAACCAACTGCTCAAACAGCTCAAAGGCTTCGCGCTTATATTCTTGCTCAGGATTACGCTGAGCGTAGCCACGTAAATGGATGCCCTTACGCAAATAATCCATCTGCGCTAAGTGATCTTTCCAATGGCGATCGATGACTTGCAGCATGAGCTGTTTCTCAAGCTGGTTCGCCACCGTTGTGCCCATACGCTCACGCTTTTCTTGCCAAGCGGTCTGCACTTCTTCACGAATGCGCTCACGCAAGCCATCCTCGTGCAACTTACTGTCGTCATCTAGCCATTTTTGTACCGGCAAGGTGAGATTGAAGTCGGCGTGAATAGCGTGCTCAAGACCTGCAATGTCCCATTGCTCGTCTAAGCTTTGCGGCGGGACATAAATATTTATAACGTTCTCAACGACATCGCTGAAAATCAGCGTGACGTTGTCGCTGATGTGCTCAGCGCCGAGAATGTCATCGCGTTGGCGATAGATTGCTTGGCGCTGCTCATTCGCAACGTCATCGTATTTCAGCAAGTTTTTACGAATATCGAAGTTGCGCGCCTCAACTTTACGCTGAGCACCTTCAATCGATTTCGACACCCATGGATGCTCGATGGCCTCACCAGGCTTCATGCCTAGCGACTTCATCATGCCTTTGACGCGATCACTGGCGAAGATGCGCATCAAGTCATCTTCGAGTGACAAGTAAAAACGCGTCACACCTGGGTCGCCTTGACGGCCCGAACGGCCGCGCAGCTGGTTATCGATGCGGCGTGATTCGTGTCGCTCAGAACCAATAATATGCAAGCCACCGGCTGCAATTACTTTGGCATGATCAGCTTCCCACGCCATACGCAGGGCGTCGCGCTGCTCTGGCGTGATGGCATCGCCAAGCTTCTCAGCTTCTGCGCGCCAGCTGCCACCGAGTAAAATATCGGTACCACGACCAGCCATGTTTGTCGCAATGGTCACCGTGCCCGAACGACCTGCCTGAGCGATGATTTCTGCTTCATGCTCATGGAACTTAGCGTTCAATACGCGGTGCGAAATATTGGCTTTATTGAGTGCATTCGACAGCAGCTCACTGGCCTCAATCGTAGCTGTACCGACCAAGATCGGCGCGCCCTTTTCGCGATAAGCGATAATGTCGGCGACAATCGCGCTGTATTTTTCATCTGGGCTGAGATAGACCAAATCTTCCAAATCTTTCCGCACCATCGGGCGATGCGTTGGAATCACCACCACATCTAGGCCATAGATTTGATGGAACTCGGCAGCTTCAGTATCGGCGGTACCGGTCATGCCTGAGAGCTTGCGGTAAAGGCGGAATAAGTTTTGGAAAGTCGTGGTAGCCATGGTCTGGTTTTCAGACTGGATGGTAACGCCCTCTTTCGCCTCAACCGCTTGGTGCAGACCATCGGACCAGCGACGACCAGGCATGGTGCGGCCTGTATGCTCATCAACAATGACCACTTCATCATTGGTCACGAGGTAATGCACATCGCGCTGGAATAGCACATGACCACGCAATGCGGCATGCACATGGTGCAGCAAATTCAAATGCGCCGGCGAATACAAGCTATCGCCTTCAGCCAATAAGCCCATGTCGACCATGCGATCTTCCACAAACTCATGACCCGCTTCGGTGAGCTCTACTTGGCGTGATTTTTCATCGAACCAATAGTGCCCGCCATCCGCCACAGCTTCTTCAGCTTGGCGAGTCAGCAATGGAATCAGCTTATCAATTTGCGCATAAAGCTTGGATGAATCTTCGCTAGCACCTGAAATAATCAGTGGCGTGCGAGCTTCATCGATGAGAATCGAGTCGACCTCGTCAATCAGCGCATAGGCATGACCACGCTGGAAGCGATCCTCCAAGCGGAAGGCCATATTATCGCGCAGATAATCGAAGCCAAATTCATTGTTAGTGCCGTAGGTGATATCGGCGCGATACGCAGCGCGTTTTTCATCAGGTGGCTGCTGCCCACGCACAACACCAATGGTCAACCCTAAAAACTCAATCAGTGGGCGGTTCCACTCGGCGTCACGGCTAGCGAGATAGTCGTTAACGGTAACGATGTGGACGCCAGCGCCAGATAGGCCATTGAGATAGGCCGGCAAAGTCGCTGTAAGCGTCTTGCCTTCACCCGTACGCATTTCGGCAATACGGCCTTCGTGCAGCACGATGCCACCAATTAACTGGACATCATAATGGCGCATGCCGAGTACGCGCTGGGCAGCGGTACGGCAAACGGCAAAAGCTTCTGGCAGCAGCGCATCGAGGCTTTCGCCCTGCGCAAAGCGCTGCTTGAAGCTTGCAGTCTTGGCTTGCAATTCGGCGTCGGTTAAGGCGTCGGTTTCTGTCTCTAAGGCATTAATGCGCGCAACAATCTGGCGCATGCGTTTGAGTTCGCGTTCGTTTTTGGTACCGAACAGGCCGTGAACTAGGCGTGAAAACATGGTCACCACTCAGGGAATGTGCAAATCAGCGCGTCATTCTACCGACTTTATTGCGCTACGAAAGTATTTCGCTGAAGTTGCTGTGCAATGCAGCGATTACAGAGATAAAAAAACCAGCCTAGGCTGGTTTTTTTATCGATTCTGAAACATCAGAATGAGAGCTGCTATTGATTAGCGGCTAGCCAAACGAATAAAACTAGCAGGGTTGATACGCTGACCATGGCGCAGCACTTCATAGTGCAAATGCGTACCAGTCGAGCGGCCTGTCGAGCCCATATAGGCAACTAATTGATCTTTGCTGACCAAGTCTCCTACACGAACTGCCACGGCGCGAGCATGCGCGTAGCGTGTCACCATGCCGTCGCCATGGTCGATTTCAACCAAATTGCCAAAACCTGAGCGAGAGCCCGCGTAGACAACAACACCATCGGCGACTGAGTAAATTTCGGTGCCTTCGCTGCCGGCGAAATCGATGCCGCCATGGAATTTGGTGCCGCCAGTAAACGGATCGCTGCGATAGCCAAACGACGAAGTGATATAGCCTTGGCGAATCGGCATATTGTTGAGATTCACCGTTTGGTCACGCAAGCCTTTCAGCGTGTGATCAAGAGCCATCAGCTGAGCTTCACGAGCCTGAATGTTTTGCCACATTTGTGACAAGCTCTTCTCTACCGCACGACGATCGGGCGCCTTGCCCATGCTGATGTCTTCCGAATCTTCATCTAATGGCCCGCCCATTGGAGGGTTTTTCGAGAAATCGAATTCATCACCTTTAAGCTTTGCGTTTTCAGCTAAATGAGCACCCAGAGCGTCAATGCGCATCATGCGTGCCTGGATGTCGGCCATGCGCTCAGCCATAGCTCGTAGATCTTCTTGACGGGCCTTATCGGCAGCAGAAAACTGCGGCACCGATGGTTCCATCACATAGGTAGTTGCGGCCCAATAGCCGGCTGCGCCAATACCTAGCGATAAAAACACTAAGCCCACAACGCCAGATACTAGTAGGCGGGGATTAAGCTGTAATGTCAGTGGTCTGCCGTGTTTACGGCTTAAAAAAATTATGTTCATACTCGTTATCTCGGTTCACTGCCCGTATGATGAAAACTAACGGGGAGTACTCATGCGTACCAATCAACTGCTATCGCTAACTGACGTTTTACAACGACCTGTAATTGCTCGTTGGCAACGCCGCTTTGCTATTAGCACAACGCATGAATCCATTTGGCGCAGTGTCTTGGATGATAGTCTCCGATCTTCGTGTCGGCTTTTCTCATATCAGCAGGGTCTGCTTACGGTGGCGGTGTATCACACCACTGCAGCCAACCAACTGCGTTATCTAAATCGTATTTTAATTCAACAACTCAAAGCGCATGACGCTTTTTCCGCACTGACAAGCATACGTACGGTGTTAAAACCGCCGCCTGCCAGCCTTACAAATCCTGTTCCGCCGAAGCCAAAAAAAGCTCCGTTACGCATCAGCCGCGAGAGCGCAAAGCATTTAATTGCTGTGGCCAATGGGCTTTCAGATGCGGAACTTAGCAAGAAATTGAGGGACTTAGCAAGACATTCAGAGTGACTGCGAAGTACTCACGCCTTGCTTAATTTTTCGAAATCCGCTCATATGGAAATGTAAGCCATTGTAATAATAGGCTATTTATTGGCCATTAGTGCAGCGAATCGGCTTTTACATACGAAATTGGCGTTAAATTTTCGTCATCAAATGTGACAATTTCCCAAGCATCTGGCTGCTCAATCATCGCTCTCAGCAATTTATTGTTCATCGCATGTCCAGCCTTATAGCCTTCATACGCGCCCAAAATACTGCAGCCAAATAAATACAAATCGCCGATGGCGTCGAGCATTTTGTGACGAACAAACTCATCTTCGAAACGCAGGCCGTCTGCGTTCATCACGCCCGTGTCATCAACCACAATGGCGTTATCCATACTGCCGCCTTTAGCGAGGTTATTAGCACGCAAATATTCGATATCGCGTAAAAATCCAAAGGTGCGAGCGCGACTAACTTCATTAACATAAGCAGTGGTGGAAAAATCCACAGTCGCCCATTTGTGTTCATCGTGAAATGCTGGATGATCGAAGTCGATGGTGAACGATACTTTGAAGCCGTTGTAGGGCTCGAAAGCGGCAATTTTGTCGCCATCGCGAACTTCTACACGGCGCTTAATGCGGGCATAACGCTTTGGCGCTTCTTGCTCAGCAATGCCCGCCGCTTGAATCAAAAACACGAAGGGGCCAGCGCTACCATCCATGATGGGAATTTCTGGCGCGCTAACATCGATCAAGGCGTTATCGATGCCGAGACCAGCGAGTGCCGACATCAAATGTTCAACGGTACCGACGCGCACGTCATCATCGACCACCAAGTTGGACGACATGGTGGTCTCTCGCACGAGGTCTGCGCGCGCGGGGATGAGTACCGGAGGATTCAGGTCTGTGCGGCGAAACACAATGCCTGAGTCCACCGGCGCGGGATGCAGGGCGAGATATACTTTCTCGCCACTGTGCAGGCCCACACCACTGGCGCGTATGACTTGCTTGACGGTCCGTTGCTTTAGCATGATTGTTACAAGATATTTCAGAGGTAATGCATAGTAGCAGAGCCTCTGAAATCCCTCAATCAGCCTGGCGACGCAAAAATGCTGGGATATTCAGCAAGTTCAAGTCTGCACGACGCGGCGAGCCGTTCACCACTTTGGCATTACGCTCATAGGCTGGTGTGTCGTACTTGGCGTAAGCATCTTCTGCTGGCGCTGGGCTTGAGCTCACCGCCTGCGCCATTGGCACAACTGGCTTATCAGTCGATGCCGTTGCGGCAGATGCTGCTGGCACCAAGCTCATGGCTGAGCCTTTCTGCGCCAGTGGGCGTGCATGAGCTGGGGTGCTCGCTTTCGGCAAACCAGTAGCAACCACAGTGACGCGAATTTCATCACCTAAGGTTTCATCCAAAATAGTGCCGATGACCACAGTCGCTGACTCAGAAGCAAATTCGTTCACGATGTCGCCGACATCAGAGAACTCATCAAGACCTAAGCTTTCGTTAGCCGCAATCGATACCAATACACCGCGCGCACCTTTTAGCTGCACGTCATCGAGCAACGGGCTGTGAATTGCCATTTCGGTGGCAATGCGCGCGCGCTCTTCACCTTTGGCCGAACCCGAACCCATCATCGCTAAACCTTGCTCAGACATGACTGCGCGCACATCGGCGAAATCGACGTTGATGTGGCCAGGGTGCAAAATCATATCGGCGATGCCCTGTACCGCACCTTGCAATACGTTATTAGCTGCACGGAAGGCTTCGACCAGCGAAACCTTGCCGAGTACTTGCAGAAGCTTACCGTTCGGGATGGTGATCAGCGAATCGACGTGATGCGCCAAAGCCTCAATGCCTTGGTTCGCTACATCCATGCGCTTTTTGCCTTCGAATGGGAATGGCTTAGTTACTACACCAACCGTCAGGATGCCCATTTCACGAGCCACTTCTGCAACTACTGGCGCGCCGCCAGTGCCTGTACCACCGCCCATACCGGCTGTGATGAAGACCATATCGGCACCTTGCAATGTCTCACGAATACGATCGCGATCTTCCACTGCTGCTTGGCGGCCTACTTCTGGGTTTGCACCAGCGCCTAGGCCGCGCGTGACTGCATCGCCCATGTGAATCAAAGTACGCGCGGACATTTTTGTTAATGCTTGTTTGTCGGTGTTAGCGCAAATGAAGTCCACACCTTGCACTTGATTAGCAACCATATGCTCAACGGCATTACCGCCGCCGCCGCCAATACCAACGACTTTAATAATGGCTGAACCGAGTTCGCCGCCGTTTTCTGCTAGTGTAAATACGTTTTCCATGATGTTCTCCAGCCCCTTAGGGCTTTCGCCGATTTGTATAAATGCTTCAAATTTTTTGGCTTCCTGCCACTGTGGCCGCCGTCCCGCGACCGTCAAAAGCGCTCAGCTCATTCGCCTAACACTTAAAAGTTGTTTGCAAACCAACCTTTCAACTTACCCATTGCTTCACCAAGACCTTTAGTTGCGCCATGGCCTTGACGTGGCTTGCTGCTCACGCCATTTGCTAACGAACGTTGCTTGCCATACATCAATAGGCCAATACCGGTGGCGTAAATTGGGTTTTGCAAAAGCTCTTCCATGCCGCCTAACTTCAGCGACTGCGGCATACCGATACGCACCGGTAAATGGAAAATAGACTCGGCTAATTGCACTGCACCTTCGATGCGTGCCGAGCCACCAGTCATCACCACACCAGCTGCTAGATGATCGCCGTAACCGCAACGATCAAGCTCAGCTTGTACTAAGCTAAATAGCTCTTCGTAACGTGGTTCAACGACGGCTGCCAATGTTTGTCTAGCCATGGTGCGCGCTGGGCGATCGCCCATGCCGGGCACGCTAATGGTTTGCTCAGGATCGACTAGTTGCGGCACGACGCAGGCGTAGCGTGTTTTGATGTCATCGGCAGCTGGCGTTGGCGTGCGCAATGCCATCGCAATGTCATTAGTCACTTGGTCGCCGGCAATAGGGATTACTGCCGTGTGGCGAATGGCGCCATTTACGAACACCGCAATATCGGTTGTGCCGCCACCAATATCGATCAGGCAGACACCGAGTTCTTTTTCATCTTCGGTGAGCACAGCGAAGCTCGATGCGTATTGCTCAAGCACCAAATCATCGATAGCGATCTCACAGCCACTCACACATTTCTCAAGGTTTTGCGCGGCGTTGGCAGAGCAAGTCACCATATGAATATGGCCTTCTAAGCGCACGCCAGCCATGCCCAAAGGATTGCGGACATCGCCTTGGTTATCGACCAGATACTCCTGCGGCAGCACATGCAATATGCGCTGATCGACAGGATTGGCGCCCGACTTTGCCGCCTCTATAACGCGCTCGATGTCATTTTTCGACACCTCGCCATCACGAGTGGCAACCACGGCACTGGCGTTGCGACCGCCAATATGGCTACCGGCAATGCCAATATAGGCTGAGAAAATGCTGCAGTCG
>TARA_R110001599_G_scaffold12765_12_pt1 | contig 14568 bp, 13 predicted proteins | sample TARA_R110001599 | Tara Oceans TARA_R110001599 (sample SAMEA4398360) | marine metagenome | biome: Polar Biome; feature: [MES] marine water layer (ENVO:01000295) within the mesopelagic zone...; material: water (ENVO:00002006), including particulate matter (ENVO:01000060) such... | reverse complement strand
AAAAATCCGCTCCGGCTGGGCACGGCACCGCTAGCGAACATGGTGGCGAAATCCCGCAACTCCAGCGTCAGAAAGCCAAGCCCAAGCCCCAACGTGACACACAACCACAATACAATATTGCGGATCCCCTTTTCATGGCGCAGCATCAATGTCGCAATACCAAAGGTAAGGCTGCTGGTCAGCAGCAGCATCGTTTGGATGAACACACTTTTAAGATCAAATACGTCGGCTGGTCCCGGACCGCCGGCAATCCCCATGGGGGTTACCGTGGTGACATAGGTCGCAAAGATCACGCCAAATAGGACAAGATCGCTCATGAGAAAAACCCAAAAGCCGAACATTACTTTTTCGGCATGCTGATGCGCTTCTCCGTGGCGGATCCCAAGGTTTATACCCGGATGGCACTTGTCGGTCATTGTGCATCCTCCTGTGCCGCAAATCCCGTATTGTGGGGCGTTGCTTCCTCTAACCTATTAACTGGCTTTGCATCCGCGATCTTTTTCAACCACTCTTTATGCTCGCGCGCGACATCTGCCGCAGGAATGACCCTGTGAACGTCTTTTCGGAACGTATCGCCTATCAGAGCAATCAGCATCCCAGTAACGCAGACCAGAGCGAGCCACCAAATCTGCCATACCAGTGCAAGGCCCAGTCCCGTGCCGCCGATGGAAACAATCATGCCTATAGCGGTGTTTTTGGGCAGCACGATATCCTTGTAGTTTTGAGAGGCTTCAAACGCAGTCCCGCGGGCTTTGTCCAACGCGAACATGTCGCGACTGGTCACCGTGGGAATGATCGCAAAGTTGTATTCCGGCGGCGGGGATGAAGTGGCCCACTCCAACGTGCGTCCGTTCCATGGATCACCCAACGGTACAGCAAGCACCTTGCGGTTACGGATGCTGACAAATAGCTGCACAACCAATGCCGCCAAAGCACCCATTATCAGGACGGCACCGAATACCGCAATCAACATAAGTGGTTGGAAAGACGGGTCACTGAAACTGACCGACCGGCGTGGCATCCCCAATAACCCGGCGACGTACAGGGGGAAGAATGTGAAAGCGAAACCGAAGATCCAAAGTGTTGCGGTGACATACCCCCACCCCTCGCTCAATCGGAAGCCAAAGGCCTTGGGAAACCAATAGTGATATCCTGCCAGCATACCGTACAGAACGCCCGGAATAAGAACGTTGTGGAAGTGCGCTACCAAAAAGACCGAATTGTGGACCTGATAATCAATGGTCGGGTTTGCCAGGATAACACCTGACAAGCCGCCGATCACGAACAGGATCAGGAACCCCGTGGCGTAAACCATCGGTACGCTGAAACGGATGCGGCCACGAAACATCGTGGCCATCCAATCATAAACCTTGACCCCTGTAGGAATCGCAATGACCATCGTTGCAATGCCAAAGGCGATATTGACGTTGGCCCCCTGTCCCATCGTGAAAAAGTGGTGCAACCAAACAGTGAAACTAAGCACCGAGATGGCCATTGTTGCATAGACAAGCGATGCGTAACCATAAAGCCGTTTGCCGCTATAGGTCGCAATCACTTCGGAAAAGACCCCGAACGCAGGCAGAACCAGCAGATATACCTCGGGGTGTCCGAATAGCCAGAACAGGTTGGCATAATTCATTAAATTCCCGCCCAGGTCATTCGTGAAAAAGTGAAACCCTAGATAGCGGTCCAACGCCAGCATCAAGGTCGAGACTGTGAGAGGCGGTAATGCAAAAATCAAAAGTATTGCGGCACAAAGTGCCGTCCATGTGAACAACGGCATCCTGAATAGATGCATCCCCGGTGCGCGCTCTTTATAGATAGTGACCGCGAAATTAATCCCTGTGAGCGTGGATCCGATGCCCGCGATCGCTACTGACCAGATCCAGTAATCCGGCCCGACACCGGGGCTGAACACCTTTCCGGTATAGGGTGGATATGCGGTCCAACCACCTGTTGAAAATTGACCCAGCACCAGCGAAATCATTACCAATACCGCGCCGACAGCCGTCAATCCCAGACTGATCTGGTTCATTACCGGAAACGACATATCACGCGCACCGATCTGTAGCGGCATGACGTAATTGATCAACCCAGCGACAAACGGCATCGCCACAAAAAAGATCATGATGGTTCCATGGGTGCTGAATAACTGAGAGAAATGATCAGGGGTCAAGAACCCGCTATTTAAACCTGTCGCCTGCTGGGTTCGCATCAACGCACCTTCGATCACGCCTCGGGAGAGCATGACGAGCGACAGCACTATATACATGATTCCGATGCGTTTGTGGTCAGTGCTGGTCAGCCAATTGCGCCACAAAGGACGCCACCACCCAAACCAGGTCAAGATTACCAGCACGGCTAACCCACCCAGCACCACCAAAGAAGCCGCGCCCGCCCCGATCAACTCGCTTGTGGTGGGGTTGTTGTAGGCCCGCACAAATGGCAGTTGTTCAAGAGTGAAAACGCCGAGGGGCCAGCCCCAGTCGAGCAAAGCTGTCATGGTGTGCCCCTTGTTTGATAGGTTGGGCTGCCAGGTTGTTGCATGGCATCGACCGGCTTGCCCGATGTATAGCGCCCACGCACGCTTGACAGAAGATCAGACGGAATAGCGTTGAAATAGATCACGCCGCCGGGGCGCTGCGGAACATCCAGAGCTTTTTGCGCCTGCTCTTTGGTCGATGGCTCCGCAAGCACCGCATAGGAAGCCGCATCCAGTATTCGACCCTCTTGGCGGACCTGTGCAACCCACGCATCAAAGTCGACTGGCGACATGGCTTTTGCGTTGAATTTCTGTTCGGCAAAACCCTTCCCGCTAAACTGCATATTCTTGCCCACGAATGTACCGGTCTGGTCTGCCTCTACATGTAATGCAGTGGTCATGCCGGGCATCACATAAATCTGACCCGCGAGTGCGCCAATGGCGAAAGACTGCATGACGCTGTCGCTGGTCATCTCAAACACGACAGGCTCGTTCGCGGGAAAGGCGACCTCGCCTACCGTGGCAATACCCAGATCGGGATAGACGAACAGCCATTTCCAATCCAAGCCGATAACATGTACCCGCATTTCACCTTCCGTCGGATCTATCGGGCGATAAGGGTCGAGCGTCTTGGTCGCAGACCACAATTGAAATGACAGCACCACGATGATGATCAGGGGCACACCCCACATCACAAGATCAAGCGGACCAGAGAAATCCCAATCAGGCGCATATCGTGCCTTGGGGTTCTTATAGCGATAACGCCACAGCATCCATGGCACCAAGATCAAAACAGGAAAAACCGCAATCATGGTAATTGCGGTGACTCGGATCAAATGGGCTTTTTGCGCGGCAGCGATGGCCCCCTGCGGTGCCATGAAGGTTGCAGAATTCTCGGCGCAGCCGGTCAGCAACAATGCCCCCGCCAGAACAACAAGGGTTAACATAGACTGCCGCGATCCAAAGCGCTCTAGCATCAGTAATCCATACGGTCGATATACGCATTCGCGTCAAATTAATTCAATATTTCATCCTCAAGCCAGTCGCCGTCAACCAGGCGGTGGCACGTCGACAAGCCTAAGGGTGCCAGGTCATTGATCTAGGCGTAGATGGGAGCAATCAAGACCTATCGTGCAACTGGAGGACGAGATTTGCGCCCGCCTCATGATCTGTCAGAATGCTGATGCGTGGATTCTGTGCGCTCCTTACCGGAAGCAGGGTTGGATTGCTTGTGCTTTCCTCTTTATGGTCCGGGGGACCGGGCGCGTCGATAAGTCCCCACGCCGCGTGGGCCTTTGCCAGCGATATCCGAACCCTGATGGACAAATGCAAAGCATGAAAATTGATCTCAGCCAACCCGAACCGATTGTCGATGCCAACGATCTTGCCCGCGTATTTGATCTGTCACCCGAACGCGTCAAAGAGCTTATGCGCGCGGGTGAGATTACCAGCCGGTTCGAGACCGGTGTAGGAGAGGACGCAGGCACGCATCGGCTGACATTTTGGCACGACCAGACCAAAGTGCGGTTCACCTGTGACGCGGCCGGAAACGTGCTGAAAACCGCCCGGGTCAAAACTTCGAGGTGACCGTGACATCAACCGTACAAATGTTTTGGTGAACCGCTCCGGCGCTGTTCTTGTGTGGATTTCGCCCTTTTCTTTCGTCCGGTGCGACATGGGCCCCAAACTTTATGGTGATCTAGAGTACGGTGCCGGTCGCCCCAAAACCCAAGCATTGATGATCAACTGGCCCGCGTTTGCCGCGGCTCATATAGACAGTTGGCATCAAACACGCGCACCGCGGTGGCACGAAAGCAGGTGATCGGCCGGCGACACCGACTAATCAGCCAACCGGACAACCCCGCGAAGGGCAAGGAAAGGTGACGGAAGCCCCACTTGCGACCGTGTTTTGCGCACTGATCACAGCATCGGCTATCCGCCGAAACCCGTTCTGCCACCCACCTTGCCAAACCCGCCGCGCGAGCGTGCTGTCGCACTGGTCATCGGTTTCTTTCCGATGGTCGATGTCGGGCGGGCAAACTGTGACGTGCTCAATTTTGCGGCACCACTGTTTGTGGAAAACGTGCTGGAACGTGCGGCGTTGGTGAACTTTCCGTCCGAGGTTTTATAAAGCGGCTGTCCCGCCGACATGCCCTGCCGCCCGCCAAGCATGTTGCCGATGAGATACCCTGCCAGTAGCGGCATAAAAATACTGCCCGACCCGTTCTGTGTCGCTTCCGCTTCTGAACCGCATGCACCCTGGCCGTGCTGCTCTTCGCAAACCTGCAAGCTGTCATAGCGCGGCGCCGCTTCCACATGGAGCGTTTCAGCCTCGGCAAACGAAGTCTCGCAATCCTGAGCCGAGAACGCACCCCCCTTCGAGGCAGCGTCCGTGCAGCTTTGCAAATCGGGGAAGGCCGCGGCATCCACCTGTTCGTGACGGCAGCCCGCGAGAGCAAAAGCAGCGGCTCCGACAATGGCGATGGCAACCCGTTTTGAGCGTTTGGTCATGGTTTAGGTACTTTCCTGTTCAGCCAGCGTCATGTGTAATGCATTTCACGCGATAATATAATGTGGTTTGAAACGCGATAGATCCTGGGTGATCCGCGACCGGTCTTCGCGGACTCCGATGCCTGCACAGGTCTGGCCGACGATCCAAGCACCCACTACGGGGCGAAAGCCGTCGAATTCGGGTAACGGTGCATAGGCCTGGATGATGCGCGGGTGCTCCGCATAGTCGGTGTTGGTCGATTGCTCGATGATCTCGCCACCCTTGTGGATCGAGACCGACGCGCCTTCGCGTGACAGGATCGGCTTGCATACATAGCCAGCGGCAAACTGCGCCTGCGCCCGATCATACGCCGGCGCGGTCTCGGACTTCGCATTGCCCTGACCTGATAGAGCACTGGCGATGTCGCTTTCAAAAAACGCGGGCAGCAGATTTGGGTGGCCTTCAAACATTTGCCACAAAACCGGCAGAAGGCCTTTGTTTGAAAGCACTGCCTTCCACGCGGGCTCCAGAAACAGGCAGCCCGAACCGGCAATATGCGGGGCATATTCATCGCGCAGCAGATCTTCCCATGGGTAAAGCTTGAAAAGCACTGCAATCCGGCGATCTTGATCATCCAGAAACTGCCCGTCCTCGCTCAGTGCGATTTTATCCAGGTCAGAGTAATGTGCGCCCAGACCGGCCTCACGCGCTGCCCAACCCATGGCTTCGACGGTACCGTAATCTTCTGGATTTCCAGCCACGGCGGTAAAATGCAGATCGCTACCTGTCTCGAAAACCTCTGCAAATCGCGCAACAAGCGCCTCGTGGATGCCGTTGAACTGGTCTGTTCCTTCAGGCAGAACGCCTGCGGCCAACTGATCCTCTAGCCACTGCCACTGGAAAGCAGCGCTCTCATACAGCGACGTCGGGGTGTCAGCGTTGTATTCCAAAAGCTTTGCAGGCTCCTCCCCGTTATAGGAAAAGTCGAAGCGGCCATAGATTTCCGGGTCCTCATCGCGCCAGCTTTGCGCGACCAGATCGCGGTGTTCCTCGGGGATTGCCAGACGCTCCATCAGCTGTTCGCTCGAGATGATCTGGGCGACCGCTTCGCGGCACATGGCATGCAGTTCGGTGGCCGGATCTTCGATGTCCATTTCGATCTGGTCGAGCGTGAAAGCATAGGCCGAAGTCTCGTCCCAATAGGGTTCGCCATGCATATCCGCAAAACTGAAACCGACGTCGCGTGCATGATCGCGCCAGTTGGGCCGCTCGGTCAGGGGCATTTTTTGCATCGTACCAGACTCCTTGGTTGTATCTTCGGTTAAGGGATTTTCGACCGTTTCACCAGAAGGGTTTAAAGCTGCCCTGGCGCAATCTGGACAAAGTGACCGAAATCAGCCCCAACCTGCTGCCCCGCCGCGTACGACCGGCAGTTTCAGCGATACAGACACGATAGGTGTTAGTGCGCTTACCAATGCGCTCGTTTCCCTTGCGCCATTTCATGTCGCAAAACGGCAACTAAGCCTAAACAATCCGCGCGAGGCTGACGGTGATAGAGGAGAGCAGCCATGGACCGCCACCATCGCGACACGCGCAAAATCGATCCCACTCGCGGCACCACCCTTGGCGACGGCTCCGCGAATGACCAGGACCGAATGGAAATCGGGCCGACGCAACTTGCGATGCGCGAGTGGGAAGCGGCGGGACTTACGCTCCCCAATCTTGCGGATATGCGCAGCTATCGACACAGGCGACTGACACGACACATCGTTGAACGTGACTATGCCGGTTTGCTGATGTTTGACCCGCTCAACATTCGTTACGCCACCGACAGCACCAACATGCAGTTGTGGAACACCCACAATCCCTTTCGCGCGGTGCTGCTTTGCGCAGACGGTTACATGGTGATCTGGGACTACAAAAATGCACCCTTTTTGAGCGCTTTCAATCCTCTGGTCCGCGAGGTGCGCAGCGGGGCCTCCATGTTCTACTTTGCCGCGGGCGACAAAACCGCAGCAAAGGCGGACGTCTTTGCCAACGAAGTGCGCCAGGTGCTGCAAGAACATTCAGGCACGAACAAGCGCCTCGCCATAGACAAGATCATGCTGCACGGTGCCCATGCCCTGCAGGCGCAGGGGCTCGAGATCAAGGACGGCGAAGAAGTCACTGAAAAATCAAGATCGGTCAAATCGATCGACGAAATTCACGCGATGCGCTGCGCAAGCCACGCCTGCGAAACGTCTGTCAAAGCAATGGAGGACTTCGCGCGCGCAAATGTCGGTGACGGCAAAACCTGCGAAGATGACATTTGGGCGGTCATGCACGCAGAGAACATCAAACGCGGTGGCGAATGGATCGAAACGAGGCTGCTTTCATCGGGACAACGCACCAACCCATGGTTTCAGGAATGTGGCCCCCGGATATGTCAGCAAAACGAAATCATCTCGTTCGACACAGACCTTATTGGGAGCTATGGCATTTGCATCGACATCTCTCGTTCGTGGTGGATTGGCGACCAAAAACCGCCGGCCGATATGATCTATGCGATGCAACACGCTCTCGAACACATCACGACCAATATGGAAATGCTGCGCCCCGGTGTGACGGTCCCCGAACTGACTGCGAACTGCCACACCCTGGACGATCAGTTCCAGGCGCAGAAATATGGATGTCTGATGCACGGCGTGGGCCTGTGCGATGAATGGCCGTTGGTTGCCTATCCTGACCAGGCCGACGCAGGCGCATTTGATCACCCTCTCGAGGCGGGCATGGTACTGTGCGTCGAAGCGGCCGTGGGTGCCGTTGGTGGAAAGTTCACCATCAAGCTTGAAGACCAGGTGCTCATTACAGAAGACGGTTACGAGAACCTGACCCGGTATCCATTTGATGCGGCGCTAATGGGAGGCTGAGCGGCTGTTCGTTCATGTGCCGTAAATTTGTTGGAGTAAGCGTCTTGATCGGATCTTGCTGTTATGCACTTTATAGTACGTAACAATCGCTTCCGCCCCGTTGTGCCTTTGCGGACAAAGCGGTTGGAGTTATGAAACGCCCGGTCAGGACGACCTGACCAGATATGGGCTTGCCGGGACGACCCGATACTTTGGAGGTCGAAATGGCGTGGATTGCACTTTTCATAGCAGGTCTGTTGGAAACAGGATGGGCTGCCGGTCTAAAGTCGCTTTCCGGAGGCTTCAGACTTGGCATAGTCGTTGCGACAGCGGCTATGATGCTCGCCAGCCTTGGGGCTTTGTATTGGTCGATGCGTTCCTTGCCTTTAGGTGTTGCGTACCCGATCTGGACCGGCATCGGGTCTGTCGGGTCCGTTGTTGTCGGAATTACCGTATTCAAGCAAGATATCGGTATCTTTGGCATCGCTGGTGTGGCCTGCCTGGTGATCGGTATATTTCTGGTTGGCCTTGAAACCCATTAACATCGGGGGGAAATGACCGATCGACATGTCTGGACCCACTTTCGGGGGCTGATACCGTCGGCAGACGTACGCCTGATCCTTCCGGTCCAAGGACTGGCAGTTTGGCGGGATGCGGTGATGCCGGGTTTCGCCGGCGGTTCCTCAACCCTTTACGAGCCAGCCGGAAACCTGATCCACAGACAGACTGCTTGGATCACCACGCCAAAGTTGACAAAATGAGCGGTCAGAGTATATACATTTGTATACACCAAGGAGAGCACCATGATTGAATCCAAAATACGCAAAGTAGGTAATTCCGCTGTGGTGACCCTGAGCGCCGAGATGCTTGCCCTGCTGGACGCCAAGGAAGGCGATACGCTTTATGCGGTGCGCACTGACGACGGTGGGTTGAAACTGATGACCCAAAACCCCGAACTCCAGGCTGCTCTTGCCGCAGCCGAGGCTGTCATGGATGAAAACCGCGACCTGCTTCAGGCACTTGCATGACCCGATGGGTCTGGATGCCGCTGCCCGCATTGCATGTCATCCATGACCGCCAGATTTCCCGACACGGCGGCGCACCGGGCACCCGTGATCCGTCGCTTTTGGAAGCGGCCTGTGCGCGACCTCTGAACCGGGCCGGGTACGGCAATCCGGATGTTCATGCACTTGCGGCAGCGTATGCATTCGGCGTTGCAAAGGCCCATGCCTTTATTGATGGAAACAAGCGCACCGCCTTTGTGACTGCGTTTACCTTTCTGCGGCTCAACGGCATTGAAATACGCCCCGATCCTAAAGTCGGGGTCAGGATGATGGAGGATCTGGCATCAGACCAGCTGAGTGAAGAAAGCTTCGCAGCCTGGCTGCGTTCGCTCGACGTCGAATGACGGTAAGTGCCCGAACCGATGCAGTTCCGCATCCCCGCAATGCACGGGCCGGGGGCGCATCGGTGTGTTTCCGCTTTGCGGGCAGCAGCGTTGGAACGTCGGCAAGGCGCGGTATCCGCCGTTAGGGATAGACGTTTGGGGCCATTCAGAAGGTCAACGGCCACATTTTCGGATTTCGGCAAACGCCAATTGAGTGTTTCCGGATCGCCGAGCCTTGGGTTTTTATCCGACAACCATAGCTCAGCAATTAAATCGACAGGTGTTGATCGCGGATATCGGGATGAGCTTGCAGGTCTGCCAGGCTCCCTACGAATTGCTGAGTGCCGTGTTCGATGATCACGACGCCGTCGGCTACGGCTTGGGCAAAATGCAGATTTTGTTCAGACAGCAAGACAGTGAGCCCATCCTGCTTGAGCTGCAAAATCGCGCGCGCCATTTGCTCTACGATGACCGGAGCAATCCCTTCTGACGGTTCATCCAGCAGGATAAATGCCGGATTTCCCATCAACGTGCGCGCGATGGTCAGCATCTGCTGTTCCCCGCCGGACAAGGCCTTACCATAGTTCTGGCGCCGCTCGGCTAGGTTTGGAAACAGATCAAACACCATGTCTTCGGTCCAGGTGGTGCATCCCTCCCGAGGCGGCTGTCGCCCGACTTCCAAATTTTCTGCAACAGTCAGCTGTGTGAATATCCGCCGCTCTTCGGGGACATAGCCCAAACCATTGCGCGCGACGCGGTGACTGGACCAGCCGGTGATATCCTGCCCCTGATAGGTCACGGTCCCGGTACGCGGGCGCACCAATTGCATGATCGATTTCATCGTTGTCGTTTTGCCAGCGCCGTTGCGCCCCAACAGCGCAACCACCCGCCCGCGATCGACACTAAAGTTCAGGTCGTTCAGCACATGCGCCTTGCCATAGAATGAATTAACGCCCTTCAACTCAAGCATGTGCATCATCCTCGGCGGCTTTGAACAGGGTACCGCCGCCAAGATAGACCTCTTGCACCTGACGGTTGTTGCGAATTTCGTCTACGGTACCTTCGGCGATCAACTGGCCCCGGTTCAACACCATGATCCGGTGCGAATGGGCAAACACCACATCCATGTCATGTTCGGTGAACAAAACGCTGATGCCGCGCTGCGCAAGAATATCGGCGGTAAGCTGCATGAGCGCGATCCGTTCGCGCGGGGCCATTCCGGCGGTGGGTTCATCCATAAGTAGCAACACAGGATCATGCGCAAGGGCAACCGCCAGTTCCAGCCGCTTGAGGTCGCCATAGGCCAAAACCGCACAATGACGGTCTGCCTGATCCGCCATCCCGACAGTCTCGAGCAGCGCCAGCGCCTTGTCGCGATAAAGTTTGTGGGCAAAGCTGGTCAGTGAATACAGCCGTCGGTGATGTGAGATCAGCGCCATCTGGACATTTTCGACCACGGTCATCGACACATAGGTGGCGGTAATCTGGAACGTGCGCCCCACCCCCATGCGCCAGATCTTACGCGGCTGCATCCCTGCTATGTTTTTACCCATCAACTGCACCGTACCGGACGAAGGTCTAAGCTGCCCCATCAGCATGTTGAAGCAGGTGCTTTTACCCGCACCGTTGGGGCCGATCAGTGCCAGAAGTTCCCCCTTGGCGAGGTCAAAGCTGACATCGTCCACCGCCTTGATCGCGCCGAAGTTCCGCGACAGGTTTCGTACAGAGAGGATCGGGCTCATGTCGCGTCCTCCGGAGTTTTCAGCAGGCCAATGCGTTCACCGGCTTTGCGCAGCGATCCAACGATCCCTTCAGGGCCAAGGATCACGACAAAGATAATCAGCAGGCCCAAGGTCAGACGCCAGTATTCAAAGCGGGTCAGGTAATCTTTTGCACCCTCAAAGAATGCACCGCCGACCCACCCCCCGGACAAGGTTTTTACCCCGCCCAGAAACACAACGATCAATGCATCGAAGCTTCGGGCGGTTTCAAGTTCATTGGGGAAGATACTGCCTTTGGAGAAGACGAATAAACCGCCTGCCAGTCCGGCCATGGTGCCGGCAAAGGTAAAGGCAACCCACTGGACGCGTTTGGTGTTTATCCCCGTTGCTTCGGCTTGGCGCGTACTGTCACGCGCAGCGCGAAGCGCATAGCCAAACGGGGCGTGAGCCGCTTGTCGCAACAACAATATCCCCCCGACACACAGCGTGAAGGCAAGATAATAATACACGGTATTGTCAGATGCCCAGGCCGATGGCCAGATGTTGACCAGTCCGTCATCGCCCCCGGTCACATCACCCCATTGGAAAGCCAGGCTCCACAGAAGCTGCCCAAAGGCAAGGGTCAGCATCGCGAAATAGACGCCGGTTGAGCGCAGGCAAACCCATCCGATGACAATTGCCGCAAGCCCCGCGCTGACCGGAGCCAGCACCAGCGCAAGCTCCATCGGGGTACTGGCATAAGTAACCAGCAAGGCAGCGGCATATGCCCCGCCGCCAAAGAACGCGGCATGGCCAAAGCTGACCAACCCGCCTTGGCCCAGCATAAAGTGAAGCGATGCGGCGAACAGGCAAAAGATCATGATGTCAGTAACCAGCACAACCGCGAAGTTGCCCGAATAGAGCGGCAGCAACGCGAGGATCACCAGTAATGTAGTCACCAGAAGACGTATGCGCGGGCCGGCAGGTTTGATCGGCCGTTCCGGTTCGCCGGTCTGCCCATGCTCGCCCGCGACTTCCTCTTTTCCCAGCAGGCCGAACGGACGGATCATCAGAACCACCACCATCACTACAAACATCAACACCAATGTCGATTGCGGCGCATAGGTTACGCCGAACACATTGAGAATCGAGATAATCACCGCCGCAAGATAGGCACCGGGCAGCGACCCCATGCCCCCGATCACCACCACGACAAACACAGCCCCGAGAATGCTGAAATCCATCAGCAGATCGGCACCGCCCTTGGGCAGTTGCAAGGCGCCACCCAGACCCGCCAATGCGCACCCGAGAAAAAACACGCCGGTAAACAGCCATGACTGGTTCACCCCCAACGCACCGACCATCTCGCGGTCCTGGGTTGCGGCCCTTACCAAGGTCCCGACCCGCGTCCTGGTGATGAGATACCACAACCCGATCGCCACAAACGGCGTGATCGCGATCAGCGCGATATCGTACTGGGGCACCGGTTCGCCCATGATGCGGATAATACCCTTGAGGCCCGGCGCGCGTGGCCCAAGCAGATCTTGCGGGCCCCATATCATCAGCGTCAGGTCCTGAATGACAAGGATCACCCCGAATGTGGCGACCAGTTGAAACAGTTCAGGGGCGCGGTACACCGGGCGCAGCACACATATTTCAACGATCACCCCGATCACGCCCACGATCAGACCAGCAAGCAGGATAGCGCCCCAAAACCCCGCGACACCCGGCAATGCCTGCATAAGAGAATACCCGACATACGCCCCCAGCATATAGAACGACCCATGGGCAAAGTTCACCACGCGGGTCACTCCAAAGATCAGTGAAAGGCCCGACGCCACCATGAAAAGCGCACCTGCATTGGCAAGCCCAGTGAGAATCTGCGCGATAAATAGGCCCATGGCCACCTCGTGATATTCCGGGGGTGGGATCGAACACTGCGGAAAGAGACCCCTGTGTCCGCAGTGATACGATGGTTATTCCGCGGGACGCAGCTTTGACACTTCTTCGTCCGATGGCAGGTAGTCGGCACCATTCAGATATGTCCAGTCGGTCATTACACCTGCGCCGTCCTTGAGCATGGTTTTACCTACAAACGCGCCCATGGTCGCTTGGTTGTCAATTTCGCGAAACGTGATCTCTCCTACGGGGGTCGAGACATTTAGACCTTCAAACGCCATGCGGATCGCATCGCTTTCGGTTGATCCGGCTTTCTCTATCGCCGCGGCAACTGTTTCGGCGGTCATATAACCGACCAGCGACCCAAGCTTGGGGCTTTCCTTGTATCTCGCCTGATAGGCATCGACAAAAGGTTTGTTGGCCCCGTCTTTATCGGTGAAATCATACCAGGGGTATCCGGTCACGACCCAGCCTTCGGGGGCTTCGTCGGCCAGCGGTTCAAGGTATTCGGGTTCACCCGACAAAAGACCATACACGGTACGACCTTCAAACAATCCGCGCGTCGTGCCTTCGCGGACAAATTTCGCCAGGTCAGGACCAAAGGTCACGTTATAGATCGCATCGGGCTTGGAGCGTTCCAGCGCCTGAACCTCGGCGCCAGCGTCGATCTTGAACAAGGCGGGCCACTGTTCGCCGACAAATTCGACCTCCGGCTTCAGTTTGGTCAACACTTCCTTGAACGCAGCGACCGCATCTTTGCCGTAGGCGTAGTTTGGCGCGATCGTTGCATATTTCACCGCATCTGTCTTGGCCGCCTGTTCAGCAAGCATCGCGGCCTGCATATAGGTCGAGGTGCGCAGACGGAACGTCCATGGGTTGCCCTGGCTCCAAGTCAGGGCGTCGGCCAAGGGTTCGGCGGCAAGATAGACCCACCCCTTTTCGGCGGCCACGGATGAAATTGCCAAACCGACATTGGACAGGATGGATCCGGTAATCATCACCGTGCCTTCGCTGGTCATCAGTTCTTCGGCGATCTTGATCGCCTCGCCGGGGTCGCCCTGATCGTCGCGAAAGATGAATTCCAGCGGTCGGCCCATCACGCCTCCTTCGGCGTTGATCTCTTCCAGGGCAAGCTCAATGCCCTTCTTGTAAGGCTCTGCAAACGCGGCAAGGCGCTTGTAGTGGTTGATCTCTCCTACCTTGATAGGCTCGCCCGACTGGGCTGCTGCACTTAATCCGGTGAGGCCAAGTGCGACAGCCCCGGCTAGTGTTGCGAAAAGGGTCGTTCTGGTCATCTGGTGGTCCTCTCGTGTTAGGATCTGCCGTCTTTTGCGGCTCTTGTCAGTGGCTAATCATGCTGTACGAAAACCGGCGAAACCGGTTCACCCAGATCATCGGTGGCTTCGGCCTCGATCGTGTCTCGGATGCGTTTGCGGTACACGTTCGGGGCTTTGTCGATCGCAATTCTGATCGGCTTGCGCTTTTGCGGGCGCTGTTCCTCTTGATGGACGGCTTCCAAAATCGCCTTGTCCTCGGCGAATGCCACCCGAAACATGGCATCCATCTGGTCTGATGCGCTTTCATCACCCAAGGCAGTGTTGCGTAGGTGTAACCAATGGTCGATCGTATAATCCTCTGTCACGGGCGTGACGAAATGCAGCGCAAAGATGCGCACCCCGTTGTCGCGTTGATCTTCGGGAAGCGCAAGTTTGGCGTCGGCG
>TARA_R110001599_G_scaffold66643_4_pt1 | contig 14585 bp, 10 predicted proteins | sample TARA_R110001599 | Tara Oceans TARA_R110001599 (sample SAMEA4398360) | marine metagenome | biome: Polar Biome; feature: [MES] marine water layer (ENVO:01000295) within the mesopelagic zone...; material: water (ENVO:00002006), including particulate matter (ENVO:01000060) such as...... | reverse complement strand
TTTATGAATTATCAGGCTAGAACGGAAGCTGGCCTAATCATCTCTATGGCAATGAAGCCCTTAAGTCTTGCCTTGCTTCTAAAGCGGCCTTTTTTGATATTAAGTTTTTGCAATCGAAAATATTTCTAAAAGAGCAAAGCGCTCCCTTTTCCAAAGCCAATTTAATGCTTGAAAAAGAGCAAAGCGGATATTTATATCCCGCGTTCTCTTTCATTGCCTTTAACTGCTAAGTTAGCATTTGCCTTACCCGCTTTGTAGAATGTTTACCTATAATTTAATAATAAATCCCAAACAAAAATGAGATAAATGCCAGAAACAATAGAGACCCAATTTAGATACGCAGAAATGGTGGAAGCATTCGAGTGGCTATGCAGGCAACGCAAACACTTCCCATCATCGTCTGATATCTGGTCGTTTCGCGCTAGCTGGGAAAGGCTAAGAGAATCGCTCCTTGATCAAGTCAATACCGGACGTTATTGCTTTTCTCCTCTCGCGGCGATTACCAAGTCGGACGGCAAGACGATACACCTATGGTGCGCCCAAGATGCGCTGGTAATGAAATTGCTTGTAAGCAGATTAACCACCAACCTTGATCTGTCTCGGACGTGCACTCATATCAAAGGCAATGGAGGCCTAAAGGCTTCGATTAATCGCACACAGAAAGCCTTGCCACACTATCAATTTGTCTGTAAGACCGATGTGAAGGCGTTTTATGAATCCATTGATCAGCACATCCTCATGGCTCAAATTGACCAACATATAAAGTGTAAAGTTATGAGGCGATATTTATGGCAGGTCGTCACCCGTGTGATTGATAAAGGCGGCAATATTTTAAGCTGCAAGCAGGGTATTTCCAGAGGCAGTGCACTTAGTCCTATTCTGGGTGCGTTATATCTAAGGGTTTTAGATACCGCTTTTGAAAATATAGATCTATTTTATCTACGCTATATGCACGGCATTCTGATTTTAAGTAAAACTCGCTGGCAAAATCGACGAGCGGTAAAATGTCTGAATCGGATTTTCGACGAACTCAAGATGATTAAGCATCCAGATAAGACCTTTATCGGCAAGATAGTAACAGGCTTTGATTTCTTGGGTTATCAATTTGATGGCAAGGTGCTGTCTGTTGTCGGGAAAACAATCAAGAAACATCAAGAAAGTATGCGTAGGCTTTATGAGCAACAGGCCAAGAAAAAGGCAAACCCGGATGAGTTGGCCCTTCGCTTGAACGCATATCTTCAACGCTGGACGCGTTGGTGTAAGGCGGGGCTAAATAAAACTACGCTCGAGACTTTCTGCGAGCCCATCCCAGCCCACACAAACCTAGGCCTAAAAGCGCGAATGTGCTAGGTTCGGGAACGTTTGCTACTACAGATTGACGGACCAGAGCGATGCCTAAATAATCTGATCGCATCGTTGTTTGGAATACTTCGTTATATAAAATGGCATGTTCCCTTACACCGTGGCTGCCATAACTAGATGAAAGATCCAAATATTCCGAACCTAACAATGCTCCGTTTATCCTATAATCTCCGTCGGGGTCCGATCCGAATAGTGCCCCTGTACCGTATCTATTAGAGTATCTAACATCTAAAATGTTAGTAACAACATCAATCGAATTTTCAAGTTGCGTCCAACCAAACAATTCGCCAAACGCGAATGACTGGTCAATGCCGTCGTTATATGTAGTTGTGCCGGAATTGTGCTGATAAGTGTTCTCATCTTGATCCCATGCCACTGAAGCGAAAAAGTCGCTATACAATGCAGACATATCAGTATTTGTTGCGACTCTCCAACCACCACCACTGAGTGAACTAAAATCATCATTCACACTCATGCCGGTTGTTTCGGTCCACTGCAGCCACTCTTTGCCACTGGCAGCATCGGTCACCACATGCGTCGTTGTATCGAGAACATAAGCGTTAACGATAGCTGGTGACAACATGCTTAACGATAATATTAAGGGTTTTAATAGTTTCATAATGATTCCAAGCTTTGTTAGCAGTATAAATTTGAAGTTAGTAATACGTTAAAATTTCAAGCACTCGTTTGAATTTACTTTCTAAGCATTTAACGAGCCACAATAGTATTTATAAAATAAATACAAACGACTAGACAAATGTAGCGTTGTGGGCGCATCCGGTTGAGTGTAAAATTATTTGACACTTTGATTTAAAGTCGATGTTTTTTAACGGGATATGCTTGTGATAAAGTTCACATTTTTCGCTAAGTACGCTAATTTTAGGGCTCGGTAGCAAATGAGAATTATTCAATAAATATATCATCTTTGTAGTGTCATCCACCTGTTATAAAAGATATCGATTTCAGCTATCTTCGTCCCCTATTGAAAGCCTACAAACTTAGATAAAAAGACCGAGCAAAATTTAACCTTGAACGGCAAGTGTTGGCTCTGAATACTTGCTGAATATTTGGTTTTCTTTGAATGAATAAAGGACTTCTTTTGTCACAACAGCAGTTCAATTTATTTGAGCTTTTTAAACCGGTATCGTCAAACCAAAAATGATCGCTTCCAACAAAGCTAATAGGTATTTCAGTATTGGTACAATGCACGCTTTGTGCTCCTCGCATTTGAAAACTACGTTTCAGAAAATGAATGCTCTCGCTCCCTTAACCAACATTTTTGGTGAAGCACAACGCTTGGCCTGATTACCCATCTTCAGATGACTTGCTTTATCTAGGCTCAAGAGCAAAAGCGTTCATTTTTGACTGATCAATATCATAAAAATTGAACTATCGATTTGCTTCTTAAAGCGGCCTTTTTTGTTTCTCAGTTTTTGCCTCGCAAGTCACGCTTCAAAGAATATTAAATGAGACACATTAAACAATTTAGGTTTCTTCAATTCTAGGCACAATAAATTGATTGCTGTCTACTTTATGATCAGATAAACTTTCTGTAATTTGTAACGGAATGTAACTATACAGCCAACAATAATTGAAAGGCCTCTCATGTCTAATTATCCAAAACTCATATTATTTATTCTTTGCCTTTCATTCTTAAGTGCTTGTGGTGGCGGAGGAGGGAGTAGTGATGACTCTCAAGAAGCGCAAGAGATTGAGATTACACCAAGTTCTGAGTTTTACGAGGAAGGCGTTTCTTTTAGTCCCTCACAAGTTGTTTTCTTTCAACCGTCATCCCCTTTTGAAGAGGGTGCTGTTATTAAAGCTACTGATGATTCTGGCTCCCAGATCGATGTAATTGGTCAGGCAGATGGTAGTGGTTTACTTGTTTTACCATCAAATATAGAACCAGGAAAATATAAACTTCGAATTGGGACAGATTCACTAAGTCTTAATATTGACCCTATCTCATACCCAGCAGATTCTGATCTTTATGTTTCTAATTATATTGATAATTTAAAAAATTCTATTGAAACTTTGATTGCTTCACAGGGTGTTTTAGCTGACCCAATACTGGTTCAATTACTTACGGACATACAACAACAAGAAAGTAACCTTAGCTCTTTAACTGAAGAAGAAGTAAGTCGTATAGCTAGGCTTTTATATGCTAATGCTGACGAATTGTTTTCAAATTCGGTAAGCATAGCTAGTTCTCAATTTAGCTATTCTGCGCAATTCAACGAGCAGGAGTGTACCTCAGCAAAAATTGGTTTCGTTGCAACTGTTGTTGCAACTGTTGCTTTTACTGCTGTGGTTAGCGCAGAGCCGACACAAACAGGTAAAATTCTTTTTGCCGGTGCATTTGGTTATGCCTTATACAATCTTGCTAATGAGACAGAAAATGTAATAAATAAATGTCCTAAAGCTGTAATTTCATCTCTTGTTCGCTCATTATCAGCCGCGAATTTCAATACACTTTCAAGCAGAGCTTCAATTGAGTACGGAACTCGAAAAATTAACTACGCAAAAGCTACAGCCACTAACGCCACGATTAATTTTAGTGACGGGGTATCACGGAGTTTTACTGTAGAGTTTGAAGAAGAACCAGCAGCAGACACATTATCAATTGTTAGTAAGTTTAAGGCTTTAGTAAATACTGCAGCGGCCTATATGCCTGAAGGCTTCCTTCCAGCAGATCTTCTTGTGAAAGTAAATAGCCTTGGTCAAGCAAAATTTAGAGATGTCACTGATGAAGTAGAGTTTGAGCAGGTTAATCAAAGTAACATTAGCTGCACTGGAAATGCTGCCTCATATACCTGTCAATTCCCTAATAATGGAAGCACACATACAGACTTAGTTGATTTTCAATTCGATGTTACACATGCAGAGTTTGAAGTGACGGTCACAAAAGACGCCACAATTAGCCCAGGAAATTTACCTATTATCGAAGCTCAAACTTTTTCCGTCATTCCTGGCCCTGGGCAAGTTAACCGCCTAGAAATTCAAGTTGTTGAAGATACGAACTCGCCTAACTATGAACAGACTAAAGTACTCGGCTTTGAATTAGTATCAGCACCAACTCATGGCGTCATTCTGAATGAGTTTAACGAGTTTGGCATACTCGATTATGCAGCAGATATTATTGATGACATGCCTGAACAAGCTACCTTAGAGGTTCGAGTATGGAATAAATATGGCTACTCAGAACCTGCAGTCATAACACTAAATCTAATATGTGAATTTTGTGGAACTTGGGTGAATCAAGATAACACGTCTTGGTATGAAATCTCTACGAATAGCGGTTCGATAAGAGCATGGTATTATGATGCGGTTGTGCCTGAATGTAGAGCTTACAGTCTTCAAATTTCTGGAAACAAATTAACAGGAGACGGAGTTTCGACTCTTTCAATAAGTGATGATGTCCTGACTGATCGGAATGATAAAAATGGGGTGGATATCTACAGTCGGACCTCACAGGCTGGTTGTTGAGATTTTCTTTGAGAACCCTCAGGTGAAGACTCGATTGAAGATGAAATGGTCAGTAAAGAAGATGTAAAACAAGCTGTGTAACTGCCCGTTTTAAATATGAGGAGCTAACTGCCCCTCAAACTCAATCATAAATCTATTTAATGCAGATTTCCAATTTCTTATTGGCATAGTCCAATTTTTAGAGGCCAATTCAACCGTTAAATAAATAATCTTTAATACCGCATCATTACTTAAAATACCTTGCGGGTTTGACTGATTTCCGAATAATGCGATTCAACGACTTAATCGACTCTAATCAGCTTTCTCTGTTTAGGTAATGTATTTTCGATACCCAAAAAAATAGTAATCTTTTAAAAGTAAGAGTATTTCAACGGTATCAGCAAAAAGAGATTGGGCTTACTGGCATACTAGTAGGTTGGATTTTGCTTAGTTTTATGTAAATCTGGCCGTATTGAGAAAATCAGCGATTCGTTTCTTGGCTATTAATATTGATAGCAAATTTATAACCACCCTAAATGATTGAAAAGAGCACTTTGCGGTTATTTTATAGGCAATATTGTAAGTTAGCACGAGACATATATGCTTGCTGACTAACGATCTTGATAGGTTTATGAATTCTGAAAGTTAAAAACACCCTTTCTGGGTGTCAGAGAGGGTGTTCGATTTTAACATCTACAGACAAGAATTGGGTGCTTGTCTACTCAAATGCAAAAACTTTGTCCTAAAAGAAATATAAGCTCCACGTCACCAAGCTCTTCATCGATAGTGAACAAAACTTGATTAACCATTCGTGCTACCACAGTCATTGATAGCGGAACGATTTAGACCATTTTCGATCACGATGCTGTCTAATTCATCAATTGATTTATCTAACATCGCAGCGCAATCATCCTTAAACACGAATATGCAAATCATTTGGTTTCCACCTACACTAAAATCATTTAAAGACACTCACCCTAAATCGTTCCCATTTTATTCAGGACTTGAGTTGGCAACACGGTCTAAAGCATTAATCTCATCTCCATCAAATATAAGTTTGTTACCCGAAACGACCACATCAGGAATTATTGCTTCGTCACCGTTTGTCGAATCTTCCGAATTGTAGGCAAAGAATAATGACAATACATTAGTCCCTGTATTCAGCTCATAGTCCCCATATTTAAAATCATTTTCGGTTGGAATAGAAGGGTTTGCATCCATAATATAGAAGGTACCGTCCTCCAATAATAACAATACCTCTGATAGACCATTGTCATTGTCTTCAAGCTGTTCGTGCCATGTTCCAACGATACCTTCATTAGATGCTCCTACACGCTGAAGATTAAAGCTCGAAGCTTCATCTGAAAATTGAATCTCAGCTAAATTTGTAGAAATAGCTAACAGCGCCAATGTTACTGTATTTTGGCTATCAAAAATGCCAATACAACCATTGGTATCAATTGTTCGGCTTAAACTGATTGCTTCAGAGTTACTAGAATAAGTACCGTATTCATAACCAACTTCTCTGCAAGAATCATCGCTCTGGCTATCATGGTTAAAGAAGAAGAATTCTCCAGTTTCTGTTAGCGTCAAGAACGTAGCATCGTAACCCGCTTGAGAAAACTGCATATCGGTGAATTCCCAAGTGCCTACTAAACTGGATAGCAGCTCTCCATTCGGTACTGGTTCTTCTTCCTCTTCAACTACCAGCACACCGTCAGCGTTATAACTGGTCAAAAAGTTCTGGCCTGAAGTGTTCTTGCCATATACCCGTAGTTCTTTGGTAAAGTTGTCTGCGGAAATGTCCAGGCTGGAAGTATCAAGCACGATGGTTGTTGTATCGCTGGCACCGACGTTATTTCTGTCGTCAACACGAAGACTATTCACTCCCTGTTGCGCTTCGAGCCATATCTCATCTATGGTGATTCCAATAGGCACGGTCCATTCAACATCTAAGTTACCGTCTGAATATTGCGCTAATGCATTAATCGTAGCCGCACTTACACTTGGGAACTGTCCAACACTAGCTTGCGAAACCGGCGCGGCTATAACAGAGCGAGTCACGGTTTGAACCGGCGTCGCCGAAGGATCAATTTGCGGGTTTTGAGCAGAGCCTATATCAAGCGTTTCAGTATAAAGTTCAATTTGAATGACATCTCCCGCTTGAAAAACACTGGCTGGAATCTCCGACCAAGTACTGCCAAAACCAATATAGTCGTCACCAAAATCGTCATCGTATACTGCCAGTTCACCCGCCGAACGCCCATCAGGTAAACCAAGGTAGATTTCACTGCCAGGCACCAAATCGCCATCACGCACAAGTGTCATTTTCGCAGAGGCGATTGGCGTATCAGCTGCACCTGGGGTATTGCTGAAGTCGTTGTCCTCAACCCCGACATTTACACCACAACCCATGGAGTTATATTCAGGTGTGAAGTGGCAAATAAAACCAAACCAAATGTCAGCGACTTCTTGATCTCCTCGAAATTGCCATACGTTGTTATTTTTAGCCATGTACCAAATAACCGGCTCAGGTTCTACCACTCCGTTTCGAGTGATAGAAAACTGTATTAACGAGGTGCCTTCAATTTGGTTGTATTCTTCGTAAGCCACATTGCCAAAAGAAATACCAATAATGGATGGGTCTGTCGAGATATCAGTTAAAAACTGGGACTTGCCCTGGTCGTTATTTAACATGTCGTCAGCAAATAAACTATCTAGCTGTGAGGTCTGGGGCAAGCTCGAAGCAAACAGAGCTGTCAGAGTCGATACGCGATTAGACATCGCCAGAAAATCTAGCTGTGCAGCTGACAAATCCGCACTGTTCTCTACAAGTAAAGGCGCGACTTCATCGTCAATGCTGGAGATATCATCTTCAATTGATTGCCCATCAATAAAATTGGTAAGGGTGGCAATGTTAGTTTCTGGGTTGGTTTCAATACGAATAATATCAAGCGCCGCATCCAGTCCACTATGATCTGCATTGAACCGCGTTCTAAGTAAATCAATCCCATCACTGACGCCTAATGCACTCAATACATTAGCTAGTTTATTCTGGAGTGCGGTCTCTTGCTCTTTTAGTAATTCTGGTGTGAAGTCACTGAAGTCACCATCTTCAAAATGACTAGCAGCCAGTTCACCCGCCACATTCGCCAATATCAAGTCGGTAAAGGGGGTTATGTTAACGGTGCCACCGACATCAGACTCTTCCGCAAACGAGTGTAATTTATATTGCTTACCGCCAACATTGCCGACCGCTCGTAACATATAAGGTGCGACCAAAGTAGATACATCAACAGAGTAACTGCCATCCGCTTCAATATCGGTACTGATTGAGTTACCGGCACTGCCTTTAACTGAAACTTGGCCAATAATCGCTGCACCAGCCGCTGCCGTTCCTGAGAGTATCTCCGTAGCGCCTTTGTCGCCACCGCCACTACTTCCTCCACCGCAACCAGACAATGCTAATATCAGTCCACCTAAGAGTATGCTGTGCTTTACCATCTTGTTCTCTCCTTATGTTGAGTTATTATTATTCAAGCTATCAAGCGACTTCCTTCGCTTGCCACACGTGCCACTAAATGGCCTACTTTTCACAAGTCACCCTCATCTCTAGTTTGCAACAGTGCTTTGTAAAGAGTATATATTGCGGTTAATCAATACAACCCTTTTAAATAGCATAATGTTGCATATGCGACCTGTAATCACGTTGTGCGTAACTTATATGAGTATTTGTTCCTTTGGATTTGAGTGACCTTCATATTGATGTTAATTATGATGGTATTGGTATCGAATATAAGATGCTTCGTGTAACGAAGGCAGGAACTATTCTTAATGAGTGTGGGGCAACTAAGATGCATCCTGTATGAACTCGAAGCATACGGATACCTGATGAGTTAGACCCCACTACATAAAGCCATAATTGATATTTTAGGTCAATATAAAGAGTTAATAGAAACTCGAACTAAATCTGTTTTAGAGAATAGCTCAAAGGGTTTGGTTGATATGCGAATCGGCTGGTTACTTTGGAAAGATACTCTTGAAGAGTTTCTTTATTTTGAAGAAAAAATAATTAAACCTGATCCAGCAGATTATTATGCTGAGTGGATTGTTACTCCAGCAAGGGGGCTCGAAAATAGTCCCAAAGTTTGTGGTTGTTAGAGCACTCAACTGGGAAAAAAGTATTCGATTACTACAACTGCTGGGGCTAAAATTAAGCCTTATTTTGATGTGTCTGCACCTAATGCCACTAATTTGTATCACTTTAAGGTTCAAGGAGTGTCTGTTGAAGGAGAATTAAGCAAAGTTTGGTTAACAAGAAGTACAGCTAAATACTTAGAGCTATTACTTGGTGCCTTGGATGCTAGTGAAGTATCCAAGGCAATTGGTAATTATATCCCGTCAACTCATAATAATGAAACTGAAAGCAACTTTTCCTCAGCGGAAGTTCATATTGTAGTTCCACTATTAATTAGGGAACAATCATACGAAAAACTAAGAACGTTATTTTCACCTATCATTGATGAGTACATGTTCCAACAGCTCGCTATTAATCTAGGTGAAAGTAAATAGGAATACTTATTTAGCTTAAGTAATTAAACCACGTCAGTGCTCGTTGCCAGCGGAATTTAGTACAACCAAAAATGATCACTTTCAGCAAAAAGTAATGGGTATTCCTGCAATACTAAAAGGCCGCTTTTGCTCCAGCTTGTGTGAAAACTGTGGATCATTTCTTGCTTTAGATATTTCATAAATGTAACGAAATAATCGGGTAATTATCACTTTTAAAAATGAGAAATTTGATATAATTCTCAACAGCTTAAACACAAGGAAGTGCGCTGTTATGTCCCATCATATTAAAGGTAAAAGCCGTTCTCAGGCGACATTTTTCCCTGAAGTGTTAGATGACTTCATTAGTGCAGAAAATCCTGTCAGAGTCATTGATGTTTTTGTAGATGAACTCGATTTGCACGAGTTAGGCTTTAAAGGCGCTGTACCAAAAGATACTGGCCGACCCAATTATCATCCCGCCATGCTGCTTAAGTTATATCTCTACGGATATCTGAATCGTATTCAATCTTCACGCCGATTAGAGCGAGAAGCCAATCGAAATATAGAACTCATGTGGTTAACTGAACGACTTGCGCCTGATTTTAAAACCATTGCCGATTTCAGAAAAAATAACGGCAAAGGCATCAAACAAAGTTGTCGAACCTTCATTGGATTATGTCGCCAACTCAATATGTTTAGTGATGCAGTCGTTGCCATTGATGGCAGTAAATTCAAAGCATCAAATAATAAAGCAAAAAACTATACGCCAAAGAAACTAGAGACTGAAATGGCACGTGTTGAGGCAAATATTAATCAATATCTGAATCAACTTGATATGTGCGACAAGTCTGAAAAAGAATCTAATACTACTCCCATCGAAGAAAAGATTGATAGGCTTAAAGCACGCCTGATCGAATTGCGCGAGCTTAAGGATAAAGTAGAGGCGCATCCTGACAAACAAATATCGACCACTGATCCCGATTCAAGATTGATGAAAACGACGGCCATGGAGAGAAAAGTTTGCTACAACATTCAAAGTGCCGTTGATTGTAAATATCATTTAATCGTTGCTCATGACGTGACGAATACAACAGATAGAAATCAACTATGTCGTATGGGAAAGCAGGCCCAAGCGGCATTAAAGAATAAAGACATTACGGTTCTTGCTGATAAAGGCTACTTCAGCAGTCAAGATATTGTAGATGCACAAGACGCAGGCATGACACCGCTTGTTCCAAAGATTGATACCTCAGGAAACGACAAGAAAGGCTTCTTAACGAAAGCGATGTTTTAATATGATGCCGAGAAAAATCGGTATATTTGTCCTGCTAATCAAGAATTAAAGCCTAGAGGTACCATTAAAGATAAAGACCTGCTCTATAGGAGTTATAGTTGTAGCGTTAAAATTTGTAGGGTATGCAGTATGAAACCCATGTGTACAAAAGGACCTACTCCTCGGAAAATTAGGCGTTGGGAACATGCCGATCGAATTGATATGATGACAGAGCTGCTAGAGTCTAAGCCTGATAGTATGCTTATCAGAAAACAAACAGTTGAGCATCCCTTTGGTACGATCAAATTGTGGATGGGCGCAACACATCTACTGACGAGACGATTCAAAGGCGTCAGCATTGAAATGGACTTACATGTCCTGGCATACAATATGAAAAGAATGATCTCGATATTTGGGGTTATCGGGTTAGTAAAGGTGTTCATGACGCGGTCATTCTAGGCTTTATATTAAACTGAAATTTTCATATTAAGCGCTATTTTGGCTTCGATGAGAGGTTTTTTTAAAAAGAAAACCATTACATCTATAAAAAACAAATAGCTTCTTAATAATCACCAGAAAGGCGTCACGTGCTAATTCATAATAGCGTAAATTAAGACTGAGTTTTCACACAGTCTGGCTCAAAAGCCAACATTGACTCAAGGTCCAAACTGGCTGTTTTATCTCTTTTTTGAAGAAGCTCCTGAGAGACCGACTTGCGGACTTTCTTGACCTAATATTTTCCAAGTCTAAATGTATAGAACTGAAAGGCGATATTCTGCTTAATAGGTTGGTATCAAGCCCTGTTTAAATCATTCAATCCTTTCGTTTTAATGCATTGGTTGGAAGATGCTATGATGACAATAAGTGAAGGTTGCTTTAGCAGTCGACAACATTCTATCAACTAAAGTGTATAAACAACTTAAGCATACTGATATGCGATAGCAGGCAAGACTTACTACATAAAAATTAGTATGGTCAATTTCACTCAGATCGTAAAACGACAAACAACATCCTTAATTGAATGCCGTTTTTCTAATTATTACCTGCTTCTCATGAAGATATAAGATTATAATAAATAGTCATTTTTAGTGGTCAGAAGAAGTTGCGACGTTAAAGTTTAGAGTTAGTGGACCCAATTAAATTGCTTTAATTTACTTATCTGATCCAAGGTTTTTATTACAGTGATTAATCAAATAATGTCAGATACAGATTTATTTAGCGAAAAAGAGAATTCGAGCGTTTGGCAACCTTTGGCTGCACGTCTGCGACCGAACCAATTAGATCAGTATATTGGTCAACAACATCTTCTGGGAGATGGTCAGGCCTTAAATTCTATGATTAGGTCGGGGCGTCTCCATTCCTTCGTGCTTTGGGGGCCTCCAGGAGTAGGGAAAACTTCTCTAGCGCAAATGATATCTTCAGAGTGTAGTGCAAATTTTATATCGATATCTGCAGTACTCGGAGGCGTGAAAGAAATACGTGAAGCTGTTAGTAAAGCAAAATATTTGAAAGATAGTAAAGGGATTCAGACGGTACTTTTTGTCGATGAGGTTCACAGGCTGAATAAGGGTCAGCAAGACCTTTTTCTCCCATTCGTTGAGGATGGGACAATCGTGTTTATTGGCGCGACTACTGAGAACCCATCGTTCGAATTAAATAATGCGCTTTTATCTCGTACCAGAGTGTATATTCTGAAACGCTTAAGTCATGAAGAATTAAGTACTTTAATGGATGTTGCCCTCTATGATTGTGAAAGAGGGCTAGGCAATATTAACATTGATTTACATGTTAATCATAGGCAGACCTTAATTAATGCGTCCGACGGAGATGCTCGGCGATTACTAAACCTTTTAGAAATTGCTTTCGATCTTGCCGAAAATATAAACGGTAAGCATGTAATAAATGATGCAAGTATTAAGACTTTACTACAAAGTAGTCTTAAGCAGTTTGATAAAGGCGGCGATATATTTTATGAGCAAATTTCTGCTCTCCATAAGTCAGTAAGAGGAAGTTCTCCTGATGGAGCACTTTATTGGATGGCTAGAATGTTAGATGGTGGGTGTGACCCACTTTACATTGCAAGAAGAGTCGTTCGGATGGCTAGTGAAGATATTGGAAATGCAGATCCAAGAGCTTTGAGAATTGCACTAGACGCATGGGAGGCACTCGAAAAACTTGGTTCTCCAGAAGGAGAGTTATGTTTGTCTCAAGCTGTTGCTTACTTAGCTTCAGCGCCAAAAAGTAATGCTGTTTATAAAGCGTACAATAAAGTTACTAAAGTGGTAAAAGAATCTCCTCATACATATGACGTTCCGATGCATTTACGAAATGCGCCGACAGCTATGATGAAACAAATGGATTTTGGCGAAGGTTATAGATACGCTCACGATGAAGTGGAAGCGTATGCTGCTGGAGAGTGCTACTTACCAGAAGAGATTTCTGGAATTATTTTTTATGAGCCTGTCCCTCGTGGCTTAGAAATTAAGATTGGCGATAAACTGGAATATCTCCGTAAGTTAGATTCGGAGAGTTCAAACAAGCGTAACCCAAAAAAATGAATGCATATTTATTACTAAAAACGTATGCTTTTTTCTTAATTTTAATATCAATATCGGTTTCGAATGTTAGAAAAAATATGAATTGAGAAAAACGTATGCTTTCTTTAAAGAAAAAAACACGAAAGAGTCAATAATGGTAAGTAATTTCACTCACTCACTCACTGATAGCATACGAAATTATGGGTCATATAATAAGTCTCAGCAAGATGCTTTCCTACCTTACGTTGAAGATGGCACCATCATTTTCATTGGTGCTACGACAGAAAATCCGTCTTTTGAACTCAATAATGCTTTGCTATCTCGTGCTAGAGTCTACGTTTTAAAAAAACTATCTGAAACTGAAATACTCAGTGTTCTTAAAAATGCGCTTATTCATCCACAAGGCTTTCCAGATTTTGAAGTTTCTATCTCGGATGATTTATTAGACATAATCGCTAAAGCTTCAGACGGTGATGCCCGTAAGTCACTTAATATTTTAGAGCTATCAGTAGATTTAGCTGAACAATATGGCCAAAAGCGCAACGTTACAAGCGATAGTATTGAGCATGTTCTTCAAAGTTCTTTAAAGCGCTTTGATAAAGGCGGTGATATTTTTTATGAACAAATATCAGCACTGCATAAGTCTGTTAGAGGGTCAGACCCAGATGCGGCTTTATACTGGTTTGTCAGAATGATCGATGCGGGTTGCGATCCACTTTATATCGCTCGTAGAGTAGTGCGCATGGCAAGTGAAGATATTGGTAATGCAGATCCTCGTGCAATTACACTTGCTCTTAACGCATGGGATGTTCAAACTCGCTTAGGTAGTCCTGAAGGTGAGTTAACAATTGCACAGGCAATTACTTATCTAGCCGTTGCACCTAAAAGCAATGCTGTTTATAAAGCCTATAATGACTGCCGTCGATTAGTTCAGTCATCGTCAGACGAAGATGTTCCTATGCATTTGAGGAACGCTCCAACGACACTCATGCAGGATCAAGGCATGGGCAAAGAATATCGATATGCGCATGATGAACCTGATGCCTTTGCTGCAGGCGAAAATTACTTTCCTGAATCGCTTTCAGGTACTATCCTTTATGAGCCTGTTAGCAGGGGCTTAGAGTTAAAAATTTCAGAAAAGCTGGCGCGACTAAGAGGTCTGAATGCTGTATCAAATCAGAAACGATATTCCTAGCTTGCTTTGCATGCCATTCAATAAACTTTGTTTACTCATTACGTTTAGTTGCATGCTCATCGCATGTGGCGGTTCTGGTGGTGTGTCAAGTTCCGAAGACGGTGTGTTGCGGGTATCCGGTACAATCACTGTTCAGCGGGACTCTGATATAGATCTCGACTTAAATTCAAGCATCTTATTAAACAATGAATTAGATGACCCC
>TARA_R110001599_G_scaffold12765_17_pt1 | contig 14607 bp, 1 predicted proteins | sample TARA_R110001599 | Tara Oceans TARA_R110001599 (sample SAMEA4398360) | marine metagenome | biome: Polar Biome; feature: [MES] marine water layer (ENVO:01000295) within the mesopelagic zone...; material: water (ENVO:00002006), including particulate matter (ENVO:01000060) such as...... | reverse complement strand
AGACCTGACCGCGCACCATATCCAGCCAGCCATCGACACTGACATTGGCAGGCAGCTGGAAGGCCGGGCCTGTCAGTTCCGCCGGCGTGGTGATGTCGGGGAGCGACGTAAAGAAATCGACGCCGCCGGTAAAGTTGTTGATCGTCAGGCCGGTGTTGGGTTCAAGCAGGATACCGCCGGGAATCTGCGCGGTCACCAGAACCCCGAGCGGGCCAAGTTCGCTTATCGCGAAGCGGATGGTGAAGCCCGACAGCCCGGCGAAGGCATACCCGGCTTCAACTCCGATAAAGAACACCCGATCCGCAACCGCGGTTGATGTATCCAGCGTTCCGATCTCGGCACCGTTGGCGTCTATATTGATGATGCCGCCGATAAGCGTGCCTTCGATCCGCCCGCCAAACAGATTCCCCGAGACCGACACCCCGAGCGCTTCGATACCGATAATCGGGTTCTTGCCGTCAAGCAGAAGACCCACGTCGATCCGGATTCCCTTGATCGTGCCTTCGAATTTCAGACCAGGATTGCCCTGCAACCCGGTCACCGTCGCCGACAGCGTCAGAACGAACTTTTCAGGCGCTTTCTGGATATCGGCCCACTGGACGCCGATTTCGGTGATGCGGATCGGCAACCAGGCCGGCCACTTGAACGATGCACCTGTCGCCGACCCCACCCCGATGAACACGCCAAACCCACGCTTCGTGACAAATGTGCCGTCACCCAGGAACGCGAACTGCCGCGCCTCACCAATCAACGTGATCGAACCTACGGTAAGTTCAGCTCCGATCGCGGCAAAGCTGATCAGCTCTTCGTCGTTGGCGGCACCGGTATCGAGGTTCAGGTCAACACCGGTCAACACAAGGTTCGGCCCAAGCGTGATCCGGAAGGTATCCATGCGCCAAATAAACCCGTCAACCACGCCGTTGCTGAATGTCAGCCCCAGGCGGATAGCCTCGGTCTGAGGATTCCCGGCGCGGTCGCCCGGCTCTGGCCCCTGACGGTCGCGGATATCAGCGGAAATCGGTTTGCCCGGCGCAAATTTTGCACCGCCGGACGCGATAAATATCGTGCCGTTGAAATTGACGGACTGGCCAAATACCACGCTAAAGTTTGTAACCCCGATGCGAAGATCGTCAAATTCCAGAAGGCTACCGAACGTGATCGGCCCACCCTGGCCATCAGTCCGGGTTGCCGCACTTTGGCCCGAAGCTACCAAGCCTCCGTAGATCAGCTGAGCCTCGCCAATCGCGAAACCGTTTTCGTAGACGATCAACCCGGGCTTGCCGGCGACAGGGTTGATTTCACCCGTCAGGTTGAAGCGCGGGAAGGTGACTTTTACACTCTCGATCTGGACAAGCTTCTGTCCGGCACCCGCAAGCGTATTGGTGAAATCCTTGGGTGCGTCGTAATCGGGGTCATAGCCGATCTTGATCGCAACCGCCTCGAACGTCATCACATCCGGGATAGTGCCGATCAGGCTGTCAGCCGTGACCTCCCACTTTCCGGTAAAGCCGATTTCGGGGTCGCCACCCGACACAGCAGCCAGAACGTCCACGCTCATGTCGAACTTGACCAGAAGCCCGCTGATAACGACGCTTGTTCCGCCCGTGTTGGTCTGGCCTGACCCGGATGTACCTTGCGAAGCACCGCCAAATACCAAAGCGGCACGGTCTGCGCCCAATGCGATCGTCAGCACCAAACGGTTGTCTTTGAACGCCAGCTTGTCAAGCCCGATAGAAGGCGATTCAATCTTCACCGGACCGATATTGAACGAAGGTCCGGTTGTCTGGCTTTCGGGAATATTGGCTACTGTGAAGACCGAAGAATAGACCGCCGTCAGGGTATCGACGTTGGTCGTGTTGGTCTGGTCGGTGACGGCTAGGCCATGATCGGCACCAAATAGAACGGTTTGATTGTCGGTGTTCTGATACGACCATGTGCCGGCAAGGAACTGAACCGTGACATCGCCGACACCAAAGGCTGCGTTGGACCGGGTGTTTGCTGCTGGCCCGGATGGCGCTGGCGCGGTCGACGCCCCCACCACCGGTGCGGGTGTTCTTGGCGCGATGTAATAACGCCACGTGCTTGCCGAAATGCGTTCGACCGACGTTATACTACCTACGTTCGCGGCCCCGCCGGTCTGCATGATGCGTATTTCATTGCCGTTGATCGTATTCACATTCAGCGTTTGCCCGACCACGGTACGGAACGTCACGTCGATAAAGCCGCTGGCATTCAACAACGAAGCGTCAACCGTTGCACCCGAGAACGGCTTGGCCAGATCAACCAACGGCGCGGCGGCTGCGGCGAGCCGTGCGAGGTTGAATTCAGCTTCGCCAAATCCGGTCGTCAGATTACGCAACACCCGGAACCTTTCGATTTCCCGCGCCCCAAGCTGGTTCGCGCTGTCTTTCCAGGAATTTGCGAGGAACTCGACCTCGTAGGTAATCGGGCTGGTCGAATTGATCTCAGCGGGCTTGGAAAGGATCTGGTAGCGGAAGGTTGGCTTTGCAGTTCCCTCCACGCGGGTAGCGGCACCCGAAACCTCGATCTTGTAGGTTACGTTGTCTTGCGTCGCCCTGATCAAGAATTCCTGTTCAACATCTGTGATGGAACTGTCAACGATCCCGTTCGGATATGCCTCTGATGACAGATAGTTGTTATTGTTGAATATGACATCGATGTATTCAAGCTGGTCCAGACGCACGATCTGGTCTTGCAGCGGCGCTGCTAGATCCGCGGTCAGCTTGACCAACCCACGCAGGCTGGTGTTGTTTACCGTCCCGGTCTGCCCGTTGATGGTATAGGTCGTCAGACGGATATCCGACAGCTGGAACCCGTTGCCGCCGCCAAAGCTGAACCGTGCCGCGCCGCCAAATCCCATAGCTCGGCTTGCATTACCTTCAGGGGTCACACGGATATCGGTATCGGGGGCAAAGACTTCGATCACACCCAAAGGCGTGCGCGTGAAAGTCACGTCTTTTGAATTGATCGTCACGACATCCTTGCCAGCGTTCGCCCCTATCCCGATCAATACGGTGCCAAACACCTGTTCCATCGCACCCGATGCGAACTTGACCTGAAGCGGCGTAAGGGTTTCCTCCGGATTCAGTCGGGGAATATCGCTGACCGTTGTTTGTGCAATGATCCTGCCGGAATTGTTGATCCACACCTCGACGGAACCGGTTATCCGCAAGCCGTCGATGCCAACGACCGAAGCGTCGCCCTTTGCGTAGATGGCAAAGGTACGCAAGCCGCTTGCCACAAACTCCAGAACCACCAGTTGGGTGTTGGTAATCAGTAGCCCGACATCGTCCGCGGCGCTTTCAAGGTCGGCCCCTTTGTCACCAAGGAAAATACTGATGTTGCGACCGACGATACCGCTTGTGGCACCCGCGGACTTGAAGTTGGCCAGCGAGGAATCATCAAGGTTGAGCGTGTTAACCGAGCCGGTAATGGTCAGATACGGGTCGTATGTCAGCGTTACATCAACAATGCCCAGTTGCACAAAATCGCCCTGGCCCGCGCCAAAGGTCAGACGGTACACGGCGTCACCGATGCTTACCGATTGATCGATATTTGTGCGGGTGGTGGTGTTGATCCGCAAGACACCTGTCGCCTCCGCGGCAAAATCACCTGATCCGCCTTGGGCCGTCACTTCGATCTGCCCGGCCAATCCGTTTTGCGTCGCGGTCGTGCCATCATCATAATAGATGATGACGCCCTTGCCATCCTTCAGACTGAATACATCGTTGGTGGCAGTGTCACGATAGGTGCCGAAAACACCGGTAAAGGCAAAGATTGTGCGTTTCTTCGGATTTAGCGGGTCGGATGTATCGGTGATCTGGGCGAGGGAAATAGTGCCGCCAAATTCGATCTCGGGCTGGTCGCTGCTGCCAATGGTTCCGGTGGTGTTGCCCAGATCAATCTTGAGACCCAAATTTTCGCCGGTGATCCTCACGAATTTCCCGGCAGGCAGGCTAAGGGTGCGCGTGGTCCGCATGGTACCGGTGCTATCGGTATAAGTCGCAACCTTGAATTCCTGGTTCACGCTTGTCGTTGCCGTGTTGATCTCGAGCCTGAAGGTCGGCGAATCCAACGCAAAGGTATTTTTGCCATCGGTGAATGAGACCGCTGAAAGCGTCACGTCGATATTTGCGGAAATCCCGGCGGCGGTAATCAGTATCACCGCGTTCCCGGTTGCTGCAAAGTTGATGGTGCCAAAGGAGGCAGTGACATTAGTGGCTGAAATTCTGGTGGCGATCTGGCCGGAACGGAGCGTTGTACGCTCGAACGTTATGTCGGCTTGAAGGGCGAAATCTGCGTTTGCGATGCTGGTTGGGGTTCTGTCGGACAGATTTACCAAAAGCGAGACCCCTGTCCCGGCTGTGGTCCCGATCGCTTCGAACCCGATAACGGTGTCTTTGAAACCCTGGTCTTTGAAAATCGTAAGGAAAACACTTTCTGAGGTCGGGGTCCCGGGAGACAGACCAGTAACCTCGGTAAAATCGAACGCCGCAGGCAACACGGTTTGCGGACCAGTTGCGGTACCGGAACGCCCTTGGTTGACCTTGATCTTGACGTTGCTCGTCGATAGCGCGACCCCGCCTACACCCACCAGGTTCACCCCGGCGACTTCGGCGTAAAGGGCGGTGTAGCGGTCACCGTTGAGGGTGGCGACATAGCTCGTATTCGTCCCGACAGTAACTTCGTCGACTTGCGACAACAGCGCAAGATCAAAGCCAAGGCCTTCGACCGCTACTCCGACGGCAGCCCCGGCATTCACCGGTGCAGCAGAGGTCTGCCCCAGAATATCCAGTTCAAAATACGGTCCACCCGCACCGACAAACGCATTGATGTTACGGCCGCTGATCTGCGTCACAGCAAAATTCTTGCCGGTGGGGTTTGCGGCCGCGGGGATAACCAAGCCTTTGGAGAAGGTTACATTGCCAGAGAGAAACACATACTGATCAACAGAAATTACAGCGAACCCGGTTACGTTGAGTATTTCTTCTGACATCGAAAGTGTGACATCGTCGTTTGCCCGAGCATTGGTCGGCACAACGAGATTGCTAGCGTTGCCATTCGCTGCAAAATTGATCGCGCGGCCAGCGGACGCGGAATTATAGAGCACCTCGAAATCATAGGCCGCTAAGGTCAGGCCGTCGACCCCCACCAAGGCGACGTTGCCCCCGGCACTCAACGCGGTGTATGACGCTGCATTCGGGGTGCCTGCGGCATATGGGGCTCCGGTAGTAGGATCTATCGCTTGCATGATCGCCAGTCCCATGAAGCCATCAGAGATCTTCAATCCGACCAGGTCGGTCTGGTTCGCAAAGCTCTTGTTTAGGTCATAGCCGGTACCCACGAAGATATTCAGGTTGCGGGCTCCGACCGTCAGCAGGCTCGTCTGCCGAACCTGTCCGTCAGCCAGGATCACGTCAACCAAGGCATCCCCCTTGCGGAAGGCAAATTCACCCGAGACAAAGACGTATTCCGAAACACCCAGAACCACGGACCCGCGCACATCAACCACTGACTGTGTAAGGTCATCGAAGGTCACAGGAGTGTTTCCGCCAACCGTCACGTTCCAAACGGCGGTATCGCTGAAATTCAGGGTTCCGTATGGCGTTGTACCTGTTCCGGTACCGTTCACCGCGACGTTCAAGGTGCCGCGCAATACCAGTCTGTCGACGCCGATCAACGCCGCAGTTCCGGTCGCTTTGATCGCATACCAGGACCGAAGCGGCGCTGTCGTTGTGGTAGTCGGGGCCTCCTTGACCATCAGCAAGCCCAAGCTGTCCACGGTCAGTGCGATCCCGGTGGCATTGGAATTCGGATCGACCGCAGTCGCACGCCCCGTCGTCGCATCGTACAGATAGCCGGGGGCGCTTGTTCCGGCGAACACCACCACATTGGCAAGACCCAGCTTCAGAACTGAGGTGTTGAAGGTGGCATTGTCAGTCAAGGTCCGCGCCACGACGTTCTGTTCAGAAACCAGGGTCGCTTCACCACGGATATGAATGAAGTCGTTGACGCGAACTGTCGCATCACCGTAAAGCGCAATCCCGTCCCGAGAAACATCAAGGACGGTCACATTGGTGGGTGCAGGTGCCTGATAGCTATTGGTAGCCGAGAACACGTCGTATGTGTCTGCGTTGATAGCGACGGCGGCTGACCATTCGGTCGAATTGAAGTTAACAGCGCTGGCCCAGTCTAGGACAGCAAGGCGGGCGGGACTGCCTTTGTTGGCAGCGGAGTTCATCTCCAGCCTGGCATTGTTCAGCGTCGCTTCGATACCCGGTACATTAACCAGCGTGGCTGTATCAATGTTCGCCTTCAGCCCATAGTAGCCGCGTGTATCAACGCCCGGATTGGATGACGTGATGCTGGCGAACAGCAGATCAGCGCTGGCGACCGTAAAGCCAGGCCCATCGCGGATACCAATCGTCAGGCCCGGATCGGCTCCGGTTCCGACAATGCCAAGCCCAATTCGCGTCAGCGTCGCGTTATCCATATCTGTCGCCAGATCGAACGATTGATCACTGTTCACGTCAACATCGACAATGTCCTGGGCCAGGCTAAAGGTCGCATTGGCTGCTACAAAATCGAAGGCGCTGAAGGTGACCGCTCCGTACACCTGCTTGCGGTCGGCGTCGGCGTTGAATTGCGCCGTCAGCCGCGCCTCAGCAGGACCGTAGCTAAAGGTTACCCCTGCCCCCGATACGGCCTCGTCGGGTACAACCACCGTTGTCCAGTCAAAGCCCGGGTCGGAGGCAGCCAAAGGCTCGTGCGTGTAATATTCCAGCGTGAGCGCGGATATATTGAACTCAATCGCCTCGGGCAGTCCGGTGATCGTCGCGTTGCCGAGCGTGGCCATGATCGCAGTGGCGCTTGGGATGATCGTGGGCGCAAGCGGTGTCCCCGCATCAGGTACCGCAGAAAGCACGGCCACCGCGACGCTGCCGCTTCCGACAGAAACACCCACACCCCCGGGCTGACCGATAAACATCGGATCAACAAGGGTCAGGCCCAGCATCATGAGTTCAGCGTTCTCAAGCGGTGCGTCCTGATCCAGCTGCGCTGTCACCCCGGACACCAGTTGCAGGTCAAATGACGCACGCAAGTTGACAAATCCGAAGGCGTTCAACGTCAGGGTTCCCGATACCTTGAGGTCGGTTCCGGCGTCAAACACGTCGGGCACATTGGTAAATTGAGTTACCGTGCCCCAAGCCAGCTTGGGCCCCTTGGTTCCGTCGGGATTGGTCGCGTTATTAATCACGATTGCAATATTGTTGACGCCGATTTTCAATCCTTCAGGCAGGCCTCGGGGCGCAACCTCGGTCGCGGTGGCATAAAGCGCGGACCAGCTGCGCATTGGTGCCGCCGGTGTAGAGGCCAGCGGAATTTCATTCACCACAAATAGGTCAAGCGCCGCGTTGGTTACAGCGAAGCCTGTGCCCTGTTGTGCGATTCCGTTGACTGCCCCGCCGGGTAAGCCGCCAACCCGAGTGAACGCGCCGCCGTTGCCAACAAATACATAGGCTGCGGTGATGTTGAACTGCAGCATCTCAGCCTTAGCAACTGTGATGGTCCCGTCCGTGACATTTTCAACCGTCTGGATGTTTCCCGAGAACCCGGCCGCGACGATAATGTTGCTTTGAATGTCCAGCTCAATCTGTCCAGCAAAGGCCAGGTCCAGCGTTTGGTTTATGGTCCCTATCCGGGTCCCGGCAAAGTCGCTGATCCCTGACCAGTTCAGCTTGGTCGTGTCAGTTGCCGCCCCGTTGAACTTGAAGGAAACGTCGCGTGCAATTGCAGTGATACCATCAATCCCGCGGATATCAGCCTGGCCGATTTTACCAGCAACAGCCAACCAGCTTAGCGGCGCAGTGGCGGTGGACGGCTGGCTGATGATCGCGATATCAAGGTTCGCGTCCGAAACAGCGAAACCGGTTCCAGCGTTTTCCAATGCGGTCGCCCGACCTGTCGCACCGTCGTAGACGAACGCCCCGCCCGCCCCGGCAAACAGTGTGGCACCGGTGACCGATAGCGAAAGCACCGACGCGTCGGTGACCGTGATGCCGTTACCATCGGCGATGGTTTTGGTAAGCGCGCTGATCCCGAAGCCCCCGAACAACAGGACGTTATCGGCAACCCGCAATTCCACCGCGCCTTTGACGCTGTAGTCAAGCTCTTGGCCGATGCCGGTGCTTGGGTCGGTGATAGAAACAGCGCCGAAGATCGGCGCGTCTGCGGCGTCCAGTATCTTCCAATCCAGCTTGGTCGCAGTCGCGGCAATATCGGTGGTCGCGGCAGAGTTCAGACGGACTTCGAGATCGTAAGCCTTGACATCGACGGCATCCAGCCCTCTGACATCCAGCTGCCCTGCCCCGGCGACTAGGCCCGTCCAGCTTTGAACAGTGCCTGGGATAGTCGGATCAGCTTGACCCTGGGTTATGGTCAAAAGGTCCAGCTGCGAACCCTGCGCAGCAAAGCCCGTTCCGCCGGGAGCTATGCCATCAACCACACCCCCTGTTTCGGTAAAGCGCCCACCGACGCCGGCGAACAGATAACCGCCGGAAACAGACATGCGCATCACTTTGACATTTTCGCCAACAGCCACGGTTCCGGGCAGGTCGGCAAGATCTGCAAGAGTTACGATTTCACCAGACATTGTTCCCGCCAACAGGATCGTCCCGTCAATGTCGCCCCTGAAGGATCCGCCAAAACCGATGTTCAGTGTATCGTCGATGTTCGCAATCTTTGTCAGGCCGGTCACGGTGCCAAAGCTGGTTCCATCCAAGGTGACGGTGTTCCAGTTCAACTTGGTTGCTGTCGCGGAGTCAGCGATGTTGGTCCGGAAATACAGGTTCGCGGTGCTGGCGGTAAATCCGTCGGGCAACCCGACCAGATTGGCAGTGCCGACGAAGACATCCAGCGCAGCCCAGCTTCGCAGCGAGGTTGAGGTGGTCGATGTTTCGTTGATGAATGCAAGCTCCGCGTTTACGCCGGTGGCATCAAAGCCGGTCGCGCCCTTCAAGTCAGCAAGAGCAGTCAACCCCGTAATCACCGACGCATCTGCCGGGTCATGGGTAAAGCCACCCCCTACCCCGGCAAACATTGCCGCATTCGAAATCGCAAATGTAGTGACGTTAGCGTTCAGCCCGGCACTCAGGCCGCCGCCCGCGACCCCGTAACCGCCCGTGGCCAGCGAGAAGGTGCCGGTCAGATAAACGAAGCCGTCGCCGTAGAACAACGTGCCGCGCACCGCAAAGTCGATGCCGCTATCCAGCCCGTTCAATGCAGTTGCGGCGGCCGAGTATTGGATAGTCGCCCAATCAAGCTTGTCGATTTCGGTACCATTGGCATCGATCGCCGCATTGTAACGGATGCTAAGGGCTGTCGCCTGCGCTTCGACTTGTCCCATTCCAAGAAGCTGCGCCAGATCAAAGCCACCCACCAACCCGATATAGGTAGAGTCGTCGGTCGTGGCCAAAGGGTCGGACCCCTTATCGATCAACACGCCGACGGCAAGGTTCGCGTTTTCCAGATAGACACCGGCTGCGTTACCACGGTTGATCACCCGGTTGCCATTCGCGTCATTGCCAAATACCGCGCCTGGCCCGGCAAAGATCGTGGTCTTGGACAGTGTCAGTAAAATCAGATCGCCCGTCACCGACGCCACTGCCGTCGCGGTGGTATCAGCGACCACTGCCATCGTGAATGTCGATGTCAGATAAAGCGCGTCCGTTACCTCGAGCGTCAGGGTCCCGCCTATCTTGAACTGTTCAAGACCGTTTAAACCGTTTACCGCGTGGGTCAGGTCAAGCTGCGGTCCGGTAAGATCATCTGCCAGGTTTTTCCAATTCAGGACCGAAGGCTGGGTCGGCGAGTTCGACGCGAAGTTACCGGTTACCAGAAAGTCCCGACCGTCGATGTTAAAGTTGCCAGGTCCACCAAGGCCCACCACATCAAGCGCACCGACCGTCGCACGGAATCCGACCCAGCTTTCCGGGCCGGCGGCGTCGCCCGATGCACGGGTCACGGTCGCCAGTTCGAACCCTACGCCGGCGGCATAGAACCCCTGAAAGTCACTGGTGACTCCGTTGGGAAGCATGGTGGTCGCATCGCGCACGAAAGGATCGGAAATCAGGTTTCCGTTGGCATCAAATTCATATCCGGTTGTACCTGCGGCAAAGAAGCCGTTGCTCAGCTTCAAGGTCAGGACAGTGGCATCGTTCGCGACAATCGCGCCGTCATTGATGGACTGCGTCTTGACCGAAAGCTGCATGGTGCCCGCAATCGACACGCTGTTCGCTATGGCGACTTCGACATCCGCCAAAAGCTCAAGCCCGTCGAAGTTCAGGTTAAGGTAGGGTACATTCGACGCATCACGCAGTGCGGTCTGGGTCCAGTCCAGCGCCGTGCTCTGATCCGAAGAGGTATTCATCTTGACCGACAGCTCGCGAGCGATGATTTTAACCTGCGGCAATCCGAACGCCTGAGCAGACGTGGTGAATTCCATACCCGAATAAATAACCGAAGGGCCGCCTGATGTGGCTTGGGTCTTCAGCAGACCCAGGTTGAAATCCAGATTCCGCACCAGGAACCCTTCGGCGTTCGCTGTATCAAACACCGTGCTGACCGGGAGCGTGCTCACATCGGGAAGCGTCACGCCTGTTCCGATGAACGCAGACGCGTTCTGAAGCTGGAACACCATGAGGTCGCTTGCCACCGTATTGCCAGAGGGTACGAGCACGTCAGCGGCAGTTTTAGTCAGTGTTACGCCGCCGGTGAAATAGGCGACATCAGTGTAGGTTGGGGGGCCGGAAGTCGGTACGGACTTTTCCTGAAACTTCAGCGCGGCGGTTCCGGTGACGGATGCAAATTCAGCAGTCGCATCCGTAAAGGCCGGATGCTCGCGTAACACGACAGCGCCAGACGTGTTTGTTGTTCCGATCACGGCACCCTGCGAGGCCACGTTAAGCAAAACCTGCGCCGACCCTACCGACCCCTGTATGGAATTCGTGTTGATCAGCGTCAGCAGTTCAAGATCGGCAGCAAGAGATAACCATACGTGGTCCCCTGACCCGGACGCATCAGTGAAAGCTTGGCGATAAAACCGAAGGTCAAAACTTGCGTTCCCCGCCTCCAGCCCCGCCGCGAGGGTTAGATCACTGTTCGCCTTGCGCGTGAAATACGTTTCGCCATCGGACCCGGCAAACAATGTGGCGGCAGAAACCTGCATATCGACGACATCGATGTTGTTCAAAGTCACAACGGCACCGGTGCTGTCATAGCCCGAAACATTCTGTATCCGGGACAGGCTGGATGTGACTGATGCGCCATCCCCCAGCGACAGGGTGACGAAGTCCCCGATGGTCATTTCATAGACACCGTCGTTGACGTCGTCGAACCCATGGGTCAGCAGACCGCCCATCCCGTAGATGACCGCGTCCGCTGCGGTGCCCCCGACAAGCTTGCCGATGTTGTCGAACCGGGTCACACCATTGGCAGAGGTCAGCGTACCGCCATTGACCGAGGTGATATCCCAGACGCTGTCAACGTCCTGCCCCTTTACAGCATACAAAGCGGTATCAGTATTACCGCCACCGCGCAGAGAACCGATATTGCTGTAGTCGAGCGAAAAGTTATTTGTCGCGTCGACTGCAAATCCAAGCGATCCGCTATCGGGGCCTGTAACGGTAAACACCCCCTGCGGCGAGGTGCCAAACAACGCATCGGCCCCCACAAGAACGTCAGTACCGCCTGACAGCCCAATCAAGGTTGTCACACGTGTGGTTGTCAAAACCTCGTTGGTCAGCGCGGCATCTGAAAATGTGGAAATACCGCCCGAAGCGGAAACCTGGTAAAACAACTGGGTAGGAAGCGGCCCCAACGTCACTGGCAGTGCGGTTGGAAGCAGCAGCCTCTCCCCCTCTCCCAACGTACCGGCCATAAGCGCCAAAGGATCGTTATGCGCGTACCCGTTGGCATGGCCGATCTCGTGTAGAACTGCCGTTAACAGGTCCACATTTGTAGCCGCGGCACCGGTGCCGGCACGCAGGCTTAACCCATCCAGAGTGGCATATTCTGTGTTATCAGACAGCGTCGAATCAATAAACCAGCCGGCACCCGCGGCGTTATCGTCGATGAACACGGTATTCGACCCGCTGTCATACGAAGCCAGTGCGATACCACCCAGATCTTGGACCGCAAACGATGGATTTGCCGGCGTTATCGACGGGTCCAGAGCGTCGATCCATTTTTGTTTTGCATGATTGATAGTGGCCGTCGCAGCATTCAGATCAATGACGGTCGCGTCGGGTGTGATCGGCCCAGACAGGTTCAGATAATGAACCTCGGACTGTTCGTGTTTTGTATCGGTTTCGTCGGTATCAGTCGGGGTATCTGCGACGCTTTCAACACCCCAGTTTTCCGGCCATTCGACCTCGGGTTCGACGGCGATCGCGACCTCGATATCAGCGGCTTTCGCGTCTTGGGTGGCGACCGCATCAATGACTTCTACGATTGCCGCGACATTCGCCAGTGGGTCGTCCCAACCGGCCTTGTCCGCGACCCGCGCCATCTCTCCCAGCACCGGATCGGCGGACAACAGTATCCTAGGTTCCAGGGCTTCAACTCGGAATGATTCGAGCCTGTTGAGGCTGTCGTGGGACGAATCACGTATAATTCCCTGCGAATGGAATCGAGTCGATTCAGTGCGAGCACTGTCCCTTCCCAAAATCCGTTTCAGCAGCGAATACGCGAGCATTTCGTTATCCCAAAGGAATTAATGCAGCCATAAAACTCGGAACAAGGGGGGAGACCGAAGGGCAGATCAACGGTCGAAATCGTAAATTAAGCGGGCATAATATTCCGCAATATGCAGGAACTTGTACAACAATCATAGCGATTTTTTTGAAATTCGCTGTCGGTGACAGATGCTTACCTGTTGGACGGCGCGCTTTGTCTACAGCGTGTCGCAATGGATATAGGGCGGTCATGTATCAAAATTGGCCACCTTCTGATGTAGGAGCGTAACTTCCGGATCTGACCGATTGCCGTTTTGTGTCGCTGTCCGTCTCTAGAGCGACAGGCGAATTTCTGTGGCGATGATTCGGGCGTCAATACAGCTCGACGCCAAGGTATGAATAACGCCGCGAGCCGGCGTTGCAGTCCGATAACGACTCAGATGGCCGCAGAAATTTGGTAGTTTCACGTTACCACCAAGATTAGCACCAAATATTCAATCTAAGCATTTGAAAGTAAAGGAATAACACATGGATTCCCTGCAAATCGGTGCTGAAATGCTTTCGGCCCCCTGCCCTTCGGTCTTTGCTAGTACGTTTCGTGCTTGGGCCGCGTAAATTGCCTCTGACTGGCTGACGGCACACATCGCAACTCGTCCAAAGGTGGTTTATCACGGCAGCCTGATGCGTACCGGCTTGGAAATTGTCCGCGGACAATTCGTGGCTCAGGCGGCTTGACGTTGGGCTGCTGCAAGTCGCCGGATCAGCTTTTCAGGGCTGAACTCTGCACTTTTTGATCCGGTCGTGATTGCACGAAAATAAGCACCCACTGCTTTGATCTTTTCGTGGAACTGCATGATCGCCCAGACCGTCGCCGCAGCTCTTATGGGCCCAAGGCGTTGATGCGCGGCATCGTAGCTGTTGAGGCTTATACCCATCATTGGGGCAAGGGTTCTGGCATGGGCAATTACGTCATGGGGGGTCGTGATCCTTTTCAGTGAAAGAACGGCGGCTTGTGGGCAAGCGGTTAGCAGTTCGGCGATGGTGATTGGTGCATCAGCTACGGGAACTGTCATTTCGTTTTTTTGCGGACGCTTCTCTTTATCAATATGTTCTATAGTTGACTTATGATGGTGTCGGACAAAATGGCCGTCTGTGTCGGTCATAGTTGTCGGTTCGTCGGACCTTTGGTCGCCGATGGCCTCTGCCTGCACGGTGCACACTTCAAGCTCGGCCAGAATCTGTTCACAGTCTTGCACCGTCAGTTTGCGACGAAGTGTGCGCAGGACGGTAAGGGCGGTGCCGTCGTCTGGGTTATCCAAGAGACGGGCATTAGCGACTGCACGGATTTTCGTCCGGAGGTATCCGATCTGCTCTTTCTCTCGCATCACTTCTGCTGCCAGCGCTGCAATCTCGTGAAGTCGGTCGAACATTGGTGAAAGGTCAAAACCAAACCGAAGAGCTTTGCCTCCGTCGCCGCTGTGCCTGGTAAAACGCTTTCGGTTGGGACTGTCATGTCTGACCAATAGGCCGACCTCTTGCAAGGTAGCTGCGTGCCGCCGGATCGTTCTGTCTGAAATACCGTTTCGCCGAAACGACAGGGTGACGTTGGATGCAAACACCGTGTGGTGATTGCGTTCGGGAGCAAGACAAGAAAGCATCGCCTCCAGGGTGGAGATTACCGACGCGGTCAAGCCAAGCCGTGGTGCCGCCGTTCGAATCGTTGCCACAACGATATGTCGCTCAGGAATGGAATTGTCCGCGGACAATTCTCTATTGGTCCGCAACCCAGTGGGTGCAGTTGCTTGGGTAAATGCCATGTTTTACTCACGACAACCTGATGGGAAAGGCACCG
>TARA_R110001599_G_scaffold3406_4_pt1 | contig 14610 bp, 24 predicted proteins | sample TARA_R110001599 | Tara Oceans TARA_R110001599 (sample SAMEA4398360) | marine metagenome | biome: Polar Biome; feature: [MES] marine water layer (ENVO:01000295) within the mesopelagic zone...; material: water (ENVO:00002006), including particulate matter (ENVO:01000060) such as...... | reverse complement strand
CCGCTTCGCAAGCCGGGCGGTTACCGTAATAGACGGCGCTACACCTATCGAGTTTCTAGGCACGCTATCAAACGTTGATTACGGATCGGCTTTTACTTTTGCCAGCGCTGATTTTGATCTACCCGCCGCAAGTGTCGAGGTAACTTTCAAAGATGACATAGCCCGCCGCATAGAGCAAGGCGCCGATCTTGCCGCCGCTACTGCGACGCTTGCCCTATGGATAGCTGGCACGCAATACGCCGATCGCCGCGTTGTCATATCTGGCGCCGTTTCTATCCCGTCTTACGGCGCACTTGGCGAGCCTGTTAGTTTCGATATAGAAAGCGATTTTCTAAAGCAAGGGCGCCAGATACCAGCCGCCGATCACTTGTGCGCGTTGTCTAGTTTTCCAGATCTTGATCCGAATACCGAAGGGCGAAGCTATCCGATCATTATTGGGGCGCCCGCCTTTACCGCCGGCGGCGCCGGATCGCCTGCTTACATTGTAGACGGCGCGTCACACAGTGGCGACAAGCGGGCACTAATCGCCGGGCATATCGTCGCAGCCCTTACCGTTGATATTGTGGACAGCGTTGGCAACGTATACGCAGGTAAAGCCGTGTTTAGCGATCTAGATGGTAACGGTAATATTTATAGTTATGTCATCGTAACAAATGCGCAATACGACGCGACCCGTAGCTATTTTGCAAGATGGATCAACGGCGGCGGTTTAGTAAACCCATATGGCCCTGGCGCACTTACGGGCGGCGGCGATCTTGTTCGTTGGCTACTTCGCGAAAGCGGCGCAACAATTAGCGACGGCAAGGCGGCGGCGGTGGCTTCCGCGCTAAACCCTTACATATTCGACGGCTACATAGGCGAACGCGTAGACGCTTTGCAGTTATTGCAAGATGAAATACTACCGCTTTTACCGGCGAGCCTTATAGCTGGCGACGGCGGAATCTATCCTATAGTTTGGCGATACGACGCAACCGAAGCCCGCGCACAACTAACCGCCGATCTTGATATCTATCGCGCCGGCTTAGTCGAGTACGAACAAAGCAAGATCGAAAATGAGATCACGCTAACCTATAAATATAATTGTAGATATGACGAACTACGGCGACGCACTACGGTAACGGGTGCGCCAGCTAAGACAAGCGATCTGTTATGGCGTAACCAATATACAAGCGCCAGTTATACCCGCTACGGTACGCGGGCGGCAAACTATGAAAGCGGGTTCATTGAGCGCAACGCAACGGCGGGGCGGGTGCTTAACTGGCTATCAAGAGCAAAGGCAGGGGCGCTTCGGTCTATTGTTTATCAAGCGCCGACGGCTTACGCTTGGTTAGACGTTGGCGACGTTGTAAGCGTGAGCGATCACGAGCTCGCCTTTGACAATAAACTAATGATAATAAGGCGCATTGATTGGGGCGAAATAGATCTATCTTTTGATCTTTTAGTAATTCCTGATTTACCGCGCGAGTCAATGATACTATAAACTAATAAGGAGTGATCAAATGGCGTACAGTTCAACGGTAGTAATATCAAATTTAGGCAAAGGGCGGCTATCTGTAACGATAACCGAAACCGAAGCGGCGGCGACAAGCGAAGCGGTAATAACCGGAATACCGATCACGGCTTCGCTACTAAAACAAGTTTGCGTACTAACAAGCGGCACCGGCGCAACCGTTGATCCGATACTCGGCGCAACGACTAACCCAAGCGGCGCGGCTATTATTGTAGAAAACAGCGACGCCGCGGCGGTGATAAATAACTTGGCAAGCCCGGCGATCCCGTTCGCTACAACTACGGGCACTATTTACCACCGTAGCAAGGTAAACGCCGGTACCGATAATAGTATTATATCCCGATACCTCTTTAAGAGTGATTGGTAAAATGGCGTTTTCAAGACCAAAAAGAGTTTGGCCTAAAGGCGACGTACCCACCAGCGGCGGCGGTGGCGGTGGCGGTGGCGGTGGCGCCGCGGGCGGCACTGGCTGGCAACAGCTAACCGCGGCGAAGTGCGTAGATCATTATTCTAGCGGCGGGATCTGTAGTTACAGCGGCACCCCTAACTTTACGTTAGCGGATGTCGGCGGCGTTACTCAAATGCGATACATAAATAATATCAACCTGAGTAATATTCCGCCAAACGTGACTAGGCGCTTAAGTGTCAAGTGGTACGATACGGGGATCAAGTTTAGCGATATTTCATCTATCGAAGCACAAATCGAACTAATGGGCGTAGAGGGAAACCCTAACGGGCCTAATAGAAAACCGAGCTATGGTATGCTTATAAGTGGCACTTACCTAGTGCCAAACGTGTCTAACTGGTTTCCTAATCCGCAAGCGTATTTAGCGCTTGGCGCGTCGCAAGATAACGGCTCTAATGATTATCGATGGATAGCTTTAAATGACGAATCGTTTGCTTCACCGGGCACCGCGATAGGTACTTACCCATTAGGTTATTTTACCGTGCCGATCCATCATCAAAGCTATTCTACCGACGCCGATCGAATGATTACGCGCGACGGTTATATGAGGGTTTTACGTGCGGGTAATGATGTTAACGTGCCGGCAAGCTCAAAAGATTTAACCACTTGGCAAAGTCTGGCGCGTTGGTGGGACAAAGACGACACGCTAAAGATCGGGATCTTTGTAGGCGCTACTTCAAATTGGGCAACTCTGATCGGTGGCGAAGGTTACAATTTCAAGATGCACTATAGAGTTAATCAGGGGCGGTTGTAATGGGATCAAAAGTAATAAACGTTGGCGAACTCGCCGCAATCCCTTTGACGTATGGCGCTTTATCCGACGGCTTAGAGCATATCAAAACCGAGCTATCGGCTAATGTTAGCACAAGCGGATCGGGCGATATTGCCAGCGACGGCGCCGACGATCTAGCCTATTTGATTTTCGAGATCATACAAACGGCGCTTTTTATCAACTCGCAAGAATACGATCTTGACGCGTCGGCGCAAGCTTTACTAGATGCGCAAGGGGCGTGATATGTTACCGTCGCCGATAATGGATCTCGGGCGCGAGCTAACCGAAACCAAAACCCGAATGATCGCTAATGAGAAGCGAATGGAAAAAGTAGAGCAAGCTGTCGACGGGATCAAGACCAAACTAAACATATTTAATGGCGTGATAATAACGATCCTATTTTTACAACCGTTCTATTTTGATCTAGTCGGGCTATAAAATGGAGGATCAATTAGTCGCGACCATTGCCGAGCTATCGGCGCAAGTCGGTTTTATGATCTACCTGGTCACGCAAAACCGACAGCTAAACGGGCAACTAAAAGAAATGCGCGATAAATACGATGCGCTTTTGGAGCGGGCGATCGGCGCCTTAGAGAAATGATCGATCTCATGATCGCCGCAAGCGCTGGCGCGATCTCTATTGCTATCGCTTGGATCGTTGCGATTATGAGGCGGCGCGAAACCATCGAAGCCCGGCAAGAGATCGCGACGTTGCGGGCTTTGGCAAACCTAGAGAGAACCGAACAAACAATAACAGCGATCGAAGAGTTAGCGAAAGCCGCCGATCGCGAACAAGCGCTAGCCGATAAACTAAACGAGTTACCCTAATGCCCGCTATCTTAGCCGCTCTACTGGCGTTTGCGCCTTTGCCCTCGCGCTTACCCCTTGCCGGTGAATGTGCCAGCGCTACGCCCCTAGCGGCGGGATTAGAGCCACCCGAGGATCTTATAGATCCCGCAACCTTTACGATCACTTGCGACGCGATCGCCGTGCCCTCTTCGCAAGTGGCGCACCTGTTAGCGGTGAACGCTTGGAGCGACGGCGCCGCGTTGCATATTGAAACGTTAGAAAGCGCACCGATCACCGATCTCGGTAATGGTAGTAGAGGGCAATGGCTACAAGGCGCGGCGATCGGGTTTGGCGTAGGCGTTGCCGCCGCTTTGGTGCTTCGCTAATGTTACCGCTACTATTACAGCACGTGGAGGCGCAAGGCTTCGCAACCTTTGACGGCGGTCACGCGTATAATCTAAACATAGTTGGCATAAGAAGCACTAACGCCGCCGCGGGTAACTTCGACGACGCCATAGCTTGCGCTTATCGTAAGACTATAGGCGGCGCCTGGCACGTGAAGTATTGGCCAGCTACAACCGACGCGGGCAAATTTTGGCTATCTAATCCGTTAGACGTAGACGGCACCGCGATTCTAAAAGAAGGGCAATACCGGGGGGCGTATGTCTTAGGCAGGCACCGCGGGCAATACGAGGCGCTAACGCAAGCCGAACCCGTGACCGTATGGCGAGACAATAACCGCGACTACATTTTAGATCGGTTCGAAGGTAGCGAACAAACCGGGCTCTATGGGATCAATATTCATAAAGCGGGCGTTAGATCGTCGTTAGTCGGGCGGTGGTCTGCAGGCTGTCAGGTATTCGCACGCGCCGCCGACTTCGATCAACTGATCGAGTTATGCCATAAACAGATCGCGAGTAATCCAACGTGGCGCCCGCGGTTTACTTATACACTTTTGGAGTTATAAAAATGAATAAAGAACTATATAAAAAACACGGCGTAACCGTTAGCCTTGTCGGCGCCTCGCTTGTATTCGGTACGGTTTTCGGACAGTGTACAATGCAACCCAATCTACCTATGCTCGAAGAGGTAGAGATCGAAGCACCCGAAGCCGTGATCGAGCCTACCGAAGAGCCAACGGCGGCACCCGTCGAAGAGCCGATCGAAGAGTAAAACGACTTGCCCCGCCGCGGCGTTTGTGGCTTTTCGCTTTAGTAGCCAAACCCTCTTGGCTATTAGCGGCGGGGCTTCGTCAAGATACTAGCCCCCATTGGTTAACAATAGCTTCGGCGATCCCGCTGTAAGTTTTGGATCTAAGTTTCCACCGATCGGGGCTTTCCGATAATTTGTTTTGCCCGCTGTCCGTTTGGTTCGAATACCGCGGGCGCCCGTCAACGATACGCGGCGCAACGATTTTGGTAGGCACTAAGAGCGGCAACCCTTTTAACCACAGCCCTGTTTTTTTGCTAGCGTCATCGCCGAACTGGTGCGGGTTGACGTATTGATCGGGCTTTCTTATTCGTGTCGAAATGCACCCTACGGGATTTTCTAAAGCGATCTTAGGGATCGGCGCGTCAAGTAAAAGGCGAACGAACTGTAAAGCCGCCTCGGTTTTCGCGGCTCTACTTGGATCGCGCTTATTCCAATGCAACCCGCTAGCGCATAAATATGTACAAGGCGGGTGCGCTATCATTAGATCCCAATCCTGATCAAGTATATCTAAAACGTCGCCCATATAGTGCGGCCCTGGCGCTTCGGTAGGTAAGAGATCGCAGGACGTAGCATCATAGCCCCGCACTATAAAGGCGTCGCGAACTACGCCGCTATATTCGCAAGCGATTAAGATCTTCATTGGTGGTAGGCTTTCTTTATGCGCTCTCTTACCGCGGGCGTACAACTTAGAAATACCTCTACCCCGTGATCCTTGTACCGGATCGATCCGTCGCAGTAGATAATAACCTTGGCTTTAGGGTTTGAGATCCCCCAATCTATGGGCAAGGTATCAAGCTTTGCGGCGAACTCTTCGGCGGTGGTTTTCGTCATTGGTCGTAAGCCCTCATTAGCGGGGCGATCCCGTCGTTTCCTTTTGGCGTAAAGATTAGTAACGCCGATCCTTTTGGAGCGCTTGCGGCGGGGGTGCCGTCTTGCCTGGCAAACTTTACCCGCCCTTTGATAAAGCGGATCTCTTCGGCTTGGAAAGCGTGATCGTGAAAATATCGGGTATCAGTGTTTGCCATTACTAACATTACAACGGTAACCCCGCGTTTAGCTTCCGCGGCGGCTTTGGCGATCCACGCTGGCGCCGCTTTACCATAGGGCGGGTTGCACCAAACGACGCCCGCCCACGGCACGGCTAAACCGTCGCGGCGATCTTCGTCGCTATGATCGGGCCCGTACCAAGCGGGCAAAAGTGCGCTATCGTCAAGGGCGGCAACGTCTACGGTAAAGCCAAACTCCTCGTGTAGTTTATCGAAGAGGGCGCGAGGGGTTCGCCAACATTGGTTAGCGCTAGAGTGTAGCGTTTGCCACGTCTTAGATTTTGTCATTGTTTGATCCTTGTTAGAGGTTGCGGGGTTCGCACCCGCTGGCGCCCATACGATAGCGCTATCGCGTTAGTGAGTCCGCACTAACTAAAAGGGGATCTCGCTATCGTCGAACCCTACGGCGCCGCCGTTCTTAGGCGGGGCGGGGCGGGCGTTGCCTTGGCTTGCTTCGCGCTTGCCTAGGCTTTTTACAGTAGAGGCGATTAGCTCTAACGTTGTACGCTCTACCCCGTTTTTATCCGTCCATTTACTTTGTTTTACTTCGCCCTCGATCATTACTAAACTACCTTTGTTTAGGTATTGCGCCGCAAAGTCGGCGGCTTGACGAAAGCAAACGACGCGCCACCACGTTGTGATAGTTTCGCCCTTGTTACGGCTTGACGTTGCCACCCTTAGATTAGTAATAGATAGATCGCCGCTCTTGCGGCTTTCGGGTTCGGCGCCAAGGTTGCCTATGATTATAGCTTTTTGATACATTAGATTAGCCCTCTTGTTTAGATTAGAAATAGAATAACAGTAACAGCGTAAACGCCGACTATTGATATGATCACTTGTGCCGCCATTACTAGCGGTTTGTTTTCTTTATTGTTCATTATTGATCCTCTTGTTTGGTGGTTACTTGGTTCGCCAAGCGGCGGTTACGTTATCGACTAGCACGGCGCCCGCGATCTCTTCGCCTCGCTTTAGGGCTTTCTTTATCTTTGCTTTGTCGGCTCTTACCGTGATCGCAGTTAGCCCGATCGGTAACGTTTCCACGTCCGAAACTTCGACGGCTTGGCTAGTCCGTAGCGATACCGATCCCCACACGCCTTTAGCTTTAGAGCCTAGCCCCGTTGCTTCCATGCCTTGCAGTAGCTTTGTTTGATACTTTACGATCGCAACCTCCGATCGTTTGTGCTTTGCCTTTTGCGCTTTAAATATCTCGATCAGATCGCCGGCTTCGGCTTGGCGAGCTCGCGCGGCGTTGCGGGCGTACAGTAGCGCACCGCTTTTATCGTCGCAACCGCCTAACCATTCGGCGATCTGTTTGTCTAGATCTTCCGTTAGCTCGCCGCCGTTATCGTCAAGCGTTGCCACGATCTCGGTTGCTTCGTTTATTAGGTCGTAGGTTCTTTTGTTCATTGTTTGATCCTTATTGTTTGGGTTGAAAGTTTGACCATATCGCCTCGCGTGATCGTTTAGTTTTGGCGTTTGCTTTGGCTACTATAAACGGTTCAAAGGGTAGCCAAGCCGCGGCGGTGTTTTCGCAGACTAAAACTTGACCGCTAAGAGATCGGCACCAGCGCGACAAATTGCCATAGTCGATCCCCGCGGCGCCGTGCCTATAATGCCGCCCCATTATCTGATAAGGTGGATCAACAAACCACGAAGCGATCGCAAAACTTGGCGCCGCTTGGTAGTCGCCCTCTACAATGCGCCAGTGATTTATTTTTTCGACCGCCGCCGCTACCCGATCTTTTATCTTATCGCCCCAAAACTGATCTGCATATTTTGACTTACGCCCCCATGATGACAAAGTAACACGGGGCGAAGCCGCGCCCTTGTTAAGCCAAAAACCTATAAGCGCCCGCGGCCCGATTGGTAACGCGGCTAGATCCTCTTTGTTTATCCTACTAGGTAGCGCCCGAATATCGCCCGCTTGTGCGTTGATTAGATACCGCCAAAGCGCGGCGATCGTTGGATCTCGCTCTACTAGTAAAACGTTTTTGTGCGGGTAGCGGCACGCATAGCCCGCGCTACCGGCGAAGGGTTCAATTATAAGATCGTGCCGCGGCGGTGGATAGTGCGGGGCTATGCGCCATTTGCTACCATAGAACGAAAACAGCGGGCGGATCATACTTGATCCTTGCAATAGCTTTTATAATCTTCGCGCCCTTCGCTTGTTTCTAGATAGCCAAGTAAACGAACGCGGCGATCTTCGGGTAGCTCAAAGGGTGCGGGCTGCCCGCGGTACTCGCAAAAGTCTTTTACGATCTTGTAATCGTACCCGCCGATATCTTTAAGCCTAGCGTGGAACCGCGCGATCGCTTTTTTATTGGCGCTTGCGTGGTGCCTCTTATCGTCTTGCGGCGGCGTTTCTATTGCTGGCGCTTTCGTTGTTTCTACTTCGTCGTGTGAGCTTGGCAACTCTTCGAGCGCCGTCATACCAACGCCCAAGTAAAGCCGAAGCGATCGCGAACTTGCGCGGGTCGCGCACATTCGTAAACAAGCCGTGGCAATATTACGGCTAACGTTTGACGGGCTAGCGTCGGCTATATCGGTATAAGTACCGCGGGCGCCCTTCGCCGTTGCCGAGCAAACCGCGGCCCGCTCTATAGGATCCCACGATACGATCGTAACTTCGACCGACTCGATCCCGTTCTGGTGGGCAAGCCACAATAAACCCGCGTGGCCTACGTACTCTTTACCTTGTAGGTTTGTTAGAAAACCGTTGTCGCGCAATAGCTTTACATTATCCATTAGTCACCGCCTTTGGGCAACGGCTTTTAGCGTGGCCATTACGCCCGCAAAGCCCGCAACGGTAAGTACGTTTACCATTATCTACCGCGTTGATCTCTTCGCTCTTGACTATTAGCGGCGGCATTAGTGTCTCTAAAATAATGCGGTGCGCCCATTGCGCTGGATCGTCATTGGGATCGGCGGTGACTATTACACCGTCAATCGATATGCTCCAAGTTTTTAGTTTATCGTTTATCATTGTTAGCCCTCTTGTTTATTACCGCTTTGTAAACGGCGGGTGTTATCGTGGCTGTCAGGCTATCCCATAGGGAGCCGTCTAGTTGTACCGTTTGAGTAATCAGATCGTAGCGTTGCGTGTTGTCGTTTGGCTTAAAATGCCAGTAACCGCCGTCTTTTCTTACGCTGTTTATTATGTCAATCACTTCGCAAACGCGTTGGTTTTGGCTTTCGTAACATTCGCAACACAAATATGATGACGTGCCGTCTGATCGATCGTTACCGTGATGCTCTTCGACGGGTACTAGTTCTTTACATGTGTCGCATGGGTAATCCATTATTTGATCCTTTGTTTGGGGTTGCCCCTTGCGGGGCGTTGGGGTTGTTACTGTAAAAACGAATATACAAGATCGTTAAATAGATTTAGCCTTTTAGCAAAAACATTATCTTTGATCGCATGTTTCAGAATTGCGTTTTTCATGTTTCGCCCTTTGGGTAGTTCGTGGAATGGAAGGTTTACCCGTACAGGTTCGCCCGTCTTTAGATATCCATAGCAAAAACTAACAGACCAATTGGGATAGCCGCGATCGCTAATCAAGCGCAATTTTGATATTCCGCCAAGGCGGGGATCAGTCCATTGTACATAAGGGGCGTTTTCGGGTAATAGTTTATTCATAATTGATCCTTGTTTGGGTTGCGCCTTTATAGGTTGCCCTTTATTTATAAGTGGTAATGTTTAGCAAAGCAAAGCAAATGCTAGCAAATATTATAATCAAACCCCAAACAGTGGCGCCGTAAAGCGCTTTTAGGATCGTAACAAATGACAAATAAAACTCAAGAGATAATCATAAACCTAGAACCAAGGGGCGCCGCTCGCCCTCGCTTCGCAAGCCGCGGCGGGTTTGCGAGGGCTTACACGCCAAAAACCGATCGCGAATGGACGGCGGCGGCGGTTCATATTCTAAGGGCGAAAACAACGGGGCAATACCGCGGGCCCGTAGCCGTTGATATCATATCTCTAAAGCACCGCCCGAACCATTTAGGAGCAAAGGATCGCGGCATACAATGGGCGAACGTAAAACCCGATATCGACAATGTATGTAAGCTAACCTTGGACGCCGCCACGAAGGCGGGCGTATGGATAGACGATAACCAAGTGTGTCAGCTAAACGCGCTAACGCTCTACCACGCCTACGGGGATAAGCCGTGCGTAGTTCTAAGGGTTCGATCATTGGTCGAAGTGCCGCCGCTCGCAAGGCTTGGCGCATGGGCTAAACGCCTTTTAGGATTGACCCCTAAAAGCTAATCGCTTATTGTATGCTTGCGATCTCGCTAATAGCGGGTTTGCGCCTTTAGGTTTGTTACCTTGTTTCCTGCGAAAGCGGGGCCGCGTGGCTTGATCCCCGCGCGGCGGGTGACGATCTAACACTCGAAACAAACAAGGTTTATTATGATAGATAAAAGCAAAGCCTGGCACCCCGCGCCGGCGGATCTTACGGCTGATTTAGTAAAACACAAATGGACTAAGGATCGCCCGGCGCCCTTCTTAGTTGCTTATCTTTGGGTGTGGCATTTATTACACTATGGATCGTCCGTAAGTATTAGAGATCTAAGCGCTTACGCGGGTTATTCACGTTGGCGGGCTAGGCAAATAAGGGATCGTGTATTCCTCGATATGGAAGGTTGGAAGCACCGAACGCAAAAAAACGGACAGCAACCGGACAGCCACCGGACAACGACCGGACAGCAACCGGACAGCGCCCCAAGTAACGGCGGTAGTTTAGAGCATGAAACCAGACAGCCACCAGACAGCCACCGGACAGCCACCGGACAGCCACCAGACGATCACGCGCGATCTACTTATACAAATAAAAGTACAAGTAAAAGTAAAGATACTAATACGGCTAATAAGCCGTCGATAATAGATCCCCTTTGGACTAAGATCGCCAAACTACGTAAAGAGCATATACCCGCCGCGCGTAGTTTACAGCTAACCAAGGCAAGGCGTAAGGTTCTAAAGGCTCGCATTATGGACAGTAGCGCCGAAGAGGTTGGCGCCGTTGTTACGTGGTGGCTAACGTCTACCCATAAGCGTGCGCGATACTTACGCGAGGAGGGATACGGGATCGATACTATCTTAAGGGCTAGCAAGTTCGCGCAATATCTAGAATATTCTAGCGAGATAAAGATCGCCCCGTCTAAAGCCGCGCACTTCGCCCCGTATAAAGAACCGGTACAAGTTGCACCCGTTAGCGCTTACGGTGACGAAGAGATAGCCGCCGCTAATGCCGAGTTACGGGCAATGGGTTTGCATGATATGCTAAGTGAAAGCGAACTAAATAAGGCGCGGTTATCGCTGTTAGCGGATAGGCGCCGATCCCTAATAAAGGTGGCTAACTAATGGCGAGGCGAACAAAGCTAACGGACAAAACACAAAAGGCTTTTTGCGAGGCGATACGCTTGGGCATGACGATCGAACTAAGCGCGGGTTACGCCGGTATCGCAGTTAGTACCTACTATAAGTGGCAAACCGAAGCCGACAAAGGCGAGCCGCGACAAGTGGAGTTTATAGAAGCCGTAAAAGGCGCCGCCGCGCATGGCGCCGCGAAGTGTTTGATCGCAATAGATAAGGCGGCACAGGATGGATCATGGCAAGCGGCGGCTTGGATATTGGAGCGGCGCCACCAATACCGCCGAGAAATGATAACGATCGAACCGATACGCGAAGAGGTAGAGATCGTCGATCCGAATACCGAAGAGGGGCGGGCGGCTATCTTGGAGCAACTGCAACAGCTACCGCAAGATCTGATACTTGCCGCGCTAAACGTCAAGGCGATCAGTTAGTGGGGTTCGATCTTACAGCGCTACGCCAAGCCGCGACGAACTACAAGGCTAACGGTTTAGCGATATATGAACAAGAGATCCCTGGCTTCGGTGGTATGTCGCCCGGTCAACGTGCCTTTCATGAAAGCAAAGACGTTAGGCGCCTATGCGTTGCGGGTAACCAAGTTGGTAAAACACGCATGTTAAGCGCGGAAACGTGGTGGCTAGCTTTAGGGCGGCACCCATTCCGCGAAGTTATCGCCGCGCCTAATATAGGTTGGATTATGACCGCGGATCTAAAAGGCGGGTGGAGTAATTTCTGCGCCAAGATGCGCGAGATCGAACCGCCCGGCGCCGTTAGTGAGCGTTGTTTTTATGATCCTGTTAGAGGCTACACCCGCGGCGGCTCTAAGGTTGTAGAGCTAAACAACGGATCGATCATCGTAGGCAAGAGCGGATCGCAGGAAATGATCGCACTGGCGGGCGCCTCTATTGATTGGGGCGTCATTGACGAACTACCTAAGCAAGGTCACTTTAGCGAGTTTAGATCACGGTGCGCCGTGCGTGGTTCTAAAGCTACCGTTGTAATGTCGTTCACTCCGATAGGGCGCCCGGCGCTATGGCTTCGCGATTGGGTCGAAGGCGACGAACAAGGCAACGCCCCGCGTGAGCTATGGGATATTCACAAGATCGAGCTATCGGTCGAAAACTGTCCGCATAGAGATCCCCAAAGTATAGAGGATCAGATAAATAGTTACGGGCCGTTTGAGTACGATCAACGGGTAAAAGGCGCTTGGCAAGGGATAAGTAACGATCGCTGGATCGCTGGCTTCGGCGACGATAATCTATTTAGTGAGCCGCCAAAAAATATACAAAGCCTCGGATTAGGTTTTGATCACGGTGAACGCCCCGGCGCCTCGGTATGCTATCTAGTCGGCTACGACGGATCAACCGCTTGGGTATTAGCCGAGTATCAAAACGAAGAGCGCAACACCCCGCTAATGGAAGCGAAAGCGATCACTGAAATGATCGGCGCGTGGGGTATAAAGCTAACGCAAATAGAACACGCGTTCGGCGATAGTAATAGTAGTGGCCGCCTTGGATTGGGTTTTAGTGTCAACTCTCTTTTAGAGCGTGCCTTTGCCGATATACTAAAGCAAGCCCGCCCGCCGTTCGATATCCGCGTGCCGTACAAGGGGCCGGGTAGTATCAAGGCGCGAGCTCGTATGATGAACACCGCCGCAATCGAGGGGCGGCTAAGAGTACACGAAAGTTGTACTAGCCTAATAAACACGCTTCGTTATTGGCGCGGCGGCAACGACGATCTTAAACATTCATTCGATAGTTGCGGCTACATCTGCGATACTTATCTAGGGAATAGTTTTGATAACATTGGGCATATGCTAATAAGTTAAGGGGGTATTATGAGCGAAGGCAAAGCGAAGGCGAAACAAACGAACGTACTAAAGGGCGCTTGCGCCGGCGATGTTGTGATCTGTATAGGCAAAGCCAGCAAGACAAAGCCGCCGCGGGGCGTTACTGTTTGGCATATTGAAGGCGAAGAAACAACCGAACACGGCGATCGCTATAGTATCGCTAAACTGACACCTGCAGATCTATATGATCTTGGCTGGATAAGGCGTAAGTAATGAGCGAAGATCAAGATCACGCACGCATAGCCGAACAAAGTCTACGATATAGACTACTAACCGGCGATCAACTAAAAGACGTTCGCGAAGAGATTGAGGGGACGTTTTGCAAAGAACTAAGCGCCGATCTAACGATCAACCCTGATCTAAGTAAGAACCCTTTTAAGACTATCTATAACCAGCTAAACACGGCATACCTAGAGGCGCCCGAAGTAACGGTAAGAGGCGGCGACGAAGAGATCGATCTAAGTACGATCGTAACCTCGCGGCTATGGTCGCAACAAGTAACGACGGGGCTCTACACCCTGGCAATGGGCGAAGCCTTAGTAAGAGTTGATCTACGCCATTGGATAGACGCGCAAGAGGTAAGCTACCGAGTGATACCACCGCACCGCGTAAGGATCGAAGCCTTGCCCTTTGTTCCTGATATGCCTGGCATGGTCGAGGAAAGCCGCCCGCGCGACGGGGTTATGACTTTCGAAACATGGGATATAAGAGATCCCGCCAAGCCGATATTCAAGATCGAAGAAATGATCGACGGCGTGCGGGTAGATATGACGGTCAAATATGCGCCAGATCTTGCGGCTGAATATCCATACCGCGATACCAGCGGCGCCCCGATCTTGCCTTACGTTTTATATCATAAAAAGGTTAGCTCTCAATTGTGGCATTGGAGCGAGGGCCGCGAACTCTCAAAGGGTACGTTACGGCTATCAGCATTGGCAAGTCATTGGAGCGATGCTTATACGTCGGCGGCTCACCCTCAACGTTGGGCACTGGACGTCGATACACCAGCGGGCATTACCCGCAACGTCTTGGGCGTACCGGTCGAGGTGATCCCTACTGATCGAAAATCGATCATACGTTTCAACAGTAAGGGGCCTAACGGCGGATCGTTAGGATCGTTCACTAGCGCTTTTGATCCCTTGGCAAGCGCCGAAGCTTTGCGGCTTTTCGAGTCTAGCCTATCGGTTTACGCCGGACTGAACCCCGCGGATCTGCAGATCACCAGCGGCGCCCAAAGCGGCTATGCGATCGTAGTTAGCCGCGACGGTCAACGGCGCCAGCAAAGGCGCATAACGCCAGCGCTAACAATAGCCGATCAAATGCTACTAGCAACCGCGGCGAAGCTCTCTAACTTTTACTTGGGTACTACCCTAAGCGAGGAGCCGCGCGAGTACGTTATAAGATACCGCGCACTCGGGCCAACGGCGGACGAAATAAAGGCGACAACTGAAAACCTAAAAGCCGAGTTAGAGCTAGGCACCGTATCGCAAATCGATGTAATACGCGGGCTACACCCTGAAATAGAAAGCGAAGCCGAAGCCTTAGAACGGTTACTACACGTGCGCCGTATTGAGCGGGATCTAACAAACTTACCA
>TARA_R110001599_G_scaffold319121_3_pt1 | contig 14610 bp, 20 predicted proteins | sample TARA_R110001599 | Tara Oceans TARA_R110001599 (sample SAMEA4398360) | marine metagenome | biome: Polar Biome; feature: [MES] marine water layer (ENVO:01000295) within the mesopelagic zone...; material: water (ENVO:00002006), including particulate matter (ENVO:01000060) such... | reverse complement strand
AATCAAAGCACTCTTCTGGCTCGTTTGAATCTTTCTATATAATAAGGTGAAAACAGATTGCTTTCTGTTACCCCAAGCGAGGTCGAAGCATGGATAAAACGGATGTCAGACTTACTTCTTACCACTGTAACGATGCCCGCATGAGTAATTTCATTTTTCCTTTTTCCGGTGGCAAAAAACACCATATCGCCCGGTTTTAACTCTTTCAATTTTACCTTCATGCCAATTTTAGCCTGATCTTCCGATACTCTTGGCAAGTCAATTCTAACACTATAATAGGCATGGTACAAAAGTGCTGAGCAGTCTAAGCCCACCCTCGTTGTTCCACCATATTTATATGGCGTACCTACATATGACCGAGCGGTTTGAATTACTGTGTTGACTTTTTGATCTCTTCCTTTTTTGGTTCCTGCGCAGTCGGTTAGAAAAAGCAGGGAGAAGACCAGAAGAGTTGTTAAGATTAAGGCTTTGTTATACTTCACTTAAAAATTTTCTGTTTGAGTAAAACTAACATAAATTCATTTTAAAAGTAGGGCCACTTTTCTGAAGAAATTAGTATATCATGAATTAACATACTTATCTTCGCTGATGAGATTTCCAAAATCTTTCCTTCTAATTACCCTATTCTTATCCATTGGTGCTTCTTTAAGCGCACAACGAAAATGGAATGACAAATACTACGAAGAACTGAATGACAATAATTTCAGGTCATTCAAACTCTTCAAAGAGCGGATTGATTTAGATGATGTCGATTATAAGGTTTTAAATGCCGCCATATTTTTCATTACTAACGAAGCTAGAATAGAAAAAGGGATGGCACCTTTGGCCTATCAGCCGAACCTAGAAATTATGGCTTGGAACCACTCAATCGAAATGGGTAAAGAAGATTTTTTCGACCACGTTAATAAAAAGGATAAAAAAAGAAAAACTCCAGAACAAAGGGCCGCTCTGGCTGGAATTACCAACCCCATCATTTCAGAAAACATATCAGCTGTTGGGGGAGTGTACTTTGGATCATACCTAGAATTAGCCGATCATGTTGTCGATAAATGGATCAACTCACCTTCACATGCCAAAGCAATTTTTAGCGAGAATGCTATTCAATTGGGTTGTGGCGCTTATTATTACAAAGGCCTTTGGCAGGGCAATAAGGCCATTTGGAAACAAGGCGATGGCTTCTGGATTTCGACTCAAAACTTTCAATCCGCTTCCGTAATTATGAGTGCTAAATCAAAGGATCGAGCACCATCCAAATAACTATTTGAGATCAACTCATAATTTCTGCAACATTTACCGTTATTCGACAGTCTTCCGTTTTTATCCTTGGCCTACTTAAGAAACAAAGGCCTGAAAGTTGTTAGGAAGAAAGAAAAAGAATTAAACATGAGAAAATATATAATAGTGTTTGCCATAGGAATGCTCTCTTCAGGGCTTATGGCGCAATCGTTAAGCAAAAAGGACACGGAAGAAATAAATACCAGGTTCAGTAAATTTCTAGAACATACTGCCAAACAGGAATTCGAACAGGGTTTGAGTTTTCTTCACCCAAAACAATTTGAATCGAATTCTTCTGTGAGTATGAAGGAAATGGCCTCACTGCTTCAACTTTTGAGAATAAAGCTGGAAATAGAAAATGTTAAAGTGGGAAACTTAAGTGGCTTAACTTCTCAAAACACCGATAAATATGCGCTTGCCGACTATAAGATGGACCTAAAACTGACTTTGAACGAACAGAACAAAAGCATGTCAAGTCAAATTGTTAGTGGCTTAAAAGGTCAGTTTGGTGCAGAAAACGTGACTTACGATACTTCAAAAAATATCATCACTGCCAAAGGTGATAAAAACGTAATCTGGATTAAGGAAAAGAAACTCGGAGACGATTGGTATTTGGTTGACTTCGACCCAAAAAACCCACAAGCTTGGAAGAGTATTATCCCTGAAAAAGTATTGACAGAAGCTGCTTCTAAGACTAAATAATTTCAATCACTTTATTAAGACAGAAGAGCCACTCAATTGAGTGGCTCTTCTGTTTTCTATTACTTTCCTCCGTTAGCCTTTAGGTCTGCCAAACATTGGGCATCTAAAGCTGGTGGAGCGTTCATTCCTAATAAATCATCCAACCCAGCGGTAGACTCCACTGCGAAATACATCAAACAATTGTCTACATCGCAATGATGCCCATTGGCAACATCCTGATGATCGCTTTGTAGTGGAGAACCTGTATTCACCAAGCCCAAAATATGGCCGAATTCATGCGCCATTACACTTGAGGTTAAGAGTGATGTGGACGATTGGCCGAAGCCACCCGATAGCTCTTCGATCCTACTTTGGAAAAGCACCATGGAGGTGTTTTTATAGGCAATACCCAATACGTTTTCGTTTGGTGCGTAACTGCCATCGGCAAAGAACAAATAAGCACCAATGGTCGACTCATTATTAAACTTCAAGCGATTGGCCGTTTCAATGTCCACCAATTCCTGAAGGGTATATTGAGATTTGCCTGACGTAGAAATTTGGCGTGTTGTCACCGAAATCCCTCCCGACTTATTCAGTCGCTCCGCCAAAAAATTTCTAATGTAATCTACACTGGCAGATGGTGGCTCAAAGCCTGCTGCATAAATTAACTCCACTTCTAATCGACTATAATTAGTTGACGCTAAAAGGTCGTTAGCCGATTCGCCCACAGGTCGGTTGTTCAAATTCCCATTTCCACCACCACTTGGGTCTGAGTCTCCTCCGCAAGACGCTAAAAGCAAACAGAGCGCAACCGAGTATATTCCTGATTTTATCTTCTTCATAGTTTATAAACTTGTAATTACTTACGATGTTCAAACACTCCTTGGTTTAACCGCCCTATCCCTTAATTCACAAAAAGCGACTTCGCCTTTTTCTTAATGATAAGCATTCCTACTAAACCTGTCAAGGTTGTAGCAAGCATTACTACCCACCAAAAATATTGCATGTCGAAAAAACGAACACCCACCTCAGACCAAAAAGCACAATAAAGGCCCACCACCGACCAGCTCATAAAATAGAAATGCTTTTTGTACCAATCTTTACTTCTTTTTATGGCTGGAATAACGCCTAAAAGGACCGTAATTAAACTGAAGAGGGCAAAGGCATGAAATAGCGAAAAACTTCCGAAATTATAAATGCCAAAACCGCTGAGGTTCATCAGCACCATTGAGCCCACATAGATGTAACCCATTTTTCTATGCATACCTGTTCCCTTGGTGTTGAACACCACCATTGCCCCAAAAACCATAGCCAACACTGCGCAACAGGTGTGAAAGAGCCCTAAATAAGAGCTGAATACCTTCAAGCTTTCTAGAAAACCCATCCTTATTTGATTTTGGTCAAGTTCATCTCCAAAATGGTAAAGGCTTGTCCGCTCGCCATCACGAACTCCCCTAGCTCGTGCCAAGTATCCTCTTTCAGCGTGGTAGTGTATTGAATGCTTCCTCCCGGCACATCAAAGCCCCAAATAAATTGCCCCTTGTCGTTAAGTTGCGCAGCCGTCAAAGCCATATTGCCATCGGCCAGCAATGATTTCATTTCGTACTGCTTCTTTTCATTGTTATAATACAGCACTCCCAAGGACTGGAACCCCACCTTACCATCCGATTTATTGGTGCCAACGCCCTCTGCGAGTATGGCCATTCCGCCAATTTTCCTTTGTATGTTTTCTACCACAGTAAACTCAGATTTTTGCTGTGTTTCATCCATAGACCAGCCCTCACCCTTCCACTGGCCAATCCAGTTTGAAAGTTTACCCATGGCCTCCTTATTAAGTGTGCCTATTTCTTGGGCATTGGCTACATGATTGACAAGTGCTCCATAAAGCACTACGATAAAGATAAAAATTGCTTTTACTGTCTTCATTTTGATTGATTTCGTTTCCATGATTTTAAATTTAAATTATTACAAACTAGTTTATTTTATAAACCATAATTGCAAAAAAATTATGGCTTGAGGTACTGTTGAATTTCCTTCACATAAGAGTCAAAAGCATCAACTCCTTTCTGCGTCACCTTACAGGTTGTCTTGGGTTTTTTTCCTTCAAACTGCTTGGTGATTTCTATGTAGCCTGCAGTTGAAAGCTTGTCCAGCTGCACGCTCAAATTACCCGCAGTGGATTCTGTTTGCTCCTTTATGTACACAAAATCCGCTGCCTCCACACTGATGAGTAATGACATTACTGCCAACCTGAGCTGAGAATGTAAAAGCGGGTCGAGTTGATTAAACCCCATTGTTTCTGAAATTTGCTTTCATAATATATCCTGGCACTAAATAACCGATAACAATACCACAAGCCATAATAAGCATTTGATAATTTTCCGGTTGTCTAAATGCCACAAAGGTTAAAACCCAGAATACCAAAGCACCAAATTGTAGAGGTTTAAAGTTCATCATAGCCCCAGATACTGAAGTACCTACAGCAGCGAAAAGCAAAATGAAGGGAGTTGTGTTCCATCCAATAAACTGACCATTGAAAATGATGGTAAACATGGCCAGTCCTAAACTGAGCCAAAGCCACCCGTACATTTTATCCGTATAGTTCCTAACCTTCGCGTTCTTTCCTTGCCTTGCCCCCACAATTCCAGATATCATTCCGCCAACAACCGTCAAAGACCAAGCAATATATGGGTGCTCATAGGTAGTGTACGTTGACAAATAGAAGTGGGTCAAACTAGCAATTAGGACTATCCACCCCCACAATAGAAAAAAGAAACTGTTGTCTGAGTAGCGTTTTCGGGACTTTCCAATCATTGACTGAATCAGCGCCATGCTTTCCTGAGGAGTTAATTCTTTTTCTTCCATCTCAAATTATTTTATCAAATGTAAAGTAGTTTATTTTATAAACCAAATAACGTAAAAACTTCCTCCCAAGAACCTTCAAGCTCAATACTTATACTCCGAAATTCAACCACCTAGCGAGTAACCTATTTAATATGAATCTTAATAATTACTGCGGACGCATTACTCAATTTTTCGGAAAGTGTTTCCATTTTAGATCTATGAACTTCTAAATCCGGTCTTGAAGCTACTCTCTCTTTTACTACTCCCAGTTCATAGTTAGCTTGCTCTATATCTTTTGCCGAAAATAAATTCTCTCCATCTAAAAGAAAGTAATCAATAGGGAGCTGTAGCACCGTTTTATCTTGAACCATGGAAGAATATATATGATACACAGAATCCTTTTTATTGGCCATGTAAATATATCTCTTCGTCTTATACGTAAAGCTAAAGGTTTCAACAGCATCACTGTTTAAGTAACTCCCAAGAAAATATGCCTTATCTGATCGCATGACATCGGTGCTTGTAATTCCCGGTTCATCGATTAAGTCCTTAATTTCCAGTCTAATATCTTGAAAATCAATAAAGCGATGACTTAAGAGTATACCGTTGTCTACTTTGTATATAGTGTCATTAAACGCCTCAATAAAATAGTCGTTTCCCATATTAGTATAAAACGGATTTTTCTGTGAAAATGTAAAACCCTGTAGATTTGGTTTAATAGGAGAGCCTTGATAGGTTATATCGTCATTTGTATAGTTGTAAATGCTAACATTAAAAGGTGAGTCGTCAAAAGGGCTATTCAACTGATAATTGAGGATATGCTCATCTTGGGTAAGGTAAGTTCGAAAGCCCATGTGATTTTTTCTGTACGTTTTAATGGGCTGAAAATCATCTAAGTCATAATATTCAACCTTAAGCAGATCATTAATAACAATGCTATTTTCATAAAATGAAAAATTGAATATCTCATTGTACTCGTTAGGGCCTGCCCCTAATGAAAACAGGGTTTTTTTAAACACCCAATCCTTGTTGAACTGATGTATTTTCTGAGTTATTAAATCTAGAACATAATAATTATTTCGGTACAATTGAATATCCGACACGGAACCCATCAGTTCGTTTTCAGGCAGGTATAAGGGTATAAAACTCACAGAGTCGAACACTTCCGATTCAGTGATCTTATCTAAAAAATACTCCTTTTCTATTTTTACAACATTGGACGTTATGTTTTCAATTTTTCCGATCTTTTTACCTGTGCAACTTGTTGATAGAGCTATTAAAATAATGAGTAGGCACCGTTGGTATATTGGCATGTTATTAAATTTGAGTAAGTAAAGGTTATTAAAAGGGGAAGAGCTAAGCCCTCTCCCCTCTTTGATTATTAATTGTTAATTCGCCTAAACCCTATGACATACAGATTCATCATCCTTATCACAAGTCTTCGCGCAATCCATTACACTAGCACAGCATTTTGCCATCCCATCTTCGAAAGTCGACCACCAAAGCTCGGTCCAAGACCATCCCGTTGACGAAATAACGCAATTAGTTTCAACCGCTGCTTTCCCCTCACCGTACTGCGAACTTTTGCAATCGTTATTATTACTAATATTTCTACTAAATACGCTTGGCAATCCAATGGAGAGCATGAATAGCACCATTACAATGACTCGATTAAATTTTCTTAATTTTTCCTTTCTCATAACATTACGTTTAAAAATTAGTGATACATTTTATTTCTTTAATACATCCTATTTATGAATACTAGCGAATATCATGATCATATTAAATTACTAAGCTGAAACAATAGCCAATACAACACCTTATAGTATAAATAAAAAGACATATACTAATGTAGTAGTAATATATTTAAAAACAAAAGTCAATGCAAAAACTGACTCTACAAGATTAAAATTGAATTGCTATTTTTGACTTTAGATAGCGAAGCATGATTAAAATTTTAATAGCAGATAGCGGCTTTACCAAAACTGATTGGCGACTCATTGGCGCAGACGGGAAGATTGAACAAGCCCGAACCATGGGCATTAACCCCTATTACCAAACCGAAGACGAAATTCTATTGGTAATTCAAGACCTGCACAGCCAATTGCCAGACAGAGTAGACGAAATCTATTTTTATGGAACGGGCTGTTCTTCGGGTACTAACCGTGACAAAATAGCCAGACTCTTGAATCGCTATTATCAAGAGGCAAAAATTGACGTGAACCATGATTTATTAGCCGCTGCCCGCTCCTTGTGTGGCGAAGAAAAAGGTATTGCTTGTATTATAGGTACTGGCACAAACTCATGCCTTTACGATGGCAGCAAAATCATCAGCAATGTATCCTCCTTGGGTTGGGCCATTGCCGATGAAGGAGGAGGTACCTACCTAGGGAAAACCTTGGTCACCGATTATTACAGAAAAGACATGCCCGAGCATTTGAGGATTATTTTCAAAGATCGTTTCGGGTTGAACAAAGACGCGTTTCTTACTGCTATTTATCAGGAGCCTAATCCAGGTCGTTTTTTGGCTAGCTTCGCGAAGTTTATCAACGAGCATGTTAGCGATCCGTACATGTATAAATTAGTGTACGATGCCTTTACCACCTTCATCACCAAAAACGTGGTAAAATATGAAGGCTACAAGGAAGTGCCTGTCCATTTTACGGGTTCGGTGGCTTATTACTTCAACAACATTTTACGAAAAGTGGCAGTAGACCAAGGCATTTACATCAAACACATTACTGAGCATCCTATTGCTGGGCTCACGCTTTTTCACCAATAAATAGAATTGGCCAATCGCAAATTGGTTTCTTTGCATAACCTGGAATTACAATAACAAACCCTATGAACATCACCGAATCAGAATCCAATTACAACTCGCTTGAAAATATGTCGGTAGCCGACTTGCTGACCAATATTAATAAAGAGGATCAAACGGTTTCCATAGCCGTGCAAAAAGTGATTCCTCAAATCGAAGCTTTGGTCAATCAGATTGTTCCTCGCATGCAAATGGGCGGAAGGATTTTTTACATTGGCGCTGGCACCAGTGGGCGTTTGGGTGTGGTGGATGCTTCGGAATGTCCTCCCACTTACGGGGTTGAACACGGTGTTGTGGTGGGTATTATTGCCGGTGGAGACACTGCCATTCGTATGGCAGTAGAAAATGCAGAAGATGATTCCAATCAAGCTTGGGAAGACCTTCAAGAACACATCATCAATCATAAAGACACAGTGATTGGAATTGCGGCTTCGGGCAGAACCCCCTATGTAATTGGTGGACTAAAAGAGGCGCGCAAAAACGATATCCTCACGGGTTGTATTGTTTGTAACCCAGACAGTCCTGTAGCTTGGGAAGCAGAGTTTCCGATAGAAGCCATTGTAGGGCCTGAGTTTATTACGGGCAGTACCCGCATGAAATCTGGCACTGCTCAAAAGCTTGTACTTAATATGATTTCTACTTCGGTAATGATTCAACTAGGCAAAGTGCAAGGTAACAGAATGGTCGACATGCAGCTTTCCAATAACAAGCTGGTAGACCGTGGCACAAGAATGATTATGGAGATGTTACAAATCGACAGCCCCACTGCAGAAAAGCTACTTAAAACGCATGGTTCCGTGAGAAAGGTGATTGACTTTGTGATGAACCAAGGGTAAAAAAAGCCCAAAGCCGTCTGCCTTGGGCCAATGAAGTATTAGAATTGTGTTGTTTTGAACTGATTGTTATTTCACTGCATATCTGAGAATGGTTTTAAGTTTTTCTTCTGCTGTTTTTCTTGGGTCGGAAATATAGATTTCATGATGCTGACCATTCATTTCTAGGTCATTTTCCTTCATGAAAGCGAAGATTTTCTCCAGCGTTCCGCGCTCGTCATAATACGAACCTATGTGTAATGCTTGTACCGATTTACCCTCGTGAATCGACTCAAACTTTAGCTGATGGTCATTGGCCAGCTTTCCTTCTTTCACCAATTGATCCGCTACCAATTTGAACTCCCCTTCTCCAACAAAATCGGGCATGCGGAACATGATTTCCCAAAACCATTCTTCTTGAGGAGTTTCTTCAAAAGGCAACTCTCCTTCCACCCACCAAAAGGCTTCCATCTTCGGAACGACAAAGTCCATTCCTTCATTTTTGTGGAAGAATTTGATACCATACACCAGCTTATATAAATCGTCAATGGCGGCTAAAAAAATGGGAGCGTTTGGTTCGGAATTGCCCTGAATGGTGATGTATTGATAAGGCTCCAGTTCTACCAACTGAGGATTGGCTTTTGCCTTATAATATTCTGGGTAGGCTTCGGTGAGGTTTAGTTTCGACATGATCATAGGGTTCTATTTTTGGCTTAAAAAATTGATTATGCATCAAAGTAAATGGCCACTAGTGACAACCCTATGTCAGTAGATTTTAGAAAAGGTTGATTTTTTTATTTCATTAAACCGAATAACACTTCCTCAGCTCTTCAATCCGTTCCCTTACCATGTCTGTAAGTTTTGATGGAGAAATGATTTCGACAGCATCACTTAAAGTGAGCAACCATCGAGAGGTGTAGTTTAGGCTCGGGGTAAGAAATTTCATTTTGATGTGCGTTTCGCCCACTTCCTCGCTCACAAAACCCTGACTGTATTTCTGTTCCGAAATGTAGCGCGCTACGGTTTTGTCAATGTTAACTACTACTTCTTGCAGATCCGTGCTAAAAGCAATTTCCTCTAAAAACTGACCAAAGCTCGGTTGGTGATCGGTGCCATAAGTTTCGTCTAGCTTCTCCAGTTTCACTAAACGATCGACCCGAAAATCTCTAGGGGCTTGCCTCAATCTGCAATAAGCAAGCAAATGCCACCTTCCTGCATAAAACACCAATCCAATGGGTTCAATATCTCGGTTCGTAAAGTCACCCGAAAAATTAGAGTAATACCGAAAGCGCAACACTGATTTATCAATCAAAGCCTGCTGAATAGTGGCTAAAAAGTTATTGGGAAAGCCCTCCTTCTCAACCTGAGGCAAATGCCGAACAACAATTTGAGATTCGAGCTTTTCGATTTCATCCTTTTCGTTGCTTTTCAATACCGATTTGATTTTCAACATCGCCTCCGTAAAATTCCTCTTGATAGACACATCGGTTTGTCCCTCAATTAGCTTGGCTCCCAATACCAAAGCGTTTGCCTCTTGCTGAGTAAACATAACCGGAGGTAAATGATAACCGTCCATAATGAAATAGCCTTTTCCCGCTTCCGCACCTATGGGCACTCCTGCGTCTTCCAAAGCACGCACATCGCGATAAACTGTTCGTAAGCTGATCTCAAAACGATTGGCAACCTCCTGAGCAGTAACCACCTTCTTAGATTGAAGTTGGACAAGAATTGCAGTAAGTCTATCAATACGGTTCATATGGTATATTGCGCAGGCAAAAAATTAGTTAAACGAAGATAATGAATGTCGGCTATAAGACACTTCTCAGAAAATGTAAAACAATTCATACAAGGTTTTAAACGGTTATTGAGAGCAGAAAGATAATGACTATCATTGCCCTTCATGTTAGTTAACCATTTGATCTTTTTTGGCTGCTGGGTATTGTTTTATACAATCCATAGCCTGTTAGCATCAAACGGTTTCAAGAGCAAAATCCCATTAAACCAAAGGGCCTATCGTCTGGTTTACAGCCTTTTTTCTACCCTCAGTTTTGCTTTTATTTTACTATTAGGAGCTAGTATCTACAGTGGTTTTGTTTTACCTCCCAATCCAGCTACAACGTATTTTGGCTTAATGATAGCAACTTTTGGCCTTTTTGTCATTAAACGGTCATTTAGAAATTACGGTCTTCGTGTATTTTTAGGTTTGAAAAAAGAAACATCATCGGACCAAACACTAAAAAAAGATAAGCTTCAATCTAAAATACGACACCCTTTATACACTGGCACTATTCTGCTTTTTCTAGGCTACTTTATCTACAACCCGCTTTTGGTCAACCTTATCAGCTTAGTCGCGCTGCTTGCTTACCTTCCTTTTGGTATTCGATTGGAAGAAAAAAAACTCATTCAACAATTTGGGGATGAATATCTTCAGTATAAGAAGGATATCCCCGCACTTTTTCCAAAGATCAAATTCTCATGAAACGACAAACAATTGTAAAGTTAGCTTCTGCTATCGCTATTTCAGGTGTTCTACTGGTCATAGGCACACTACTTTCTCGCTTAATTTTCCGTATTGAAACCTCTGATAAAAACACCCTTCTCATAATTGGTTTCACTATGATGCTTTTGGGCACACTCTGGAAAGTGGTCATGGAAATGAATAACAAAGAGGACTAAAGTCTGTTCTTGGAACAAAATTCATCAAGCTTTGTTCTGCTCCTATGCACACCATTGAACCTCATTACGGCTGGCTGAAATACTATAATGTAGCGGAAGACGTGAACTCTCCTTACGATGGGAAAAGCTACAATTTCGATTTGTATTCGGACACCATCTATGGCTACTACATTGATCCACACTGGGATTTTATGGGTTCGGAAACGCTCTACATTAAAGTGCTTTATGCAGATTATGACCAGGGCTATATGGTGATCGAATTTATTGGTGAATGGAATGATGCGCTGAACAATGACATTATGCACCTCAAGCGAAACATCGTTGATCACTTCAATTTGTTGGGCATTAATAAGTACATTTTAATTGGTGAAAACGTACTCAACTTCCACGGCTCTGATGATAGCTATTACGAAGAGTGGTTTGAAGATGTAGAAGACGGCTGGATATGCGGCATCAACTTCAGGGACTTTGTAATTGATGAAATGAAAGTATTCAATATTGACAACTACTTGAACTTTGGCGGTGACCTAGATATTGAAAACTGGCGGACGCTAAAGCCGGAATTTTTATTCGAAAAGGTTAATTTGATTATTAGCCGTAGAATTGACCTTCTCTGACTTCTTAGATAGCGTCAATTTTTTAGGCGCTGGAGTTTCTTCTTTTTTAACTGGGTTGATCTCTGCAATTTGAGAAACGAGGTACCTTCTATTATTCGCCAGGTCCAAACATAAAGCCCGTGTTCTTTTCACTTCCAGCTTTCTGAATTTTCTCTTCCTCAAGAAGAACTCTTCCCCAATAGCCACGGATTCCAAGATCGGCTTTGGGACTGCATTGGCATCGTACTGCGCTAGTACAATAACCAGTTTAGGGTCAGCCGCAGTGCTCGCTTTGGGGTTCTTCATGTGTTTGGCCAAAACGCGAAGTACATCATCAGGGAAAATGCTCGGATTCAGCATTGGTAGCATTAATTCCTGAAACTTATTCTTCCATTGAACACCATGCGGTAATTGCCGAGAGCGCGGTTTGTGAACCACCCTATGCGCCACTTCGTGGATGTAGGTAATCAGAAATTGATAGGCGTTCAAGTCTACGTTTACCGTTACCGTATGGGATTGCTCTCGTGGATCATAACGATAATCGCCAAGCTTCGAAAGCCTCTTTCTACTTAGTCTAAATTGAAAAGGGTAAAGTTCCCAAAGCTTAATGCAATATTCGATTGCGGCTTCGGGAACTTTACCCTCCAACTTTGACCGTACGTTTTTCACTATTTCTGTCTGAAAACGAGTTTCATTGGTACTCCATCAAACTCAAAATGCTCTCTCAGTTTATTCTCTAAGAAGCGCTCATAAGGCTCCTTAATGTACTGCGGAAGATTACAGAAAAACGCTATAGTTGGCGTCCTGGTAGGCAACTGTGTGATGTACTTGATCTTAATGTGCTTTCCTTTTAAGGCTGGCGGTGGGTAATGATCAATCTCGCGAAGCATCACGTCATTCAGTTTTGAAGTGGTGATTTTACGTTCACGATTTTCATTTACCTTAACGGCCAATTCTATCGCCTGGAAGATTCTTTGCTTTTCAGTAACCGAAGTAAAAATCTTAGGAATCCAAGTCAGCTGACCTAGTTTATCATCCAAATCGGCCGTGAATTTCTTCATGGTATTTGAATCCTTTTCGATCAAATCCCACTTGTTGATCATTAGCATAATGCCCTTGCGGTACTTTATTGCTAAACTAACAAGGTTCATGTCTTGCGCTTCTAATCCACGTTCAGCGTCAACCATAATCACACAAACATCTGAATCTTGTAAAGCCTGCAACGCACGCATTACAGAATAAAATTCGATGTCTTCGTGAACCTTTGATTTTTTTCTAATTCCGGCCGTATCGGTTAGAATGAAATCCTGACCGAATAAATTATAGCGAGTGTTGATCGAGTCACGCGTAGTTCCAGCTACATCAGTTACGATCGTTCTTTCTTTTCCTAATAAGGCGTTAATGAATGAAGATTTTCCAGCGTTCGGACGTCCTAAAATTGCAATTTTAGGAATTCCATCATCTGGACCTTCAATACCATCTTCTTCAAAATGTTTCACCACTTCGTCCAAGAGCTCTCCTGTTCCTGCGCCACTGGCGGCAGCAATAGGAAATATATCTCCCAAACCCAGTGCGTAAAAATCATTGGCCATGTAATGGTAATCGGTATTATCAGCCTTGTTGGCCACTACCAAAACCGGCTTACCTAAACCTCTTACGATCCTCGCAAATTCTTTATCCAACGGGTTTAAACCCGAATGGCAATCCGTCATAAACAGAATTACCGAAGCTTCACTCATGGCCTCGGCCACTTGCGTTCTGATGGCTCCTTCAAACACATCTTCAGAACCAGTAACATAGCCACCAGTGTCAATCACCGTAAAATATTTACCGATCCAATCTGCGTAACCGTAGTGTCTGTCGCGGGTAACGCCACTTTCGTTATCCATTATCGCCTGTCTTCTTTCTACCAAACGATTGAATAAAGTCGATTTACCTACGTTAGGCCTCCCTACAATTGCAACTATATTTGCCATTTCTATTAATTATCAATTTGTGATTGAGCTTCAAATTAGCTCGTGTAACCAAAGCGTTTTAGTTTCGCTTCCTTTTTTCGCCAGTCTTTCTCTACTTTCACATGGGTTTCGAGAAAGATCTTCTTCCCAAAGAAAATTTCCAAATCTTCTCGTGCTGCCGTACCCACTTTTTTAAGCGACTCCCCTTTATGCCCAATCACGATCCCCTTTTGGCTATCGCGTTCTACATAAATATCGGCCGAGATACGAATAATGTTTTCGTCTTCTTTAAAAGACGTGGTCACCACCTCACAGCTGTAAGGAATTTCCTTTTTGTATTGTTTGAATATTTTTTCACGGATCATTTCATCTACGAAAAAACGTTCTGGTTTATCGGTTAAAGTATCTTTTGGGAAATAAGCGGGGTGCTCCGGCAAGTGCTCAATAATTTTCTCGAACACGCCTTCAATTCCAGTATTTTCTAAAGCCGAAACCATTACTACATCATGGAAGTCCATGAGCTCCCTCCAATAGGCTACTTTATCCTCAGCTTGAGACCCTTTTGCCAAATCAATTTTGTTCATCACCAAAATAACCGGCACCTTCACATCCTTCAAGTAGTCAATTACTTTTTCACCTTCATACTTCTCGTATAAATCGGTAACAAATAAAATCAAGTCTGAATCTTCGAAAGAACTCGTCACAAAACGCATCATGGTCTCGTGCAGTTCGTATTCTGGCTTAATAATCCCCGGAGTATCGGAATAAATGATTTGAAAATCATCTCCGCTCAAGATTCCCATAATACGATGACGGGTAGTTTGCGCCTTGGAAGTGATAATCGAGAGTCTTTCACCCACCATTGCATTCATCAAAGTAGATTTCCCAACGTTGGGTTTACCTATAATGCTCACATAACCAGCCTTGTGCGGACGACTCTCCATTTATTTTTG
>TARA_R110001599_G_scaffold28968_5_pt1 | contig 14632 bp, 12 predicted proteins | sample TARA_R110001599 | Tara Oceans TARA_R110001599 (sample SAMEA4398360) | marine metagenome | biome: Polar Biome; feature: [MES] marine water layer (ENVO:01000295) within the mesopelagic zone...; material: water (ENVO:00002006), including particulate matter (ENVO:01000060) such as...... | reverse complement strand
CACTAAGCAAGCCTGCGCCAGCCTGAGTTAAGCCAGCTTGCTGTCCTGCAACATTCTGCATTAAACTAGAAAGATCTTGACCGCCCTGTTGAGACAACCCAGCCCCAGCTTGTGAAAGACCCGCTTGCCTTGAGGCGATGTCTGATGTTATACCAGCACTAGATTGACCAAGTTGACCCAATAATTGACCGCCTTGAGCACCTATTTGCGCCTGCTGACCAGATAGTTGACCAAGTAAATTCGCACCTTGACCGCCAACTTGAGCCGCTATACCAGCACCTTGCCCCAATTGATTAGCTATATTCTGAGCCGCTTGAGCTGATAAATTAGCGTTAGCTTGCCCAAGCTGACCAGTAAGTGAAGCGCCTTGACCAGCAATTTGCGCTTGCTGACCAGCAGCTGTTTGCATTAAGTTTGCAGCATTTTGACCTGCCTGCATTTGCTGACCTGCGCCAGCTTGAGACAACCCAGCACTTTGAGCAGCTGCCTGCTGAGCTAGAGAAGCACCTTGACCTGCAAGACCAACCTGCTGCTGCGCTGCCGCTTGCTGCGCTGCCGCTTGCTGCCCAGCAATATTTTGCGCTAATGATGCGCCTTGGCCAGCCAAAGAAACCTGTTGCCCCGCTGCATTTTGTGCAGCTTGCGAGCCTTGACCAGAAAGAGCTTGCGCCAATGACGCACCCTGGCCAGCCAAGCTTGCTTGCTGACCTGCCGCCTGTTGTGCCGCTCCAGCTTGAGCTTGTGATAAATTAGCTTGCTGCCCAGTCATTTGTCCAATTAATCCTGACGTTGCTTGACCCTGCTGCCCTGACATAGATGCCAGTTGACCTGCAGCTTGCTGACCTCTTCCTGCTATAGATCCAAGCCTATCAAATGCTGTTCCAAATTGCTGTGAAGCTAAACCCTGCCCGAAACGCTGCAAGTCCCGCATCACCTCACCGCCTTGCAAGCCTCCTGTTGCTGCAGCGTTGGCTCTTACAGACCTAAGACCCTGCTCACGCATAAAGTCAAATTCTGGTGAGTTCATCACTGCACTCATTGCAGATTGTTGAGCATCTGCACCCATAGCGCCAGATAATGCAGCCTGTTGTTGATTAGCCTGCTGGCCGCCTTGAGCAAATCCAGATAAGTCATTTCTGCCCTGACCAAATCCTTGATTTAAAGCATCAAGAGCCTGCTGCTGACCTTGACTTATTGCGCTTGATCCACCAGCTAAAGCATTTTGCGCATCAGATAACCCTTGGTTAATTGCATTTGCACCCTGCCCTAGTGCTTGATTTCCCGCCTCAGAACCTTGCTGTATTGCTGCTTGCGCTCCAGTCAATCCTTGCTGAGCAGCTTGATTACCTTGAGTTAATGCCTGCTGCCCAGCTTGACCACCTTCAGTTAATGCTTGTTGCGCCCCAGATAAACCTTGCTGAGATGCTAAATTTCCCTGGTTGAGTGATTGCGCACCTTGCTGCTGGCCTTGCTGTATGTAGCCTTGCCCTTGATTTAACTGTGATTGAGCACCAGACAAAGCATTAAAAATTGAATTTGTCCCAGATTGAGCTGCTTGGTTTACTCCAACACCTGCTTGATTTAATTGATTTAATGCGTTTTGTTGAGCTTCCTGAAGTTGAACTCCGCCCTGCTCTGCCCCACTCTGAATTGCGCCAACTCCCTGACCAAGAAAATCTTGAGCTGTTTGATTTGCTTGATTTAGCTGGTTAAGACCCTGATTTTGAGCGCCAGCAAGCAAATTTTGAGCATCGCCAAATTGACCAAGCCCAGCTTGACCAGCAAACTGCAGCTGACCAAGAGCTTGCTGTTGTCCTGCTGATAAATTTTGAGATCCTTGGCCAATCATATTCATAGCCTGCTGTTGCGCGGATGTTAACGCTCCAGCACCAGATTGCCCAGCCTCACCAAGCATCCCAACACCTTGCTGCAGCTGATTGAGGCCAGCTTGAGTGGATTGGATTACGCTATTGCTTCCCTGATTTAAAGCCTGGGCTGCATTTTCTCCAGCCTGATTTAAAATACTTTGACCTTGTGATCCAGCTTCATTTAATTGATTAAGCGCAGATTGCCCCTGCGTGCTCATTAAATCTTGCCCTTGATTAACTTGTCCTAGCGCTTGATTTGTTCCTTGAGATATTTGATTTAAACCAAATCCGCCAGCGTTAGAAAGTTGTTGATTGCCCTGATTAAGAAGCCCAGCGCCTTGAGTCATCGCATTATTCAAAGACGCTTGACCGGCTTGAGTTCCGGCTTGAAGTGAATTAACACCCTGATTAAGCAACCCAGCGCCTTGGTTCATTGCGTTATTTAAAGATGCCTGACCCTGAGCGCCCGCATTTGCTAAAGTTCCAACACCCTGCCCAATTAATTGGTTTGCTCCAGCTGTCCCTTGAGATATTGCGTTAGAGCCTTGAGTGAAAGCGCTGTTTAATGCGTCCGTCCCAATTTGCTGCTGGTTTGTTATTTGCTCATATGTTTTGCCGATCATTTCATTAGCACTGTTTTGACCAGACGCTAACCCACCCATAGCCTGATCGTAAGTGCCTGATAATGTACCCATAGCACCGCCAAGTCCATAGGCTGGAGATTGCTGCGCTTGACCAGGATCCATTGTGTAATCATTGACTGGAATTTGAGTTTGAGTTGTTGGTAAATCAGCATAATTTGGAGATTGCTGGAATTGATTAGAAGGATCATAAACAGTGCCAACTGGCGGTAATTGCGTTGGGTTTGGGTTTAATGGATATTGTGAAGTTTCTTGTTGAATTAACGCATCTTGCGTAAGCCCATTAGGAGCAAATTGCGCCTGCGCCCCTCCAGAAGAATCAGTAGCATTTGAGTCAAGCATCATTTGAGCAAATTGCGCCTGCGCCCCTCCAGACATTTGGTCAGGCTGACGCATCATGTTTGTTGGTGAAGGCATAGTTTGCCCTTCCATGGGTAGCGTTTGAAACCCCCCCATAGACGGTTGCATTCTGCTATTAGGATTGTAATCAGGACTCATGTACGGTGAGCGTTTACTTGTAACTGGCGGTTGAGAGCTAATTTGAGCAGTTCGTATATCTGGAGCCATACGTGGCCGCATTTGGTGAGCCTGCATCCTGCCTTGCGCACCATTTGACATTTGGTCAGGCTGGCGCATCATATTTGTTGGTGAAGGCATAGTTTGCCCTTCCATGGGTAGCGTTTGAAACCCCCCCATAGACTGCATTCTGCCTTGCATAGCATTTGGTTGACCAATTTGTGGCCTGTTTAAATTTGCGTTGTTTTGGTAGCCTTGCGAAGCATTTGGCTGACGCACCTGTTGGTTTGATCTAGGTTGCCCGTAAGGTGCTCTTATTGGTTCTGGTCGTAAAGCCATGATTTAATTCTCCAGGATTTATTTATAATGTAGCAATAATTTATTTTGAATTAAATCTGCTCATAAAAGTATCTTTAGTTGTTGGGTTGTACGGTAAAGTGCTTGGTTGTAAAGATCCGTAATTACCTCGGTATCCTTCCATCGAACTTCCGCCAAAACCAATACCCATATTGCCACCTGTACCACCACCCATAGGATTAAATCCACCACCCATGGCATTATTTCCGCTAGATACTATTTCTTGGTAATTTGCAGGTTGGTAAGGATTTAAGATGTCATTTAAAATAGGTGATTGAGAATTATTGTTCTGTGCTACATTGTGTATTTCATTATCATTTATATCGTTGAAGTTTCCTGGCGTAACAGCAGGTTGTTGCTGAGCTGTAGAGTTTTTATCAAAAAGTGTAGGCTGGCCAGCTAAAAGATCTTGAACTTGTGATTGATAATTAATTTGCTGCGGTTTCATAAAATCATAATTAACATTCCCACCCATAATTGCGTTCTGAATTTGCGGCATTGAACCAGCAATAATATTTTGAGATCCAACATTTCCTTGTTGAAACATATCCATGGTGGTTGGCAATGTTTTGTTTAAAAAATTCATTTGCTGCTGGAAACCTTCATTTCTAGCATCAGTCGCCTGGGGTAAAAATTTATTTATATCATCTCTTGAACGACCAGCCATTTCTTTTGAAAAAGCAATTTGTTCGTCACTAGCCTTACCTGCCGCTTTAGATGCTTTATTTGATGAATAAGCACTTACAGCCCCGCCTACCAACGCACTTCCAATTACCGCTGCTGCAATAAAAGCCATAAATTACTCCTTACTACCCTGAAGCGTTAACACTTCACGATAATTAACTGTTAATTCTTCGCCTGCACTGATTGATTTAATGGCAATCATGTTCATGTTGTCACCATCGAAAACAAATCTGCAATTTGGTCGCATTGCATGATTTGTAAATCTTCCCGCTTGCGTTCGTTTATCTTTTAATCTTGCAGGCATTACAAATTCATTAGCAAGCAAGGATGCGCTTGAAAAAATACCATCACCTTCTATAAGGCTTGGCTTTGTATGCACTCCAAATGTATGTAAATCTAAATCAACAATATCATCTGTATTTTCTGAAATTTTACGCATTTCTTTTTCTGTCAAACCAACTTCAGAAACAAATTGTTTATAATCTAACCTGTTGATATTTTCGTTAAAAACGTCCAAATCTTTAAAGTTATCCACAGTTAATGAATTTGATATTTCATCGCACGTTAAAGAACCAGTGTCTCCAACAGAATTAAATGTTAGCCAGTTGGTTTCCTCTATTGTGTAAAACGCTCTTTTTTTGCCTGAAAATGCAGGAATGATATTAAAGCCTTTTAAAACTTTACTTGTGCCATCGTCAGTAGTTACAACAACAGTTCCACTTGCCATGATTTCAATGTGATCAAACAAGTGAATCTTACCGGTAATCAAAGTGCCAGCTGGCATGATCACGGACCTGCAATAGACACCAGCGTGATTTAACTCACTTAATGGAACATCAACCTGGGCATGTTGTTTTAGCTCACCCTCAAGCGCCATGAAAGCCTTTCGTCTTACATTGATATCTGCCACACTAATAGCGTTTAAAGTTTCGATTTCTTTCAGTTGATTGCTCATGCTAATTGCCACCCTTTTGTTGTGTTTCTTTCTGTACCATCATCAACACTGTCAGTCATTTTTACATAATGTATTGCGCCAGTGCCTGCGGAAAGATTATAGTAAGTTGCGCCACTTCTTGCGTCAACTACACCCTCTGGCGAGCCTGTTCCTGTGATCGGTATTCTTGCAAACAAGTCATTAAATGTAAGCCTGCCCTCCTGCGTCAGGACACCTTTATCATCAACAATTGACCTGGTGTTTGTTAATTGATTAACTTTACCCACTTCGTGACCCAACTTTGTAGTTTAATTCAAGCGCAAACATTCGACGCTTTACAGGATCACTGACAGTCACTTTAAATATACAAAACCTGCTAACCCTGCCGTTTTTATACCAAACTTGTCGAATTTTTCTGTTGCCAATTTCACCCAGGAACCTGGTTCTTGGGTCTTCAAAGACCGCACCGTCACGACTAATCTCCAGTCGTATTTGTGGGTTTGGCTTATCTGTGTTACCAACACCTGACTCGCACACCATCTCAATGCTAGGCAAACTAAAACTATTACCCAAGTCATACAATGGTGACGTTGTGAAAAAGCTTCTTAATGGCTCATCATATTCTTTATATACGTCAACATCTATAATGCCAATCCTGCCGTCCTCAGAGTCGCCAACTAACAGCTCATTATAAGCGCTAATAACAGAATTTATTCTGCATCGCTTTGTAAACCTTACCCCTCTTTGATCGCGTATGTCACTTAATCGTTCATGCCATTTTCCACTAGCCAAATCATAAACAAATGTTGAGTCACCAAACGTAAAACCTACAAAATCATGACCTCTGTGTGAATAAGCCCAACTAAAAGAATTTGTTATTTCTTTTGCGCTGGCTTCATTTAATTTATTGTCAATTGCTGTTGTGCTTACTTTTTGTGGTTCGCCACCATTAAATATCCAAACTGCCGGCTGCTCATTTTCACCACTGCCAATCCACAATACTGCGTTACCTATATTTCTAACTGAAAATGGAGCTGAGCAACCCTGTGACAGCACAAAACCATTAACCCTTTGAAATGGCACACCAGCACCGCCAATGTTGCTGTAAGTCTCTGTGGTTACAGCTCCAAGCAGGTAAAGTTGATTTTTAAAAATGAATGGTGCAACAATGCCGTCAGGATCAGACTCAGCACTGACAAAATCCAATGAGTTCCAGTCAAGACCGTCAAATGGTGCACTTATAATGGCCTTGGCCTGGTCAGTTGTGACAACAAAATATGAATCAACAAACACCACGCTTTGTGGTTTACCGTTGGCGCTAAAACCGTTATCAGTAATTGATTGGAATTGTGGAGTTGCTGCAGGTTGATAAATATAACCTAAGCCATCACTGTCAATAATCATCATCTGGATGCCATTGTCAGCAATTGAGCAAAATCCAGAGCCGTTAATTTTTCCAATTTGAGTTGGAATATAAGAATAGCTTTTGTCAAAATTTACAATTTGCTCCAGTTTGTATAAATTACCTCCATTAATAAAATATGCAATATCTTGAAATACCCATGAACCGCGATTTCTGTTTTCTGATAAACGGCTAATATTTGCAGCTTCAACAAGTCCTGAAACATTAAAAATGCTACTGGATTTTAAAGCTGGAGCTTGCGGAAAATTTGGGTATAAGTTGACGCACCGCTGATTAGCGAAAGGTAATGAATCTGACGCATAGAAACCTGTCGCAATATCAACAGTCATATTGGCCATTTATTTGATCCTATAAACTATATTGTCAATCGTAACATTATTAGAGTTATCATTATTTTCAACCCATATTTCAACATAATCATTTGTATTTAATGGTAAATCCCAAATCAAAGACACGTTTGCAGTTGTTGTTGCGGTGACTTCTTGCGTAACTCCTGACCCTGAAATAACCACACCGTTTTTAGCAGTATAAAATGTAAAATCATGTGTGCCTGACGCACTTTTAAATGTTATTGATGCCGTTATATCTGAATTATGTTGTCTGACACCATTGTACGTAATCCTACCGTTTACATTTGTAGTGAACAAAGACGCTTCAACAGCCGTAAAAGACCCATTAACGACGACCGGAGTGTTTACAGTTGATATCGCTGTAGCTGCCGAAGAACTTAGATAAGTCAGCGCAACTGGTCTTGTGTTAGATATTTTGTTGTTGTTTTGAAAGTCCCAACCTGCATCATTTACAGTTACAGTGTCTAAACCAATCATGCCACCAGTAATTGTATTGTGAGAAATAAAACCAATTACACCCGCTACTAAATTAGCGCCAGATGCCGCACCCTTTAAAAACTTTTGGCCTGCCACGCTGCTTGCAATGTTAACGTTTGCAATGTTTAAAGATGTAAATGTTGCATTTCCTAAGTCAGCAAAAATTGATGCTGCATTTGTTGTAGATTGCACAGTAAATGAATCTATATTTAAACGTCTATTGGCTACTGCACCAACTGTAAACCCTTGGCCTGTGTGTGACTGTATAAAAACATTATAAATGCCAGTTGCGGGAGAGTTTAAGCTACCTAAATTTTTGACTTGATAAAACAAAATCCATCTTAGCAATAAATTACCTGTTGCTACTGCGGCAGTATTTAAAAAAGTACCGTTTGCGCAATTAATTCCAATTTCTTTAACACCCGCAAGACCGTTGGAAAACGTGAACATATCACCCGTTCCAGTGTACGTTAGTGTTGTATTAAAACTATCGGCTGCGCTTACAACAGTGTTAGTGCCAAATACAAACCTGTTGCTTGTTGAAATATCGGCAGTTAAAAAATAATTGATATTGTCTTGCAGCGTTATAACACCGGAAACAGGTGTTGGGAAGTCTGACAGCGAGCTAATTATTCTTGTATTGCTTGCTAGGGATACTTCAGAATTGTCAATTATAATACGATCTGATTCGGTTGTTAATGTTATTCCATTGCCTGCAAACAATCGCCTAAAATTAATAGTGTCAGCTGATGTGTTTGGTATTAAAGCCTCTCCACTATTTGCATTGCCTGAATTAGCAACCTGAGAGTTAAGTGTAATGCTTCCCTGAGCGTTTACGCTTGACTGTATGCCATTGCCACCCACAATACCACGAATTGAATATCCCGGCGCTGTGCCTGTTAAAATTGGTGTGGCACCGCCATCGTTTAAACTTGTTAATGAGCCAGTAAGACCTGATTGAGTTACAATATCCCCAAACGTGACGTTGTAAATAGTGCCGTTGTCATAAGTTATAAACTCATCTGAAGTATTTAAAGATGATTTGTTAAGACTATCCTCAAAAGCTTTTTTTATTGTTGGGCATCCCATCAGTTTGATTCCTCACATGTGTCTTGATCTTCACAGCAGCCTGGGAAAAATGCCTGACCGAGATAAGACGCTCCAAAATCATCATTACCTGAGCCAAACGGAAGAGTGCTCGGAAAGTTCATCTTGTTAAGTGTTACGCCTAGTTTATACATAACACGCTTACCATCTCTAGCAAAACTAAACAATTCGCTGCCAACTCGCACATCAAAACCATTTGCCATCATAATTGCCAGGTTATATTTCATTCCTACAATGGCACCTGCTGGAACAGTTATTACATCATTTGGACTGTCAACAATAGTAAAACCAAGTTTTACTCCATCAGCATCCAGCATGGTCATTAAATCATTTAAGTATCTGATACCAGTATTTAAATCAACTGCAGGCACCGTTTGCTCTTGTGCTTGCACCGTTAATTCTGATAGTGCATCGCGTACAATTTCACCTGCTGTTGCCATGATTACCTCTAAGATTTAATTATTTTAACTGTCTTTTTAATTGGTTTTTTTGCTGCAATTTTAGCAATTGAATCATCTATAATTTTACCAGATTCAGCTTCTTTTTCAGTTAAGAAAAATCCACTTGATAACAATGTCATGACATTTAATTCTGTGTCATTTACATTTAGTGATCTAACATCACCATTTGAGTATCGTTTCCATAATTTACGTAAATTCATTATTTAACCTTTTATTGATAATAAAAAGCCCACCGAAGTGGGCAAACTTAAAGTTAAGGTTGTCCGTATCCTAGACCAGCAAAGAACGGGTTGAATGTTACAAAAGCTGGTAACAAATCAAAACGAATTTTCTGCTTGTTAGCATCACCGTCAGAATATTTGGTGACACGTACTGAGAAGCCATCTTCAGTAGTGATGACAGTGTCTGTATCAAACAATTTAGGTAGTTTGACGGTAGCCATACCAAATGCTTGCTTGTGATAGAAGAGATTTGGTTGAAAAATACCACCCGCTGTACCTAATACGGTAATAACATCACCAGCAATTGGAGCGCTATCAACAGTATTGTACTGACCAGTCGCTTCAAAAATTGCAGCACCCGCAATAACAATTGTTCCAGCACCAGAGCCATTTAAAGTAACTGTTTCTGTAACTGTACCTCTGAATTTAACTAGTGAGCCAGATCCGTCAGTAAACGCTGTGCGAGTTGATTGGTTTAGGTAGTGACGACCAGTAACTTCAATTTGAGATCCTGCTGTAATGACACCGTTTGCACTAAAACCTGTAACTGCTAGGCTTTGCTTCATTGTGTCTTTTGCACCAACATAAGTGACAGTTGGGTTGGACGCTAAAGTGCCAGCACGATCTGCAAGTGTTGCAGAATCAGCAACAGGTTGAAGAACATTTGAAGAAATGGCTTTCATGCCACCAAAGTTGGTAGATATTTGCGCTCGTCTCCATGCTGTATTAACTAGCTCATTGTCACCAGATGATAAGCCAGATTGCGTATCAGCAAGATTAGTAACTGTGTACGGGTTCATTGCGTAACAAATGTCATTATCCATTGGTACACCTAAAGAATCCATAAGCGCACCTGCAGCAGCAACATCAGACCAAGCATCAACAGCTGTTCCAGCGATACCGACTGAAAGGTTGGCGTTAACTTTCATGTAATTAGCAACACTAGTTTCTAATGTAGTAACAACACGCTTGGCCATAGGTGCAAGAATTTGATCTATTTGATCAGACTCAAGAGCCTCTTGAATGTTTGTCCATTCAGTTGCTACAGTAATGTAGTCCTGAACAGTTGCAGTTGCTTTACCTGAAATTATATCAGACTTGGTTGATGAAGAAATATCACCGCCTGAAGTCCGTATTGCATTGTAGTCGTGTGGACGTTTAACTGATACCTGACCGCCTGAACTGGGAGTGAAATCACCCTGGATCAATTGAGTATCAATTGTTTTAGTTAAAACTCGACTTGACTCAAATTTTTCAAGGAAAACACGAGCAAGCTTCTCAACGGTATTGGAATTAAAATTGTTAGCCATGATTGGCACCTCTTATCAACAGTTTATTTGTTGAGTAGGTGCCAGTATTAGCTACCTACTCAATGGTTACTTTGCCGCCAGTTAGTGGGTATTTGTCAGAAACGTCAGACGCTCTTCCTTTTACCCTGGTAGGTGGACGGCTACCCTTTGAACGTCTAGGTTCAGATTTTGCAACCCTCGGCCTTACGTTCCGTTCAATATGCAAAATACGCTCAGTCGAAGTCATCAATGACAAATCTGCAAGCAAAGTTGGATTTTTACCAAGTGCAATTGTTACATGATGCCCTCTATCATCACCCAGCAAATAATTTGCCACTTCTTGCCCTAACTGGTATTGCCCAACTGTTTGAATAGCCTCATTCAATTTCTGCTGGTCAACTCCATCATGCTTTGCATTTTCAAAAAACTTATCAGTTTGCTTGGCAGCTTCTTGCTGCTGCTGCTGATAACTTTGCTGCTGGTAATTTTGCGCCTGCTGCGTTCTTTGTGCTTGCCTGTTCTGCCACTGTATATGTGCTCTAATTGAATCATCACGCTGCTTCAGTTGCTCTTCAACATTGTCATCGTATGGGTCAACTTTCACCAGTCCAGGTTCAGGATCGCTTTGCTGCTGATTACTTTGGCGATATTGCTGCAACTCAGTTTCAAGTCGTTGGCTCTTTCGCTGTTCTTCACGATATTTTGCGTGCTGCCTGGATATTGCGTCATTAACCGAGTTTTGATTAATTTTGCTTTCACCTTCTTCACCTTCCGCATTTTCATCGTGTTCGGGTTCACTATCGGTTGCTGATTCCGACCCATACTGTTGGTCATGGTCTGCACTCTGATCATTTTCAGAAGTGCTTTGCAGCGTATTATCATCAATATCGTTGGATTCTTGATCCATTTCAAAGCCCTCAAAGGTGTAGGTTTTCACCTGCCGCGATTCAGTCGCGTACTGTATTAAGTAAAAGTATATGCTTTTGTTTTGAAATAATCAAAATTTGAGCAAAAAAAAGCCAGCTTATTTGCTGACTTGGATTTTTTAATTGGAATCTGTCTTGCTTGTTTAATCAAAATCATCATCGTGAACACAATGCCCACACTCTAAGCATTCGGATGTTGACCAGGAATATCCTTTTGATGAACCTGAATCAATAGTTACATCGTAACTATGGCATTCTGGGCAGCTAATATCTTCAATTTCATTTTCTATGTGCATTTAAATCTCCAAAAGTGAAGCCCCGAAGGGGTTATGCTCTTACAGGTTTTTCAATGTCAGAAATACTGACTTTGATTAACGGTGCGCCATACGTGACACATTCTAAGATTGCAACAGACTCACCGAGAATGTTTTTAATTGCAACTACTTCAAATGTAGCGTTAAGCCCTGACACTGTACCTTTTAACTTTTTGCCTATTAATGCTTTCATTGTTTTTGCCTTGGGTTTAGTTAATTGAGTGCTAATTATAAAGGAATTTACTTTACAGTCAACAGTTAAAAGTAAATTAATTTCATTTATATCCAGGCAATAAAAAGCCAGCGTTGATGCTGGCTTTGTGGTTGATTTAAAATGATTTAATCAAGCATGTCACCTGCTAATGTTCTGTTGATGTTTTGATAAGGATCATCATTAGATCTTTTCTTGTCATATTCAAGCATCTTATCAACAACCTTTTCATCAACAACCTGGTAAAAGTCATTTCCTAAACTAGAATCTAAAACTGCAGTTTTTGCAAAGGCATCTGTAAAAATCTTTCCTTTTTTATCTCTTTTTTTCTTCATCTCTCCAAATGCGTCTGGCATCATTATTTCTAAAGGATAATCATTTTTTAATCCCATAATTCGACCGCCTTGCTGCATTGGGATTCCTGCGTCATATGATGATTGGTCATTAGTTGGAAAGCTTTTGGCGTTAGGATCAGTGTCAAAGAATTGCGCACCCATCCCAAATGTTGGTGTGTTTCTAAGTCTATCTTCAGTAATTGCACCAATGGCCTCATGATAAAGTGGGAAGCCTTGTGCTCTGTACTTGGGTTCAGCCATCAATCTAGCAAATGCTTTGCGCTCTTTGCCTCCTAAAGTTTTCAATTGCTCTGCAGATTTTGGATGATCTATACCAACCCAGTTTGGGAAAGTCATATTTACTTTCCCTGTTTTTTTATTTGTTGTAAATAAAGCCCTTAATTCATCATCAAATTTATTTTTTAACTGAGCTGGTATGTCTAAAGTTTTAGCTTGTGATAACATAATTTCTGAAACAGGCGTTGCAAAGTCAATGGCCTGGTCGCCCATAGAAGAATAGGCTGCTAAAGGATTTTTTCCTGTCATCTCTGCAGCTTGCAAGTATGCTTTTTGTCTGCCATCTGCTATAGATTTTGCAGAAGCCCAACCCACTCCAAATTCAGCATCAAGATCAATAGGTTTTCCATTAGAATCTACCAAACTTCTTGCTTTTCCCTGATTAAATAAAGTGTAATCTAAACCACCATGCGCATAGACTGAGTTTTCAATGTTCATGCCGCCAACCTGGTTAACGTTGCCAACTAACTGTTTATCTCCTTTGGTGCCAACCAAAACCTCATTTAACAAATCTTCTGGTGTTATTATTATGCGTTGTGATTTATCTGTTAAAGATTGAATTTTAGTTGCGTAATCATTAGCTTTTGCCAAATCTTCTTTCGCAGCAAACCTGCGGTTGTCACGTTTTGTTGCAGTGTAATTTTTTACTGCTGTTTTTATTGTTTGGTTAGTAACTTTGTCACCATTTAAAAATCCTGTGTCAATTAAACGATCTAATAGGACATCACCTGTGCGTTTTGCGCTGACATTTCCAACAGCTCCAATCTGTGATTTTAAACCTGGATTTACACCATCGCCACTGGCCATGCTTGCAACATCCATTTCTTTGCCTAAATAACCAGACTTAGCTGCTGATCGAACACCTTTTAATCCTAACACTTCAAGCAAAGCTGTAGGTGCTGAATAAGCTATTGTAGCCAGCTCAGGATTCCCAGTGTATTTGAACACTGCATCACCAGCAGTCTTACTTGTTAATTCCATAACTTCGGCAATAGGCTGAAGAAGATCAGCTACAGTCTGCAGGCTTTCCATGCCCTCTTTGGTTTTTGGAACATATGTCATCCATTCTTGAATGTTCTTTTGTGCCTTGACAGCTTGGTCAATATCACGTCCAAAAGCTACTGGCAGCGACAATAAACCACTTATTGGTTCTGCTAATGCAGATGATGCAATTGCTGCAGCTGGCTCAGCGATTTGGTTAAATGCTCGACCAAAATCATCGCCACCAACAGCATCACCGACAACAGGCAATGCTTCAGCCATCATAGAGATATTATCTCCTATACGCTGAGCGCCATATCTATCAGATATAATTCCTGAATCATAAAGCGCTCCACCTATTTTGTTTTTTATTTGTTCAGGAAGTGTTGGTTCGTAACCCTGGGCATATGCCTGCCTTGGCTTTAAAGCATCAGATACGTTTTGACCTGCAGGTGCTGGCTGGCTGAATTGACTGCGCATAACCTGGAGCATTTGCTCTTCATCCATTTCATCAGGAAACCCAATTGTTTGGTTAGTGCCTTTAATTTGAACTCTACGCATTTTCAAAATTCCCTGTTGCTGGGTTGAAAATAATTAAGTTCTGTTTTAATTCAGCATCAAGCTGGGTTTGATACTGCTGTTCCATTTCAGTTAACCTTAAACCAAAATCATTAGTTATTTTCTGTTCTCGCAATGTTAAATCAGCAGCATCAATTTCATTTTTGGCCATGATTTTAGCCATTTCAGTTTGCTGGTCAAATTGCATTTTAGATGCAGTTTGGTCAATTTTCTGCTGTTCTTGTTGCACTTTAGCAGACTGCACAGCCATGTCAGACTGCAGCTTTTCTTGTTGACCTGTGAACTTTATTTGCAATTCTTGCATTCTAAACTGAGCCTCTGAAGCTCTGTTTTGCTGATCCATCTGAGCTGTCTGTGCTTTCATTTGCTCTATTTCCATGGCCATTTGATTCAAGTCAACAGGTGGTGGTTGGTTTGCAGCTTCAGCTTGTGCTGTTTCCATGGCAGCAATTTCATCTTCAGTCATTTGCTCTTGCGGTATAATGCCCTGATTAATCATAGATGCACGCGCACGCTCTGCAATTTTATCCATGTTTGGTGCTTCTAAATTATTCAAATGAATATCTCTGCCCAACTCTAACAACATAGGATCAGATGCTGCTAATCGTTCAAATGCTTGTGAAGCTTCTTTCTGTCTGTTTTTGTAACCTGCGCCAACATC